>Ga0310823_100196_pt1 | contig 73521 bp, 62 predicted proteins | sample P4_ome_3_FD_201316 | JGI IMG/M metagenome (GOLD analysis project Ga0310823, IMG submission 201316) | Sorghum-adapted microbial communities from Joint BioEnergy Institute, Emeryville, California, United States - P4_Day56_Rep3 | ecosystem: Engineered > Bioreactor > SSF (Solid state fermentation) >...
CCGCCCTCGACACCTGGGTCGATCGCTACAACACTCGACGCGCCCACTCCGCTCTCGGTGGCCGACCCCCAGCCACCCGACTCGCCGCCTAACTGTCAACAACCTCCCGGGTCAGTACAGCTAGCCGGCCACGTAGACGATCGAGTTCTTGTCGCCGGTGATGGCGAACGTCCCGGGAGGCACGAACTCGACGGCCACCCGGACCCGCAGCCGCTCGCGGACGGCCCCCTCGATCCGGGCCCTCAGGTCGGCCAGCGCCGCGTCGTCGAGGGGCTTCGTCGCCTGCACCTCGAGCGGGATCGGGTCGTCGAAGCGGACCTGCTCGGCCGACGCCTTGCGGATCCGGACCACCTCGTGCACCGCACCCCCCGCCGCGCCCAGCGCCACCTCGCGGATCGCGGAGGGGAAGACGTTCATCGCCTTGTAGATGAGCATGTCGTCGGTGCGCCCGACGCAGCGGATCCGCGGGGTCCGCCGACCGCAGGCGCAGCCCATCCCGGTGACGACCGCGTGGTCGCGGGAGCGGAACCGCAGCACCGGCGTGGCCTCGCGGCGGATCGTGGTGTAGACGAGCTCGCCGCTCGCGCCGTCCTCCCAGGCCAGCTGCGCGCCCGAGTCCGGGTCGACGAGCTCGACCAGCACGTCCCGCACCGGGGTGAAGTGCATGCCCGCCCCGGCCTCGCACTCCGCCCAGATCCCGGGCAGCACGTCGCCGAGCCCCATGACCTCGCTGATGCGGGTGGCGCCCCACTTGTCCATCACGCCCGCCCGCACCTCGGGCAGTCCCATGCCGGGCTCGCCGCCGGAGACGATCGTGCGCACGCCGAGCTCGCGCGCCGGCCTGCCGAGGACCTCCTCCACCCGGTCGGCGAACATCGCGACGAACGACGCCGTCGCGACCAGGGTGTCGACCCGCAGCCGCTCGAGGGTGCCGACCATGCGCGGGGTGGTCTGTCCGCCGAACCACACCAGCGCGGCGCCGGTGCGGCGGATGCCGTCGGCGTACGGGATGCCGCCCGCCACCATGGGCATCCCGGTCGAGAGCCCCGCGACCGAGCCCGGCCCGAGGCCCGCGGTGGAGTAGAACGCGCCGATGGCGTCGGTCCAGGCCTCCCGGTCGGCGCGGGTGAGGCCGAAGTACACCGGCGTGCCGGTCGTGCCGGACGAGGAGATCACCTGCTCGATCTGCTCGGTGTCGACGGCCTGCTGGCGGCCCAGGATCGCCCCGGTCACCCGCTGCGCCTGGCCCGCGCGCAGGTCGTCCTTGGTCGTGAACGGCAGGTCCTGCAGCCGCGCGAGCTCGTCGACGCCGTCGGGGTCGGTGTCCGCCAGCCGCTCGGCGTACAGCTGCGAGCGGTCGCGCAGGCGCCGCACCAGGTCGGGCAGGACCTTCGCCTGCCGCGCCTGCAGCTCACCCCAGTCGTCGGCCTCCTCCGGGTACCAGTGCCGGGCCGGAGCGGTCATCGTCCTCCCTCCGCGTGCAGCGACCGCACCCGCGCGGCCACCTCCTTCGGGTCCGCCGTCGCGGGCAGCTCCGTCGTCGTCGTCACCAACCGCCCCGCCGCCGGGGACCCCGCCACGAACTCCTCGCCGGTCGGGCCGCTCACCGGCCCCGACTCCCCGGGCAGGACCTCCACCAGCGCGAGGTCGAAGAAGCCGCACAGCCCGGGCACGACGCCCGCCCGGTCGCCGTCGCCGACGCGCAGCACCACGTCCGGCTCGGCGGCCCCGACCGCCCGCAGCACCGCCCCGACCGCGTCGTCGGCCCACTCCTCGCCGACCGCGGGCCCGAGGGACGCGGCGAGCGAGGCGGCGGTCGGGACGGCCACCGCCGTGTGCACCCCGCTCGCGGTGAGGGTTCTCAGGCGCGCCACGAGGCCCTCCAGGAAGCCGGTCGCGGGCGCGGTCGCCACCGCGTCGACGTCGGGCGGGGCGGACAGCGGGCGCCGCGCCCGGTGGTCTGCGGCCGCGGCGGCGACCGGCGCGCCGGGCATGCCGGCCCCGCGCACGGCCCACGCGACCGCCTCGACCGGGGCGGCGACCACGACGTCCAGGTCGTACAGCTTCACCGCGGCGGTCAGCGCACGCGCGGCGGCGTCCGGGTCGCCGAGCGCCGCCGCCTCGGGCAGCTGCTCGAGCGCGGCGGCGTGCCAGAACCCCAGCGGCCCCACCAGGCGCCGCCCGGCGCGCGCGAGCAGGTCGTCGAGCGTCGGCATCAGTACCGCTCCAGCGGACGCTCCCGCACCCCGTCCGGCCAGGACCCGAAGTAGGTCAGCGTGTGCTCCGGCGGGCGCAGCGTCGACCACTCCTCCAGGAACTGCGCCCACGGCTTGCCGCGGGCCAGCCGCTCGGCGCGGGCCTCGTCGCGCGCGGCCCGTGTCGCCTCCTCGTCGACGAGGAAGGTCTCCGGGTCGTACACCACGCGGTGGATGGTGCGCGCGGTCCAATCGCTGACCGCCCCGTTGCGCACGTCCTGCACGACGAGCGCGGGGTCGCGGGCGAGCGGGTCGCCGTAGCCGCCGCCCCCGCCGGTGGTGGCGACGATGACGTCGCCCTCCACCGCCGGCCGGGTGGCCCGGTTGGTGTGCTCGAAGTGGTACTCACCCTTGATCGCGCGCCGGGTGGCGAGCTCGACGGTGTCGCGGGGCAGGTCGGGGTCGCCGCGGCGCAGCTTCTCCACCACGTCGGTGTTCGTGATGCTGATCCCGGGTGCCGAGGCGGCCGGGTAGCCGCCGAACACCCCGAGCGTGGTCGGGGCGTAGCTGCACGTCGCGTACACGGTCCACACGGCGAACGGCACGTTCCACACCACGAGCGCGGTCTCCGTGCCCATCCCGCCGCGGAAGGTCCCCGCGCCGCCGCTGTCGGTGCGCAGCCGGAAGTACAGGCGCAGGAACTGCTGCTCGAGCTCGCTGTCCTCGGTGTCCGGGGCGCGGGTCGAGTGCCCGTAGGCGAAGCCGTACGCGTCGACCCCGTCGCGGTCCTGGCGGGCGCCGTGGCCGTCGGTGTTGAGCAGCGCGTTGTCCAGCTCGGCGAGCGGGACGCCGTGCTGGTTCGGGCCGGCGATCAGCGGCGTGCACGGCTGGCAGCAGATGTTGCCGGTCACCTGCGGGCGGTCCTCGCTGGAGAACATCATCCGCGCGAACACCTGCTGCACCACCGAGACGGTCAGCGAGTTGATCATCGGGCTGGAGCTGATCGCCGCGTCCGGGTGGGCGTTGAGCACCGTGCCCTCGGGCACGATCCAGGTGAACGGGGCGAGCGCCCCGTTGGAGACCGGCAGGTCGTGGAACGGGAACGCGTACATCGTCACCGCGGCGTGCGCCGCGACGATGTGCGGGAAGCAGTTGTACGGTCCGTCGTTCTCCGGCGACGTGCCGGTGAAGTCGAAGACGATCTCCGATCCCCGCTTCGTCGCGGTGAGGCAGCCGCGGACCAGGCAGGAGGTCCGCCCGATCGTGTCCAGGAACGCGGTCGCCCGGTACACGCCGTCCTTCCAGCGGCTGATGCGCCGGCGGGTGGCTCGCTCGGCCTCGACGACGAGCTTGGCCAGCAGGCCGCGGACGAAGTCGTTGCCGCGGTCCTCGGCGAGCTCCACGATCCGCCGCCGCAGCCGGTCGCACCCGGTGATGCGGGCCCGGACGTCGACGGCCTGCATGCGCGGTGCCCGGGAGGTGAAGTTCTCCATCATGTCGAGCATGTCGTCGCGCACGCGGAAGTTCTCCCCGATCTTGATCGGGGTGAGCTTCATGCCCTCGTCGTGGCGGGAGCGGGCGGTGAGCGGCATGCCGCCCGGCTCGACCGCGCCCGTCTCCGGGTTGTGCGTCAGCGCCGCGACCCACGCGATCAGCTGGCCGTCGTGGAAGACCGGCATGAAGGCCATCTGGTCGGGGTTGTGGATGCCGCCGTAGCGGGCCTCGTTGACGTAGAAGATGTCGCCGTTGCGCACCCCGACGGTGGGGTTCGCGTAGTACTTGTGCATCACGAACTTCACCGGGAGCATCGCCGTGACGCAGTGCAGGTAGGTGCCCGCGGAGGCGTTGGCGAGGTCGCCGTTGGCGGTGTACACGGCCACGATGAGGTCGCCGGCGCGCAGCATCCCGGTCACGCCGCTGCGCACGAACACCTCGCGGGCTTCCTCGAGGACGTTGCGCAGCTTCTCGTCGTAGATCTCGTAGTCGCCGGGCCGAAGCGACTCCATGCACCGGCGGGCGAGGTCCGACAGCGGCTCCGGCTTCGTCCACTCGATCATCGTCGAGGGGCTGATCGTGATCGGGGTGACCCGCAGGTGCTCGGCGACCTCGGCGGCGGTCTCGGGGACGGTCGCGGTCATGCCTGCTCCTTGCCGTCGGCCGTGATGACGTAGTTGAGGTGCTCGTCGACCTCGAGGGAGAAGCCCGGTTCGACGACCACGGTCGTGTAGGGCGCCTCGACGATCCCCGGCCCGCGGAAGCGGTTGCCCGGCTTGAGCAGCTCCTGGGAGTAGACGGGGGTCTCGGCGTCGCCGTCGGCCCAGTGCACGGTGCGGGTGCCGGTCTGCGCCGCCGACGGGTCGGGCCCGTCGAGCGGGTGCACCGGCAGCTCCCACTCCGGCGGCGCCGTCTGCGCCCGCAGCACGAAGTTGTGGATCTCCACCCCGCCCTGCGGGAACACGTTGAACGGGCTGAACACCTCGGCGTACTCGGCGGCGAACCGCTCGTACACCGCGCGGACGTCCGCCTCGCCGGTCAGGTGCAGCACCGGCGACGAGGCGCGGTGGACGTGGAACTGGCCGCCGAACTTCATGTCCAGCTCCAGCGAGAACGACGCCTCGTCGGGGTCGTAGCCCTCGCCGCGCAGGTCGCGCCGCGCCTGCGCGATCAGGGTGTCGACGGCCTCGTTGAACGCGGCGTGGTCGGTGAGCGGGCGCTGGTCGCCGGGCGAGAGCAGCTCCAGCCGGCGCGACAGCTCGTAGATGTGGACCACCGGCATCGTCGACGACCCCCACGCGCAGAACACGGGCGAGGTCGGCAGCACGTAGATCCGAGAGATGCCCAGGTGGCCGCCGAAGCCGGTGCAGTGGGTCGGCCCGGCGCCGCCGAACGCCATGAGGACGAAGTCCTTCGGGTCGTAGCCGCGCAGCAGCGTCTCGCGGGCGATGACGTTCGCCATGTTGCCGTCGACGATCCGGCGGATGCGCCGCGCGGCCTCGACCACGCTGATGCCGAGCGGGTCGGCGATGTGCGTGCGGATCGCCTCCTCGGCGAGGCGGGGCTGCAACCGCAGGTTCCCGCCGAAGTACTTGTCGGGGTCGATGAGCCCGAGCACCAGGTCGGCGTCGGTGACGGTCGGTTCCCGCCCGCCGAGGCCGTACGCGGCGGGGCCCGGGAGCGACCCCGCGCCGCGCGGCCCGACCTCGAGGCGGTTGCCGACCGCGGTGTTGACCCAGGCGATCGAGCCGCCGCCCGCGCCGATCGACCGCGTCTGCAGGATGGTCATGTCCACCCAGAACTGGTCGATGACCGGGCGGAACTCGTAGGTCCGGGTCGACCCGTCGACGATCACGCCGAGGTCGAAGCTCGTGCCGCCCATGTCGGCGACGATCACGTTCTTGTGCCCGAGCCGCCGCCCGATCGCGGCCCCGCCGATCAGGCCGGCCACCGGGCCGCCGTTGAACGTCTCGACCGCGGCGGTGCGGTACACCTCGGCCATGCCGCCGGTGTTGTGCACCATCATGATCCCGCGCTCGTAGCCGCGGGCCCGCAGGTCGTCGTTCATGCCCGCGAGCTCCTCCCACATCGCCTGGTGGAGGTAGGCGTTGAGGAGGGTGGTGTTGGTGCGGGTGTACTCCCAGCGCTTCGGCAGCACCTCGCTGGCCAGCATGATCGGCACGGCCCCGAGGTAGGCCTCCGGGTACTCGGTCTCGATCAGCTCGCGGATCCGCCGCTCGTGGACCGGGTTGAGGTAGCCGTAGAGCAGCGACACCACGAACCCGCGCACGCCCTGGTCGACCAGCTCGCGCAGCCGCGCGAGGAAGTGCTCCTCGTCGAGGGGTTGCACGACCCGGCCGAAGCAGTCGATGCGCTCCCGGACCCCGACGGCCAGCGAGCGGTCGACGAGCGGCACCGGCTTGTCGATCTGGGCGACGTTGCGCAGATCCTGGGGCGTGGTCGAGTCGGCCCACGAGGCGGCGCGGGCGATGCGCAGCACGTCCTCGTGCCCGGCGGTGGTGATCAGCGCCAGCCGGGGGCCGTTGCGCTGGATCAGGGTGTTCATCGCGACGGTCGTCGAGTACCGGACGATGTCGGTGCGCCGCAGCAGCTCCTCGACCGTGAGGCCGAACTCGGACGCCGCCTGCTGCACGGTCTTCATGAACCCGAGCGCGAGGCGGTGCTTCGTGGTCGGCGTCTTGACCGCGGCGGTGCGGCCGTCGTCGAGGGTGACGAGGCAGTCGGTGAACGTCCCGCCGATGTCGACGTCCATGGTCGCGCCCATCAGCGCGTCACCCCCGGGTCCGCGCCCCGCCCGCCGGCGGCGAGCCCGTCGAGGTCGAGCTCGATGTCGTGGGTGATCGGGTGGCCGGGCGGGAGCACCTCGACCTCGATCAGCCAGCCGCAGCCGGGGCAGTAGAACTCGACGAGGCGGCACCAGTCGCGGTTGTAGCTGAAGGTGACCTCTTCCTGGACGTGCGGCTGCCAGATCTCCTCCGGGTCGCGCGCGGCGACGAGGCAGCCCTGCTTGTAGTTGGCCTCGGCGGCGCCGAGGTCGGCGCCGCAGTGGTGGCAGGACCACCGCCGCGCCTCGACGTCGACGTCGAGGTTCTCCGTGACCTGCATCTTCACCGGGCCATCAACCTCGCTTCCCCCATGGAACCGATGTGCGCCGCGTATCCCGGCGGCACGGCGAGCGTCGTCTCGTCCGTCTCGAGGACGGCGGGACCGCGGATCGTCGAGCCCGCGGCGAGCGCGGTCCACGCGAACACCGGGGTGGTCCGGGCCCCGTCCGGCCACCGGACCTCGCGGTGGGCCACCGGCTCCGGCGGCGCGTCACCGGCGCTGGGGAACCGCGCGCGCCTGCCCCGGGTCGAGGCGATCAGGCGCACCACGCGGGGCCGCTCGCCGTCGGGGGTCCGTTCCACCCGGCCGTCGACCACTCGGACGCGGCCGGTGTCGTCGACGATCTCGGTCTCCTCGGCGAAGTGGACCGCCTCCGGTCCGAACCCCTCCGCGCGCATGTCGGCGAGCGCGCGTTCGCGCAGCGCCGCGAGGTTCGCCTCGAGCGCGGGGGAGCTGCTCGACGCCTCGTAGGCGTGCCGGACGTCGAGCTGGGACAGGCCGAACGCGCTGAACACCGGGCTCACCGGGAACGCGACGGTGTCGTACGACCGGTCCGCTCGGCCGAACGCCCGGTCCACGGCGCAGGCGAGCATCCCGCCCGCGCCCCCGGTCGCGAACAGCGAGACGGGTCCGTCCGGGCCGGCACCGCCGCCCGCGACCCGCAGCCGGTCCCGGATCGCGTCGGCGATCAGCTCCCCGGCGCGCGCGACGATCCGCGTCGCGAGGTCGTCGACGCCCCAGCCGGCGGGCTGGGCGAGCTTCTCCAGCGCGGCCTCGGCGGCGGCCGGGTCGAGCCGCTTGCGGCCGCCGAGGAAGTGGGCGGGGTCGAACAGGCCGAGGTGGCAGACGGCGTCGGTGACCGTGGCCTGGTCGCCGCCGAGCCCGAAGCACGCGGGCCCGGGCTGGGCGCCCGCGCTGTCCGGGCCGAGGGTGAGCTCGCCGTCGACGATCCGCGCGATGCTGCCGCCGCCGATCGGGGCGGAGACCAGCGAGAGCGCGGGCAGGGCGACCTCGATCCCCTCGATGCTCGGCTGGACCTCGTAGCGCCACCGCCCGTCGACGACGACGCAGATGTCGGTGCTGGTGCCGCCGACGTCGAACCCGACGGCCACCGGGATCTCCCGCGCGGCGGCGAGCGTGGCCGTCGCCGCGACCCCGCCTGCCGGGCCGGACCCCCACGTGCGCAGCGCCGAGGTCTTGGCCACCCGGGACGTCCCGCCGCTCGCGTCGGCGACCAGCAGGGGACGGGCGTAGCCGTCGGCGCGCAGCGCGTCCTCCAGCCGGTACAGGAAGCTGCTCATCACCGGGTGCAGGTAGGCCGACAGCACCGCGGTCTGCACGCGGAGGCGCTCGTCGTCGACCGGGGTGACCTGGTGCGAGGGCAGCACCGGCACCGCGCCGAGGTAGTGGCGTGGGTAGGACTCGCCGATGACCGCCCGGACCGCCCGCTCCCGGTCCGCGAGGTGCGGCCCGCCGGACAGCGCGATCACCAGCACCCGGGCGCCCCGCTCCAGGAGGTGCCGCACCGCCGCCCGGATGCCGTCGGGGTCGGCGCCGTCGTCGCCGATCGGCGCGATCAGCTCCCGCTCGAGCGGGAGGCCGGGGCTCAGCCGCTCGGCCGCCCGCGAGGCGCCCTCACCGAGCAGGAGCCCGACCGCCGGCCCCGAGCGGTTGATCAGCGTGTTCGTCCCGACCGTCGTGGACAGCCGGAACGCCGCGGTCGAGCGCAGCAGCTCTGGCCGCGACAGGCCCAGCCGCTCCGCGGCGCGGTCGACGCACGCGAGCACGCCCGTGGCCAGGTCGTACGGCGTGGTGTCGGTCTTCACCGCGACCACCCGGTCGGCGCCGGCCACGTAGCCGTCGGTGAACGTCCCGCCCGTGTCGATCTCGATCGTGTAGCCGGTGTCCGCACGAGCCGCATCGCCCATGGGTGCCGCCGCTCCTCCCCGTCGAGTGGGTCGCGGCGGAGCCTAGGAAGCGGCCTCGGGCGGAGTCTTCTCCCTCACTGCACTCCGTTGTCACCTGGCTGCACCGAACGCGAGCGGTCAGCCGAGCAGGAGGTTGGGCAGCCAGGTCACCAGCCCCGGTACCAGGGCGAGCAGGAGCAGCACGGCGAGCATCGCGCCGAAGAACGGCAGGACGGCGACGCTGAGCCGGCCGAACGGGACCCCGCTGGTCTTCGTGATCACGTACAACAACGCCCCGACCGGCCAGGTCAGGAGCCCCATCATCAGGTTGACCACCACGATCACGCCGAAGTGGATGGGGTCGATCCCGAGGTCCTCGGCCACCGGGAGCAGGATCGGCAGGAAGATCAAGATCGCGGGTACCGCGTCCATCGGCATCCCGACGATCAGGAAGAACAGCATCGCGAGCAGCAGGAACGCGACCGGGCCGACGTCGAGCGCCCCGACGAGCTCGGTGACGTTCTCGCTCAGCCCGCCCACGGTGAGCACGTGGGAGAACGTGCCCACGACCGCGAACAGGATCATGATCGTCGCGCTGTTCACCGCGCTGCTGCGAAACAGCGGGAACAGGTCGCGGAAGGTGATCGTGCGGTAGACGACCACCCCGAGGAACAGCACGTAGGTGGCGGCGAGGATGGCGATCTCGGTGACCGTCGCGAAGCCGGTGATGATGCCGACGACCAGCAGCAGCGGCGCGAGCAGGGCGGGCAGGGCCCGGCCGAGCAGGGGGAGCAGCGGGGTCTGCGTGTAGGCCTCCGGGCGGGCCTCGGGCAGCTTCCCGCGGCCGCCGTGCCACATGATCAGCAGGATCATGGCGGCCGCGAGGAGCAGCGCGGGCACGACCCCGCCGAGGAACAGCTTCCCGATCGACAGGTGCGTCACGAGCGCGACGAAGATCATCGGGATGCTGGGTGGGAAGATCGGCCCGATGATCGGGGCGCTCGCGTTGATCGCCGCGGCGTAGGTGGGGCTGTAGCCCTCCTTGCGCATCGCCGGGAGCATCACCGACGAGACGGCTGCGGCGTCGGCCGGTGCGCTGCCCGAGACCCCGGATATGCCGATGTTGGCCCCGACGGTCGCGTACGCGAGCCCGCCCCGGAACCGCCCGAGGAAGTACATGAGCAGCGCGACCATCCGGTCGGTGAGGCCGGCGCGGTTGAGCAGCTCCCCGGTGAGGATGAAGAACGGGATGGCGAGCAGCTCGAAGTTGCCCACCCCGTCGGCCATCGCGGTCGGCAGGTCGGTCGCGTCACCGAGGCCGAGGACGGCGAGCGCCACCAGACCCGCGGCGCCCATCGACACCCAGACCGACAGGCCGAGCGCCATGAACGCGAAGAGCGCTCCGAACAGGATCAGGACGTCCACGGATCACCTCGGGTCGGGCAGTCGGCTGGGACGCCGGGCGAAGTCCCTGACGAACTCGGTGGTCCGTTCGATCGCGACGGTGCTGATCTCGGTGCCCGCCTCGAGCGTGGCGCGGGTGGCGTCGCCGAACACGCCGTTGCGGGTCCGGGAGGCGAACGAGCGGACCACGCCCGCGGCGAACGGCTCGTAGTTGTCCTCGAAGGCGCCGTAGTCGTCGATGAGGTCGCCCGGCTCCAGCGCGTCGGGACGCACCAGATCGGCGGTCAGCGCCATGGCGACCGAGGTCTCGATCTCGCAGGCGTGGCCCCACCGCCGCGTCACGCGGTGGCGGGCGATGGCGTCGGCCGCCTGGGTCATCCAGAACGTCGACGCGGCCTCGATCCCGTGCTGGTAGGCGAGCTCGGTGATGAGGACGCCGAGGACGTTCTCGTTGCCGCGGTGGCCGTTGACGAACACGACCTTGGTGATGCCGTGGGCGCGCAGGCTGCGCGCCACGTCGGTGAGGACCGCGCGGAACGCGTCGGCACCGATGCTGATCGTGCCCGGGAAGTCCATGTGGTGCCCGGACAGCCCGAACGGCAGCGCGGGGGTGGCGACGGCGGTGGGGGAGAGGGTGGCCGCCACGCGCCGCGCGATCGCCTCGGCGATCCGCCAGTCCACCCCCATGGCGAGGTTGGGCCCGTGCTGCTCGGTGGCTCCCACCGGGATCAGGGCGACCCGCGGGCGCGGCGACAGCGCGGCGAACTCGGTGGTCGTGAGGTCGTGGAGGGTGCTCACGGGCGTCCTCCCGGCAGGTCGTCGAGGGGTACTTCCGGTTTCGGCGGGCTGAGCGGCCTCGTCAGCGCCGCCGCGAGCAGCAGCACGCCGGCGACCGGGATCGCCGCGTAGGTCCAGCCGGTGGAGATGCCGAGCTGGACGTACGGGATGGCCGCCCGGACGGTGGTGACCGACCAGCCCGCGACGATCAGCACGAAGAAGAACAGCGCCTCGAGCACGCGCAGGCCGAGCAGCAGCACACCCTGGGCGCGGCCGGCGAGCTTGCGGTCGAGGTAGCCGGTCACGATGTGCTCGCCCGCGCAGTAGGCGGCGACGGTGCCGATCATGACCAGCCACAGCAGCATCAGCTGGCTCAGGTCGGTCACCCACACGAAGCCGCCGCCGGCGGCGCGCAGGACGACCTGCACCAGGTTGACGACCAGCAGCGCGATGAACAGGGCGGCGGCGACCACCTGCGCCGCCAGGCCGATCGAGCCGCTGAGCCGGGACGACGCTCCCGGCCCGGCGGGGGTGAGGATGCTCATCGTTGCGCGTCCCGGATCTGGCGCGTCTGCTCGAGCAGGCCCTCCGGCCACAGCTGGCCGTCGAACTGGTCGAACCGGCCTTCGAGCGCCGCGCGGAACGCCTCGACGTCCGGTTCGACGACGGAGATGGTGGAGCGCAGCTGCTCCTCCGCGGCCGTGAGCTGCTTTCCGACCTCGGCCGTGTTCAGCCGCCCGGCCTCGATCGCCGCCTGGGTGATGGCCTCGCGGTCCTCGGCGCACAGGCCGTTCCACCACGCGTCGTTGACGTACCAGGAGCGGGCGTCGCGGATGTAGTTGGTCGGCATGTAGTGGCTCTGCACCTCGTGCAGGCTCTGGTTGATCATCGTGATCGCGCCGTTCTCCTGCGCGTCGACCACGCCCTGGCGCAGCGCGAGGTACAGGTCGGCCAGCGGCACGACCTGCGGGTTCGCGCCCAGCGCGCGGGCGAACTCCTGCGGCATGGGCGCCTGGGCGATGCGCAGCTTCAGCCCGCGCATGTCCTCGGGCGTGACGATCGGCCGGTTCGCCGACAGCGCCCGCGGCTCGGCGTCGCCCTCGACGGCGATCACCCGCACGCCGGTCTGCTGGGCGGCCTGCTCGAACAGCTCGGCGAACTCCTCGGACCGCAGGACGCCGACGAGCTGCTCGTAGCTGTCCCACATGAACGGGACGCTCACGACGGTGAACGCGTTCGCGCCCTCCAGCGTCGGGTAGATCGTGATCCCCTCGTAGAACAGGTCGACGCCCTGACCCGAGCTCAGCCCGGCGAAGATGCCGTTGAAGTCGCCGAGCTGGCTGTTCGGGAACACCCGCACCGTGATCCGCCCGTCGGTCGCCCGGGCGACGGACTCGGCGAAGTGGTTGGCGGCGAGGGTGGCGGGGTCGTCCTCGGCCCGGATCGTGGCCAGCCGCAGGTTCTGCTCGGTGCAGGTCCCGTCGCTCGCCGACGGGGCCGATTCACCGGTGAGGAAGCCGCATCCGGTGAGCGCTGCGAACAGTGCGGCGACGGTGGCGACGACGCTCGCCTTGGGGATCCTCATGGTTGTGCCTCCGGGGTGCGCGCGGTGAGGATGAACTCGATCTCGACGGGGGCTCGTCGCGGCAGCGCCGCGACCCCGACGGCGGAGCGGGCGTGGCGGCCCTTCTCGCCGAAGATGCGGCCGAGCAGTTCGCTGGCCGCGTCGACGACGCGGGGTTGGTCGTGGAAGCCGGGAGCGCTCGCGACGAAGCCGGTGACCCGCAGGACCCGGTCGAGGGCGTCGACGCTCCCGACGTGGGCCGCGGCGCAGGCGATCCCCTGCAGGACGCAGATGCGGGCCGCCTCCTGGGCCCGCTCGACGTCGATGTCGGCGCCGACGGTGCCGGTGATGCGGACCTCGCCGTCCTCCTTCGGCAGCTGCCCGCTGACGTAGAGCACGCCGGCGTGGTCGGTGACGGGCACGTAGTCGAAGCTCGGCGTGGCCGGCTCGGGCAGGGCGATGCCGAGCCGGGCGAGCCTGGTGCTGGGTAGGTCTGTCATCGCGGGTCCTCCGGGTCGGCCGGGTGCGGGGGAGCGAGGTAGTGGCGAGCGCCGGTCTGCGGGTCCGCGATGCGGGGCGCGAACCCGAGCTCGGCGCGGATGCGGGTGGTGTCCAGGAGCGGCAGGTCGGGGGCGCCGTCGGCGACCGGCTCCACGTGGGCGGTGGCCGGGGCGCCCGCGGCGGCGACGAGCGCGGTCGCGAGGTCGAACAGGCTCGACCGGTGGCCGGACGCGTTGTAGACGGGCCTCGTGGCGGCGGGGTTCGTCGCGCAGTCGAGCAGGCAGCGGGCCGCGTCGTCGACGTGCATCCAGTCCGCGACCCCGGTCCACGCCCGCAGGTGTGCGGGCTCGCCGGCCGCGAGGCGCCCGGTGAACCGCACCAGGTCCTGCTGGCTCCCGCCGTACCAGCGGCCGTTGCCGTAGACCAGCGGCAGCCGCACGCCGACCGCGCGGATCCCGTACTCGGCGGCGAGGACCCGGGTGAGCTGCTCGGCGCCCACCTTCGTGGCCCCGTACACCAGCTCCGGCGCGGTCGGGGCGTCCTCGGTGACCCCCGGGCCGTCCGCCGCGTCCCCGTAGCGGGCGCGCGGTCCGTACACGGTGCTGCTGCTCGACCACGACAGCTGCCGGCAGCCGCAGCCCTGCAGGACCCGCAGCAGCACGGCCGCGCCGCGCACGTTGACGTCGACCGCGCGGGCCGGGTTGTGCCCCGCCCCACCGGCGAGCCCGACGGTGCCCTCGCCGTACGCGGCGAGGTTGACCGCGGCGTGCGGGGCGAACTGCGTGAGGACCGCGGCGAGCGTGTCCTCGTCGGCGACGCTGACCGGTGCGTGCCGCCCGCCCGCCGGTGGGCCGGCCGGGTGGCGGGGCGGGCCGGGGTCGACGGTCAGCACGTCGAAGCCGCGGGCGAGCGCCTGGCGGACCACCTCCTGCCCGATGAACCCGTTGCCGCCGATGACGGCGAGCCGCTGCCGGCTCACCGGTCGCTCCGCAGGCGGGCGAGGGCCTTCTCGTCGATCTCGATGCCGAGGCCCGGGGCCTGGGGGACCAGCACGTCGGTGCCGTCGCGGTGCAGCGGCACGGACGCGAGCTCGTCGCGCAGCGCGTTGGCGCCGCGGTCCATCTCGAACCACACGGGTTCGGGCTGGTGGTCGGTGTGCGGGTAGGTGGGCACGCCCGCGAGCAACTGCACGGTGGCGGCCTGCGACACCGCGCCGCCCCAGACGTGGGGGGAGAAGCGGACGTTCCAGGTCTGCGCCAGGTGCGCGATCACGCGTGCCTCGCTGATGCCGCCGCACTTGGTGACGTCGGGCTGGACCACGTCGATCAGCCGGCCCGCGATGAGGTCGCGGAACCCGAACCGGGTGTAGACGGCCTCGCCCGCGGCGAGCGGGACCCCGCACGCGCGCAGCATCCGCAACCCCTCGTGGTCGTCCGGGGTGACCGGCTCCTCGGCCCATCCGACGTCGTGCGCGCGGATCGCCTCGAGGGAGCGGATCGCCTGGTCGGCGGTGTAGTTGCCGTTGAAGTCGACGAGCACCACGGCGTCCGGGCCGAAGGTCTCGCGGGCGATGCGGGTGCGCTCGTCGTCGCTGGCGCGCCCCAGCCCGACCTTGATCTTGACGCCGGGGTAGCCGGCGTCGGCCGACTCCTGCAGCACCGCCCGGAACCGCCCGAGGTCGTTGTCGGGCGTGACGTAGCCGGTCGAGGCGTAGCAGGCGATCCGGGCGCGGGTGGGGCCGCCGAGCAGCTCGTGCACGGGCCGGGAGAGCGTGCGCGCGAACGCGTCCCACACCGCGATGTCCAGGCCGCTGGCCGCGATGACGTGCAGGCCGGAGGACGAGTAGTGGTAGGACCGCTGCAGCAGCCCGGTGAGCCAGTTCGACGAGGGCCGCAGCGGGGTGCCGACGAGCGCCTGGCCGAGCTCGTCGACCAGTGCCTTGACCGCGGGTGATGCGCCCCACGCCTCGCCCCACCCGACCACGCCGTCGCTGGTCTCGAGCCGGACGAGCACGGCAGCGCGCCCGGGGACGAGGCCGCGCGACGAGCCGTAGCGGTCGGCCACGTCCAGCGGGTCGGTGACCGGGATCGCGTCGATGCGCGTGATCGTGCTCATGCACGCCCCCCGAGCAGGCCGCTGAGGGTGGCCGACGGCGTGAGCACGTCGGGGGAGGTGCGGGCGATGAGCACCCGCGGCCCGCGCAGCGCGAGCAGCTCGCGGATCGCGTCGCCCAGCTCGCCGGGATCGGCGACGGTGCGCGCGGTCGCCCCGAGCGCCGCGGCGTAGGCGCCCAGGTCGGCGGGGGAGATGTCGACCGCGGCCGGGCGCCCGGTGGCGCGCGCCTGGTGCATGGCGATCGTCGCGTACAGGCAGTTCTGGAACACCACGACCAGCGGCTCGGCGCCGCACCGGGCAGCGGTCTCCAGTTCCTGGCCGGTCATGAGGAACCCGCCGTCGCCCGCGAGCCCGAGCACGGTGCGGCCGGGTGCGGCGAGCGAGGCGGCGACGGCGGCCGGGACGGCGTAACCCATCGCGCCGGAGACCGGCCCGACCTGGGTGCGGGGCCGGGTGAAGCGCCAGTACCGGTGGCCGAACACCGAGAAGTTGCCCGCGTCGTTCGTGACGATCGTGTCGGCGGGCAGGTGGGCCCGCAGCGCCGCCACCACCGCGGTCGGGTGCAGGCCGTCCGCGGCGGCCGGCACGGGCTCCGGGGTGCTGAACCGCTCGTAGCCGGCGCGGGCCTGCACCCAGCCGAAGCGCGCCCGGTGGCCGCGCTGCGCCGCCACCCGGGTCAGGGCGCGGGCGAACGCGGCGGGGGAGGCGTGCACGCCCAGGTGCGGGGTGACGACCGCGCCCACGTTCTCGGCCGCGGCGTCGACCTGCACGACCGCCGAACCGGCGGCGGGGAGCGTGTAGGTCTGGGTGGTGACCTCGTCGAGCCTGCTGCCCAGCACGAGCACGACGTCGGCCTCGCGCAGCGGGCGGGTGATCTCCGCGGGCGTGCCGAGCGCCAGGTGGCCCAGGTAGTGGGGGTGGTCGTTGGGGAAGGCGTCCTGGCGGCGGAAGCCGGCGAAGACGCCGAGGCCGAACGCCTCCGCGAGCTCGACGAGCTCGGTGTGCGCGTCCCGCGCCCCCTCTCCGACGATCGCGACCGGGCGTTCGGCCGCGGCGAACAGGTCGTACGCCGCGTCGACGGCGGCCTGTGCCGGCTCGGGCGCGCTGGTCGGGGTGGGCGCGTCGGCCGGGGCACCCGGACCGGCCAGCACGTCCGCGGGGAAGGCCACCACCGCGGGGCCGGGGCGCGGTCCCGTGCTGCGCCGCAGCGCCCTCGCGACGATCTCGGCCGCCCGGTCCGGGCGGTGGACCGTCGCGCCGAAGACGGTGATCTCGTCGTAGAAGCGCGGCAGGTCGACCTCCTGGAAGGCCTCCTTGCCCAGGTGGTCGGTCTCGACCTGCCCCAGCAGCACGATCAGGGGCGTCGAGTCCTGTTTCGCGGTGTGCACCCCGATGGCGAGGTTCGCCGCGCCGACGGCGCGGGTGGCCATGGCGACGGCGGGCCGGCCGGTCACCTTCGCCTCGGCCTCGGCCATGAACGCCGCGCCGGACTCGTGCCGGGTCGAGACCAGCTGCAGGCCCGGCCGGGCGGCGACCTCGTCCATGAGCTCCAGGAAGCTTTCGCCCGGCACGGTGTAGAAGCGCCGGACGCCCGCCCGCTCCAGCAGGTCGACGACGCTCGCCGCGGCATTGCTCACGCCGAGACCTCCGACCCGTCGCCCGCGAGCCGGCTGCTGACCGTGTCGATGTGCCGGGACGCCGCGGTGATCAGCGCGTCCCGGTCGCCGGCCTCCAGCGCGGCCACGATCGCGTGGTGCTCGGCCTGGGCCTGCTGGGAGTCCGCGGCGGGGCGCCCGCGGTAGTAGCGCGCGATCTGCACGTGGACCCGCAGGTCGTCGTAGGAATCGATCAGGTACGGGTTGCGGCACGGGACGACGGTGAGCCGGTGGAACTGCGCGTCGAGCTGGTTGAAGCTCACGATGTCGAGCTCGGGCGCGGCCGCGATCCCGTCGAGCTTCGCGAGCACCTGCCGGATCTCGTCGATGTCGGATGCGGTCGCGAGGCGCACGCTGCGCTCGAGCGCCCCGAGCTCGATGACCCGGCGGGCCTCCAGCAGCTGGCGCAGGCTCTCGGCGTCGAGGAGGGGGGTGACGCGGAAGCCCTTGTAGGGCTCCAGCGTGACGAGCTTCTCCGACACGAGGCGGTTCAGCGCCTCCCGCACCGGCGTGTGGCTGACCCCGAGCTCTTTGCTGAGGCGGTCGATCTGGAGCCGCTCTGCGGGCGCGAGCTGTCCGTCGAGGATGCGTTCGCGGAGGGTCTCGTACGAACGGTCGGTCAGACCGTCGCGGGGGACGCCGGAGCCAGTCATGTTTTATATATCTTCCATAATCCATGATCGGATGCAACCGGTTCGCGCTGGTTGATCGATCGGTGGCCTCGTGCGACGATCCAGTCCGCTTGGCGGTCAAGTGTCCGAACAGTGGACACCATGGCGCGACCGCCGGCCGAGGTGGACGCGGGAGGCAACGTGGCGGCGGTCCGGACGGGGTTGTGGCAGAAGGTCGCGCTCTTCGGCCCGGGGCTCGCGCTCGCGGCGACGAGCGTCGGGGCGGGCGACCTGGTCAGCGCGCTGGAGGGCGCCGGGTCCTTCGGGATGGGCCTGGTGTGGGTGGCGGTCGTGGGCGTCGTCATCAAATACGTGCTCACCGAGGCCAGCGGCCGGCTGCAGCTCAGCGGCCCCACCACGCTGATGGCGAAGATCGCCTCGATCCACGTCGGCTTCGCGTGGCTGTTCACGGTCGCCGTGGCGATCATGACGACGCTCTACGGCGCCGGGCTCGGCTCGGTCGCGGCGCTCGCGCTGGAGATGATGATCCCCGGGCTGCCCGCCGTCCCGACGACCATCGCGATCATCCTGGTCGCCGGGGCGATCGTCTACGCGGGCAGGTACGACTTCTTCGAGAAGTACATGGTCGGCTTCTCGATCGTCATGTTCCTCGGGGTCGTCGTGATCGCGGTGCTGGCGGCGGGCGCGATGGAGGAGCCGGCCACGATCGTCGAGACGCTCACGATCTCGATCCCGGGCGGGTCGCTCCCCGCCGCCCTCGCGATGATCGGCGGCGTCGGCGGGTCCGCGACGATCGCGATCTACGCCTACTGGGTGCGCGACAAGGGGTGGACCGACCTCGGACACCTCGCGGAGATGCGCAAGGACGCCGCGGTGAGCTACGGCGCGATCCTGGTCTTCGTGCTCTCCCTGAGCGTGGTGGGCACCGCGCTGGTCCACGGCACGGGCGTCACGATCTCCGACAGCGCCGAGCTGGAGGCGCTGGGCGGCCCGCTCGCGGCGATGTTCGGCCAGCTCGTGCGCATCGGGTTCTTCGTGACGTTCTTCGTGGTGGTGTTCTCCTCGATCGCCGGCGGGTTCAACGGCTTCTGCTACATGCTCGCCGACTGCATCCGGGTGGTGCGGCGCATCCCGGACTCCCAGGCGGACGCGTTCATCGCGCCGCGGCGGCCGCTCTTCACCGCCGTGCTCGCGTTCCAGGTGGTGGCGCCACTGGTCATCATGTTCACCGGACGGCCGGTCCAGCTGGTGCTGGCCTACGCGATCTCGGGGGCGTTCTTCCTACCGCTGCTGGTCGTGGCGTTCCTCGTCCTGCTCAGCGGCCGGCGGGTCGCGCCCGAGCTGCGCAACCGGTGGCCGGTCACGGTGGTGCTCGTGCTGTCGCTGGTCCTGTTCGGGGCGCTGGCGATCAGCGAGACCGTGCGCCGGTTCGGGGGGTGAGTCCGGCAGGCGGCGGGCCGGATCCGGCCCCTCGGGGCGACTGCACAGGCCGTGGGTGTGCTTCACACACCGCCGGCGCCGTGCGAGGTGCACTCCGGGTGGGCGAGGTCGCTCGTGCGAAGTGCAGCGCCGGGGCCGCCGGACGGATGTCCGCCCAGCGGCTCCGGTCGCTCGCCGCCGCTACGCCGTGGCCGGGGCGCCGCGCCGCAGCGAGGCGCCGTAGGGGTCGGGCGACAGCAGCGCCGTCACGATCGTGATCATCACCATCGCCGACATGTAGAGGGCGATGAGGTGGTAGCCGCCGGTGGCGCTGAACAGCGCGGTCGCGATCACCGGGGCCAGGCCGCCCGCGAACACGCTGGCCGCCTGCGCCCCGATCGACGCCCCGCTGTAGCGCACCTCCGGCTCGAACAGCTCGGAGAAGTACGCCGGCTGTGGCCCGTAGACCCCGCTGTTGCCGACGTTCACCGCCACCACGGTGGCCAGCACGATGAGCGGCAGCGAGCGGGTCTCGATCGCCCAGAAGTACGGCCAGCTCATCGCGAGCAGCACCAACGACCCCCACAGCACGACCGGCCTGCGGCCGAACTTGTCGGAGGCCCAGCCGTAGAACGGGAGGCTGATCAGCCCGACCGCGGACGAGACGATCACCGCGAGCAGCAGCTGGTCACGCTCCATCCCGAGCGTGGTGCCGTAGGTCAGCACGAACGTGGTGTGGATGTAGAACGTGCTGTTCTCGGCGAACCGCAGGCCGGCCGCGCGCAGCACGTTCACCGGCTGGCGCCGCAGCACCGCGAGCACCGGCAACCGCTCGATCCGGCCCGCCGCCCGCGCCGCCTCGAACACCGGCGACTCGTGCACCTTGAGCCGGATCACGATGCCGACGACGACCAGCACGATCGAGGCGAGGAACGGCAGCCGCCAGCCCCAGGACAGGAACGCCTCCTCCGGCATGCTGCGCGACATCACGAGCATCGCCAGGTTCGCGGTGAGCATGCCCGCAGGCACCCCGACCTGGGGCCAGCTGCCGAAGAACCCGCGCCGGTGCGGGGGCGCGTGCTCGACGGCCATGACCGCCGCCGCGCCCCACTCGCCGCCGATGCCGATGCCCTGGACGATGCGCAGCAGGACGAGCAGGATCGGCGCCGCCGCCCCGATCGTCTCGGCCGACGGCAGCAGGCCGACGGCGAACGTGCCGCCGCCCATCAGCAGCACCGACAGCACCAGCATCGACTTGCGCCCGATCCGGTCGCCGAAGTGCGCGAACACGACTCCGCCCAGCGGTCGGGCGACGAAGCCGACGCCGAACGTCGACAGCGCGAGCAGCGTGCCGGTGAGCGGGCTCGCCGACGGGAAGAACAGCTTGCCGAACACGAGCGCGGCGGCCGCGCCGTAGATGAAGAAGTCGTACCACTCGATGGACGTGCCGATCAGCGTGGCCAGCGCGACCCGACGGGTGTGGACGGGGTTGGTCTCGGACACGGACGGAGCAGGATGCATCGGTGAACCCCCGGCGTTCCGCAGTGCGGAAATCTCCGATCATTTCCGGAAAGTCGCAGCGTAAGTGCGATCCGGTGGGTAGGGGCAGCCCGCTGCGCCATTCCCGGGACAAATGTCTCTGTGCGCCCCGCCGTCGCCGCCGCGCGAATCGTCGGAATCGCGCGATGTTCGCTTTCCGGACAGCCCTCGGCTGCGGCGGGCCGCCACCCGGCGGGGATGATGCCCGTCGACGCGCCACGGGAGAGGAGCCGACGTGACCGCTCGGGTGCCGGTCGACGCCGTGGTGCGGCTGCTGGAGGCGGCGGCCGCTGAGCACGGCGACCGGGAGGGCGGGCTGCGCGCGGTGCTCGCGGGCCTCGACCTGCCCGACGCGGACGCCGCGCGGCTCGGCGCCGCGGCGCGCCAGCTGCACGCGAGCTCCGAGCGGTGGCGGCGGCGCGGGCGCGAGCTCGCCGCGCTGTTCTCCAGCGCCCGCGAGCTCGCGCAGCTGCGCGACGTCGACCAGCTGCTGGACCGGCTCGTGGAACGCGCCCACGACCTGGTCGGCACCGACGTCACCTACCTGTCGGAGTTCGACGCCGACACCCACGAGCTGCGGGTGCGGACCACCCTCGGCACCGTCGCGCCCTCGTTCCGCGGGCTGCGGGTGCCGCGCGGGAAGGGGCTCGCGAGCCTCGTGGTGGAAAGCCGCAGCCCGCGGTGGACGCCCCACTACGGCGCGATGACGCAGGCCCCGCACGACGAGGCCATCGACGCCGCCGTCGCCGCGGAGGGCCTCGTGTCGCTGCTCGGGGTCCCGCTGCTGGCCGGGGACGAGGTGATCGGCGCGCTGTTCGCCGCGAACCGGTTCGAGCACGTGTTCTCCCCGGAGGAGATCTCGCTGCTGTCGGCGTTCGCCGACCACGCCGCGATCGTGCTGCAGACCGCGCGGCTGCTGGCCCGCAGCCGGGAGGCCGCGGAGGAGGCGAGCCGGGCCTACGCCGAGCTGGCGCGCCACGTCGAGGCGATGGAACGCGCGAGCGACGTGCACAACGACCTCACCGCGCTCGTGCTGGAGGGCGGCGGCGCCCCCGACGTCGCCGCCGCCCTCGGGCGGGCGCTGCAGTGCCGGGTCACGATCCTCGACGAGGGCCTGCGCCCCACCGGCGGTGCCGAGGCCGACCCGCCGGACGGGCAGCGCGACGCGTTGCGCGCCGCGGTCGAGGAGAGCCGCCGCAGCGGCCGCTGCGTCCCGTTGCCCGGCCCGCGGCGCGGCGTCGTCGTCGCCGTGGTCGCCGGGCAGACGTTCCTCGGCGCGCTGGTGCTGGAGCAGGGCGGCGTCGAGTTCGGGCCGGTGGAGCAGCGCACCGCCGAGCGGGCCGCCCAGATCACCGCGCTGCTCAGCCTCAAGCAGGACGCGCTGATCGAGGCCGAGCAGCGCGTGCGCGGCGACCTGCTCGCCGACCTGCTCTCCGGCGACCCCCAGCGCACCGCCCGCGTGGCCGAGCGGGCGAGGGCCCGCGGGGTCCGGGTCAACGAGCTGCACGCGCTGGTGGTGCTCGCGGTGCCGGCCGAACAGCGGCGCCGCGCGATCCGGTCCGCCACCCGGGCGGTGGCGCCGGGCGGCCTCGTCGGCGAGCACGCCGACCACGTGGTCGCCCTCTGCGCGCAGCGCGACCCGGCCGCCGCCGCCGAGTCGGTCCGCGCCGCGGTGCGCCGCGAGCTCGGCCCGCCGGTGCTCGCGGTGGCCGCCCCGCTGGACCACGGGCCCGGCGACGTGCCCGCCCGGGTCGAGGCGGCGGTCGCGTGCATCCGGGTGCTCCCGGCGATCGGGCTGGCCGACGTGGCCGCGACCACCGACGAGTACCTGCCCTACACCGCCCTGTTCGGCCCGGGCGAGCCCCGGGTGGGCGCGTTCGTCCGCGCGGTGCTCGGCCCGGTCCTCGACCACGACGCCGACCGCGGCGGCACGCTCGTCGAGACGCTCGCGGCCTACCTGGACCACCGGATGAGCCCGGTGGCCACCGCCCGCGCGCTGCACGTGCACAAGAACACGGTCCTGCAGCGGTTGGAGAAGATCTCCGAGGCGCTGGGGCCGGGCTGGCAGGAGCCGGACCGGCTGTTCCGGCTCGGCGTCGCCGTCCGGCTGGCCCGCCTCGGCGCTGTTGGGCGGTCCGCTGGGCGATCGGCACAGTGACCATGCCCAGCAGTGGACCGTCCGTCCATCCCGTCCGGCCTGCCCCGTCGCTACGGTGCCGACGCAACGCAAGCCAGGCTGATGTCAGACCACAGCGACGTGGAAGGGGAACTGTGTCGCCCACGAGTCGTATCCCCGGTCTCCGGGACCGCCCGGTGGAGGCCCGGCGCGCGGTCGTCGCCGAGAGCGCCGGGCTCGACCCGCAGCGCCTCGCGGCGTTCGACCCGCACCAGGGCCTCGACCCGGGGCAGGCCGACCACATGATCGAGAACGTGGTCGGGGTGCTGGGCGTCCCGCTCGGGATCGCCACGAACTTCGTGGTCAACGGCCGCGAGGTGCTGGTGCCGATGGCCACCGAGGAGCCGTCGGTCGTCGCCGCGGCGTCGAACGCGGCGAAGGTCGCCCGCGAGCGCGGCGGCTTCACCACGTCCTCGACCGACCCGATCATGCAGGCCCAGGTGCAGATCGTCGGGGTCGGTGACCCCGAGGCGGGCCGCGTGCGGCTGCTCGAGGCGCGCCGGGAGCTCATCGAGCTCGCCAACGCCCAGGACCCCCGGCTGGTCGAGGTCGGCGGCGGGGTCCGCGACATCGCGGTGCGCGTCGTCGGCTCCCGTGCGGGCACCTACGTCGTGGCGCACCTGCAGGTCGACGTCCGCGACGCGATGGGCGCCAACGCGGTCAACACGATGGCCGAGGCCGTGGCCGACCGGGCCGGGCAGATCGCGGGCGGGCGGCCGCTGCTGCGGATCCTCACCAACAAGGCCGACCTGCGGCTGTCGCGGGCGCGCGCCGTGTTCGCCGCCGACGCGCTCGGCGGGGAGGCGGTGGTGGACGACATCGTGCACGCGGCCGCGCTGGCCGAGGCCGACCCGTACCGGGCGGCCACCCACAACAAGGGGATCATGAACGGCATCTCCGCCGTCGTGCTCGCCACCGGCAACGACACACGGGCGGTCGAGGCCGGGGCGCACTCGCACGCGGTCTCCGCCGAGGGCCGCTACACCTCGCTCTCCCGGTTCGAGAAGGACGCCGCGGGCGACCTCGTCGGCACGCTCGAGCTGCCGATGCCGGTGGGCCTCGTCGGCGGCGCCACCACGGTGCACCCGGCCGCGCAGGCCGCGGTCGCGCTGCTCGGCGTCGGCACCGCGGCCGAGCTCGCCGAGATCATCACGGCGGTCGGGCTCGCGCAGAACTTCGCCGCCGTGCGCGCGCTCGCGACCGAGGGCATCCAGCGCGGCCACATGTCGCTGCACGCGCGCAACATCGCCACCACCGTGGGCGCGACCGCCGAGGAGCTGCCCGCCGTGGTGGCCCGGCTGGTGGCCGACCGGAAGGTGCGCGTCGACCACGCCGAGCGCGTCCTCGCCGAGCTGCGGACCGGGGGTGCGACGTGAGCGGGCGGCGCGAGCAGCTCGCCGAGGTCTGGGGCGACGTCGTCGACGTGGCCCACCTGTGGTGGTCGGTGGTGCTGGGCTGCGCGCTCGGCCTGCCGGCGTACCTGCTCGCCGGGCAGCTGTTCGCGCGTTTCACCGAGCCTCAGCTCGCGCGGACCTACGCGCTGCTGGTCGGGCTCGTCGCGTGCCTGGTCGCCGGGGCGATCTGTGCGCGCCTGTTCGCCCCGAAGCGCGACCTCGTCGAGCAGCAGGTCGACGACGCCGCCCGCGGCGAGGCGGTGGCCGAGCTGGTCGCCGAGTCCGGCGTGCTCGGCGACCTCGCCGACCTGCCCGAGGCGACCCGCCGCGAGCTGCGGGAGCTGGGGATCGACGGGCTGTTCACCGACCAGCGCCCGGGCGAGCCCGTGCCCGAGGCGGAACAGGCGGTGCGGAGATGATCTCGACGATCCTGCTCGCGCTCGGGATGGGGCTGCTCGGGGCGGTCGTGTTCTCGGCGATCGGCCTGGTGTCGGGCACCGACGAGACCGCCACGCTGGCCCCGCTCACGCTGCTGGTCGTGCTGGTCGGGGTGCCGCCGGCGGGGGTGCTGGCGTTCTTCCTCGCCGGCGCCGTCGCCAAGCACATGACGCACATGGTCCCCACCACGCTGCTCGGCATCCCCGGCGACACGATGGCGGTGCCGCTGCTGCGCGAGGCGGACCTGCTGCGCCGGCTCGGGGTGCCGCACATCGCGCTGCACAAGGCGCTCTCCGGGGCCGCGATCTCGGCGCTCATCGCCGTCCCCGTCGCGGTCGGCGCCGCGGCGCTGATCGCGCCGTTCGCCGACCAGGTCACCGCGGTCGCGCCGTACGTGTTCCCGGTGGCCGCGGCCGTCATCGCCTACTTCTCGCGGGGCCGGTGGGCCGCGGTCGCGGGCCTGGTGCCGATGGTGCTGGTCATCGCCGCGCTGCAGGCGTTCGTGAAGCCGATCAACGGCTCGGCGCTGTCGATCAGCTTCTTCCTCGGCATCGCGATCGGGCCGCTGGTCGCGGATCTGTTCCGCATCTCGTCCCCGCTCGCGAGCGGGTCGATGCGCCAGCAGACCCGCCGCTCGTTCTTCCTGGCCCCGGACGTCAAGAGCTGGCAGGGCTGGTTCCCCAACCCGCTGTCGGTGCTCGACCGGTCGCAGAAGGCCGCGACCGGCGCGGGCGCCGTCGTATCGAGCCTGACCTTCGTGCTCAGCCCGGTGGCGATGACGGTGCTGGTCGGCGAGGCGGTCGGGGCGCGGATCAAGCACGCCTACCACCGGCTGACGTCGGTGATCGCGGTGAAGAACGGCGTCACGGAGTCGACCTACATCGCCGAGACGCTCATCCCGCTCGTCGCGATCGGGCTCCCGCTGAGCCCGGTGGCGGCCGGGCCGGCGGCGCCGCTGTTCAACGCGCCTCCGGTGTTCACCGTCGACGCGGGCGGGGGCGGGACGCACAACCTGCACGACCTGCTGTCGACGGGGGAGTTCCTCGGCTACGGGCTGCTCGCCGTCGTGCTCGGGGTGGTCGTCGCCTACCCGTTCGCGATGAACTACGCGCGCCCGGCCGCCGCGTGGGTGGTCCGCAAGCTGAGCCAGGAGGCCGTGATCGGGACCTTCGCGGGCCTCATCCTCGTCATCTCCGTCTACGAGGGAGGCCTGCTCGGCCTGCTCGTGGCGGTGACCATCGGGATCTTCGGCGGGCTCATGAACCGGCTGCTCGGCATGCACGCCGGCGTGCAGTTCATGGCCTACTACACCGCGGCCCTGTTCATCCCGACGCTTCTGGGCTGAGTCCCTCGCGGGCGCGGAAGGCCGCGTCCACCGCGGCGGCGAACGCCTCCATCGAGGGGTATTCGGCGCCGTAGGAGAACTCGCCGCCCGGCTGGGGGGTGGCACCCCAGCCGGGCCGGTCGTGCCTGCGGTTGATCCAGACCGAGTCGAGCCCGTGCCTGCGGGCGGGCACGTGGTCGTGGAACAGGCTCTGGGCCACGTGCAGCAGCTGCTCGGGGGTCGCGCCCAGCCCGGGCAGCGCCCGCTTCAGCGCCTCGAAGTGGTTGTCGGCCGGCTTGTACGCGCCGACGTCCTCCGCGGTGATCACCGCCGCGAAGTCGCCCTGCAGCTGCGTGTTGCTGCCGGCGAACCCGGCACGGTGCACGTTGGAGACGATCACGAGGTGGTAGCGGCGCGCCAACGCCGCGAGCGCGTCCCGCGAGTCCGGGAACGCGGGCCAGCTCGGCACCGACTCCCCGAGCCGGGTGGCCCACTCCGGCGAGACCGGGCGCCCGAGCGACTCCCCGACGGCCCGGAAGGCGGCGGCGAGCACGTCGGGGTAGGGCGCGGTCGGCCGGGTGCGCGCGACCTCGGCCTCGGCGTCGGCGTACGCGACGAGCAGCTGATCGTCGTCGAGGGCGAGCCCCTGCTCCTGCGCCCACGGCCGCAGGACGGCGGCGATCCCGCTCTCCCAGTCGATGAGCGTGCCGTAGACGTCGAAGCTGAGCACGCGGTACTCGGTCAGGTCACGCACGAATGCCACTCCTTCCGCAACGTTCGTTGCAGTCTGTTACGCGTCGGGGTCGGGGAACAGCCCGTACCGGTCCCACAGCGCCTGGATGCCGTCGCTCGCCCGCCGTGCGGCGGCGGGGTCGAGCGCGACCACGGCGGCGACCACCGCCTGCACCACGGTCGTCGCGGCCACCACGGAGGGGAACATGCCGGCGCCCTCGCTGGGCACCTGAACCAGCTCGGTGGCCAGGTGCGAGAACGGCTCGCCCGCGCGGTCGCTCACGACGACGACGCGGGCGCCGCGCTCGCGGGCCACCCCCAGGGCGTCGAGGACCTCCCGCGGCGTGCGCCACAAGAGCATGGCCACCACGCAGTCGCCCTCGCGCAGCAGCGAGACCGCGTTGAGCAGGCCGGTGCCTCCGACCTGCTGCAGGCGCACGTCGTGGCCGAGCGTCTGGGCGAGGTGGGCGAGCTGCAGGCCGGGCGCGGCGAAGCTGCCGGAGCCGAGCACCAGCGTCACCCGGGCGTCGACCAGCAGCCGGGCCGCGCGACCGATCTGCTCCTCGTCGAGCACCGCGGACAGGTCCCGCAGGTTCGCCAGCTCCCGGCGCAGCGTCGCGCGCGCCGGGCCGTCGTCGGTGGCGTGCTCGGTGAGCACCTGCGACGCCGAGAGGCCCGCCAGGTAGCGGGAGCGGATCTCGGCCCGCAGCGCGGGCCAGCCCGAGAAGCCGAGCAGCTGCGCGGCGCGCACCACCGTCGCGACGTTGACCTGCGCCGCCCGCGCGGCGGCCGCGGTGCTCGCGTACGACATCCGGCGCGGGTCCGCGGCGAGCGCCCGCAGCACCTTCGCCACGCCCCGGCCCGGCTCCCGCCCGGCCAGGCGCCGCTCGACCCAGGCCGGCACCCTTGCGCCCTCGTCGCCCACGCCGCGAGTATTGCAACGAACGTTGCGATCGGTGAGAGGGGCGGCGGATGGCCGACGGGCGGTCGGGTGCGCTGGTCGTGCGGGGCGGCACCGTGGTCGACGTCGAGGCGGGCGTCGCGCGCCGCGGTGACGTGCTCGTGGTGGACGGGCGGATCGCGGAGGTGGCCGAGCGGGTCGCGGCCCCGGGCGGTGCGGCCGAGCTCGACGCGAGCGGCCGGTACGTGGTGCCGGGCCTCATCGACTGCCACGTCCACGTCACCGCGGGCAGCGCCGACCTCGGCGCGGTGGCCGAGAGCTCGCCGTACTACGTCGCGGCGCAGGCGAGCGCGGTGCTGCGCGGGATGCTGCGGCGCGGCTTCACCACCGTCCGCGACGTCGGCGGGGCCGACTTCGGGGTGGCCGCGGCGGTCGAGGACGGCCTGTGGGAGGGCCCGCGGGTCGTGTTCGGCGGCAAGGCGCTGTCCCCGACGGGCGGGCACGCCGACCTGCGCGGCCCGGGCCGCACCGCCCTGGACCAGCACGCCTGCTGCCCGGGCCTCGGCCGCGTCTGCGACGGGGTCGACGAGGTGCGCCGGGCGGCCCGCGACCAGCTGCGGACCGGCGCCCACCACGTGAAGGTCATGCTGTCGGGCGGCGTCGCCTCGCCGACCGACCGCATCGACTCCCTCCAGTTCTCCGCCGACGAGGTCGCCGCCGTCGTCGAGGAGGCGACGAACGCGAACCGGTACGCCACCGGGCACGCGTACACGGCGGCGGCGGTCAACCGCGGCCTCGCGCTCGGCGTGCGGTGCATCGAGCACGGCAACCTCATCGACGACTCCAGCGTGGCGCTGTTCGTCGAGAAGGGCGCCTACCTCGTGCCGACGCTGGTCACCTACGAGTACCTGCGCCGCGAGGGCGCCGCGGCGGGCCTGCCCAAGGCGAGCCAGGACAAGGTCGGCGTCGTGCTCGACGCCGGGCTCGAGGCGCTCGAGCGCGCCTGGAAGGGCGGGGTGAAGATCGCGTTCGGTACGGACCTGCTCGGGTCCATGCACCGCCACCAGAGCGACGAGTTCCGGATCCGGGCCGAGGTGCAGCCGCCCGCGGAGATCCTGCGCTCGGCCACGTTGGTGGGCGCCGAGCTGATCGGCCGCGCCGGCGAGCTCGGCACGATCGCTCCCGGCGCCGTCGGCGACCTCCTGCTCGTCGACGGCGACCCGCTCACCGACGCCACCGTCCTCGCCGAGCCCGACCGCCACCTGCGCGCGGTGGTCACGGCCGGCCGCGTGGCGTGGGCCGGCTGATCGCGTAGCCGGCCGCCGCTTCCGCCACGGCCGGGCGCTCGGCGCCGCACCCGGGCTCCCACCTGCGCCGGAGTGCGACCGGGACCCTCGATTGACCCTTCGGCATACCTATGTATACAGTCGCACACCGTTGTTCCCGACAACGGAGATGGGATCCGATGCCGACCACCGCCAAGCCCGCGCACTCCCGCTCGATGACCCGGCGCGTCATCACCGCGTCGTTCGTCGGCACCGCCGTCGAGTGGTACGACTTCTACCTCTACGGCACCGCATCGGCGCTGGTGTTCGGCACGCTGTTCTTCCCCGACTTCGACCCGCTGGTGGGCACCCTCGCCGCGTTCGGCACGTTCGCCGCCGGGTTCCTCGCCCGCCCGATCGGCGGCGTCGTCTTCAGCCACTTCGGCGACCGCGTCGGGCGCAAGACCATGCTCGTCTACAGCCTCCTCGGCATGGGCGTCGCGACGTTCCTCATCGGGCTGCTCCCGACCTACGACCAGGTCGGCGTGCTCGCGCCGGCGCTGCTCCTGCTGCTGCGGCTGGCCCAGGGGTTCGCCGTCGGGGGCGAGTGGGGCGGCGCGGTCCTGATGTCCGTCGAGCACGAGCAGCACGGGCGCCGCGGCCTCGCCGGCAGCTGGACCCAGGCCGGTTCGCCCGCCGGCCTGGTGCTCTCGACCGTCGCCTTCGCGCTCACCGCCCTCATGCCCGCCGACCAGTTCGCGGCGTGGGGCTGGCGGATCCCGTTCCTGTTCAGCGCCGTGCTCGTGGCGCTTGGCCTGTTCATCCGGCTGCGCGTGATCGAAAGCCCCGAGTTCGAGCAGGTCAAGAGCTCGGGCGCGACGGCGTCGGTCCCGGTGCTCGAGGCGATCCGGGAGCACCCGCTCAACATCTTCCTCGCGGTCGCCACCTGCCTCGCACCGTTCGTGAACTTCTACCTGTTCGCCACGTTCGTGCTCACCTGGGCGACGCAGTCGCTGGGGATGCCCCGGGGCGCGGTGCTCACCATCGTCGCGGTCGCGGGCGTCGTCGAGCTCGTCACGATCCCGCTCGCCGCGGCGCTGTCGGACCGGGTCGGACGGCGCCGGGTGTTCCTCACCGGGGCCCTGCTGTTCGCGCTCTACGCCTACCCGTTCTTCCTCGTCAACGCCGCGCTGCCGGGGACGGCCACCCTCGCCGTCACGACGGTCGTCGGCCTCGGCCTGATCCACCCGCTCATGTACGGGCCGATGGCCACGCTCTTCGCCGAGCTGTTCCCGCCGCGCGTGCGCTACAGCGGTGCGTCGCTCGGCTACCAGGTCGGCGCGATCCTCGGCGGCGGGTTCGCCCCGCTCATCCTCACCTCGCTGCTCGCCGCCGGGTCGGCCGTGGTGACGATCCCGCCGTACATGATCCTCGTCTCGGTGCTGACCTTCGGCGCCGTCTGGTGGGCGACGCAGCCGGGGCGCCGGTTCGAGGACGAGGGCCTCGCCCCCGCCACGAGCCGGGGTGGGACCGCGTGACGGTGACCGCGACCACCGGCCTGGCCGCCCTGAGCGGCCGCGTCGACGAGTGGCTGCAGACCGCCCGCGAGGACGCGCAGCTGCGGGCGTTCGCCCGGTCCGCGGACGTGCGGCTCGGGTTCGACGACGGGGCCACCCGGGTCTGCGTCGAGGTGCGCGACGGCGACCTGCGCCCCGGCGCCGAACCCGAGTGCGTCCTGGTCGCACCGGAGCGCGCGTGGGCGGACCTGCTCTCGAGCGACCCAGCGCCGACCACGCACCACTTCCTGGCCATGCGGATGCGGGTGGCGGGCACGCGCGTCGACGGCGACGAGGTGCGCTTCGCCCAGCACGCGCACGTCGTGCGCCGCCTGCTCGAGATCGCGCGGGCCGTCGTCAGCGGGCCGGTGCGGCGCGCCCCCGACCCGGTGCTGGACCGGCCCGCGATCACCGGCCGCTACGTGCCGGTCGAGCTGCGGGGCGCGCGCCTCGACCTGTACGTGGAGTCGGCGGGCGCGGGCAGGCCGCTCCTGGTCCTGCACACCGCGGGCGCCGACTCGCGGCAGGCGCACCCGCTGATGGCCGACCCCGAGCTCACCGCCGGGTACCGGGTCGTCGCGTTCGACCTGCCCGGGCACGGCCGGTCCGACGCGCTCCCCGGGCCGCTGGGCTCCTGGTCGCTCGACGGCGGGCTCTACGGCGACGCGATCCTCGCGGTGGTCGACGCGCTCGCGCTCGACCGCCCGATCCTGCTCGGGGCGTCGATGGCCGGCGAGGCCTGCCTGTTGATGGCGCACCGCGCCCCCGACCGGCTCGGCGGCGTCATCGCCTGCGAAGCGGCCGACCACGTGCCCGGCCGGGTGACCCCGTGGGCGGGTCACCCGCGGGTCAACGAGGCCACGTTCGTGCCGGAGTGGATCGAGGGCCTGATCGGGCCGCGCGCCCCGCAGGCCGCGCACGACGCCATCTGGCGCACCTACTCCCAGGGCGGGCACCGCACGTTCGCCGGGGACATCGACTTCTACAGCGGCGGCTGGGACGGCCGCGACGTCGTCGGTGAGATCGACACCGCCCGCTGCCCGGTCGTGATGATGACCGGCGAGTACGACTACTCGTGCACCCCGGCGATGAGCGAGGCCACCGCGCGCCGCATCCCGGGCGCCACCTTCTGGACGATGCCCGGCCTCGGCCACTTCCCGATCTGCGAGCACCCCGACGCGTTCCGGCCCCACCTGCAGCGAGCCCTCTCGATCATTGGAGCAGCCCGTGCCTGACCGCACCGCCGTCCCGGTCGTCCCGGACCCGCGGATGCTCATCGGCGACGAGCGGCCGGCCGTCGCCGGCGACCGCCGCATCCGCGTCACCAGCCCCATCGACGGGCGGCACCTCACCGACGTCGCCGACGCCTCCCCGCAGCAGGTCCGCGACGCGATCACGGCCGCGGAGTCCGCGTTCGCCGCGTGGCGGCGCACCAGCGGGCTCGAGCGTGCGCGGCTGATGCACCGGCTCGCCGACCTCATCGAGCGCGACGCGGACGACCTGGCCCTGCTGGAGACGACCGACAACGGCAAGCTGCTGCGCGAGACCGCGAGCCAGGCCCGGTTCGCCGCGCGCAACTACCGGTTCTTCGCGGGCCTGGCCGACAAGATCTACGGCCGCACGATCCCGCTCGACGCGTGGGACACCTTCGACTACACCCGACGCGAGCCGGTCGGCGTGGCCGCGCTGATCACGGCGTGGAACTCGCCGATGCAGCTGCTCGCCAACAAGCTCGCGCCCGCGCTCGCCGCCGGCTGCACCGTGGTCGTCAAGCCGAGCGAGATCGCGCCGCTCACCACGCTGCGGCTGGCCGACCTGGTCGCCGAGGCCGGGTTCCCGCCCGGCGTGGTCAACATCGTGACCGGCGGGCGGGAGGCGGGCGTCGCGCTCACCACCGACCCGCGGCTCGGCCGCATCAGCTTCACCGGGTCCGTCCCCACCGGCCAGGCGATCGCGCGCGCCGCCGCCGACACCCTCGTGCCGGTGACCCTGGAGCTCGGCGGCAAGAGCGCCAACATCGTGTTCGCCGACGCCGACCTCGACCGGGCCGTGCCGGGCGCCGTCGCCGGCATCTTCGCCGCCGGGGGCCAGACCTGTATCGCCGGCAGCCGGCTGCTGGTGGAGGACCGCGTGGCCGACGAGATGGTCGGGCGGATCGCCGAGATCGCGCGGGGGATCGTCGTGGGTGACCCGCGGGACGCCGCCACCCAGATGGGTCCGGTCGCCTCCGAGGCGCAGCGCACCCGGATCCTCTCCATGGTCGACGCCGCCGCGCGCGACGGGGCGACGCTCGTCGCCGGGGGCACCGACGTGCCGGCGTCGGCGCTGCCCGGTGGCTCCTACCTCGCCCCGACGGTGTTCACCGACGTCGACCCCGCCTCGCCGCTGGCCCGCGACGAGGTGTTCGGCCCCGTCCTCGCGATCACCCGGTTCTCCGGCGAGGAGGAGGCGATCGCGCTCGCCAACGGCACGGAGTACGGGCTCGCCGCGGGGGTGTGGACCCGCGACGTCGCGCGCGCCCACCGCGTCGCCCGCGAGCTCGTCGCCGGGACGGTCTGGGTGAACACCTACCGCTACAGCGCCGCGCAGGCGCCGTTCGGCGGCGTGAAGAAGTCCGGCTACGGCCGCGAGCGCGGCATCGAGGCGATCGACGAGTACCTGCGCACCAAGAACGTGCTCGTGGACCTGTCCGACGAGGTCCGCGACCCGTTCACGATCAAGTCCTGATCGACGTCCGAGGGAGATCCGTGGAAGCCACCACCGTCGGCCTGGTCGGGCTCGGCCAGATGGGCCTGCCCATCGCGGGCAGGCTCGCCACCGCGTTCGACGTCGTCGCGTTCGACGTCTCCGCCGAGCGCCGCGCGCTGGCCGCCGAGCACGACCGCGTCACCGTCACCGACGAGCTCGCCGGCCTCGCCGGCTGCCGCGTCGTCGTCCTCTCGCTGCCGACACCCCCGATCTCGCGTTCGGTCGTGCTCGAGCTGGGGCCGCGGCTGGCCGAGGGCGCGATCGTCGTCGAGACCAGCACCGTGCTGCCCACCGACGTCCGGGAGGCGGCGCAGGCGCTGGCGCCGCACGGGGTCCGCATCGTCGACGCGGCCGTGCTGTCGGGTGTCGCGCAGATGGACAACGGCGCGGCCACCCTCCTCGTCGGCGGCAGCCCCGACGACGTGGACGACGTCGCCGACGTGCTGCGCGTGATCGGCGCGGCCGGGGTGACGCGGTTCGGCGGGCTCGGCAGCGGCATGGCCGCGAAGGTGGTCAACAACGGCGTCGCCCACGCGGTCATGGTGGTGCTCGTCGAGGCGATGGCGATGGCCCGCGCCGAAGGGCTGGACCTGGCCGAGATCACGCGGATGCTCGAGCGCCCCGACGGCGGGCTCATCCGCCCGCTGACCCACCGCGTCGCCGAGCGCGTCGCGCGGGGCGACTTCGACGGCGGGATGCCGCTGGACGCGGCGCGCAAGGACTCGACGCTCGCCCTGGCCATGGCGCAGCGCAGCGGGGTGCCGCTGTTCGCCACCCAGGCGGCGCAGACCGTGTACGACATCGCGGTGGCTGCCGGGCGCGGCCGCGCCGACTACTCGGTGATCGCCGCGCTGTGGGAGGGGTGGACCGGCCAGGAGCTGCGGTTCGACGCGGGGGAGCGGTCGTGACCGCCCGCGGCGTCCACGCCCTGCGCTACGCCTACCGCACCGAGTCGGTCAAGGGCGAGCACTTCTACGGCCACCCCGAGGACTGCACGGCCCCGTGGCCGATCCACTACTTCACCTGGGTGGTGGTCGACGAGGACGCGGTCACGGTCGTCGACGCCGGCTTCACCCGCGAGGAGGCGCAGCGCCGCGGCGCCCGCACCTACCTCGGCTCGCCCGTCGAGCTGCTCGGCGAGCTCGGCGTCGACCCCGCCGACGTGGACCACCTGGTGCTCACGCACCTGCACTACGACCACACGGGGCACCTGGGCGACTACCCGAACGCCCGGCTGTGGGTGCAGCGCCGGGAGCTCGACTTCTGGAACGGCCCGTTCGCCCACCGCGGCGCGAACGCACACCTGCGGCCGCACGAGGACCTGGAACGGCTCGGCGCGCTGGTCGACGCGGGCCGGGTCACCCTGCTCGACGGGGACGCGGCGATCACCGGGCGGGTGGGCGTGCACCTCGTCGGCGGGCACACGGCCGGGATGCAGGTCGTGCGCGTCGACGGACCCGACGGGGTCGTCGTGCTCGCTTCCGACGCGAGCCACTTCTACGCGAACCACGAGCAGGACCGGCCGTACGCGATCGCCCACGACGTCCCGGCCATGCACGCCGCTTTCGACCGGCTGAGCGAGCTCGCGGGCGCCGACGGCGTCGTCGTGCCGGGCCACGACCCGCTCGTCGGCGAGCGGCACGAGCCGGTGCCCGGCAGCGGCGATCGCATCATCCGGCTGCGGCCCCGGGAACGACAGGAAGGCAGGGCATGACCAGGACGGACGCGGCCGACGTGGTCGTGGTCGGCGGCGGCAACGCGGGCTTCTCGGCCGCGCACGCCGCGGCCGAGCGCGGGCGGAGGGTGGTGCTGCTCGAGCGCGGCACCGCCGACACGGCCGGCGGGAACAGCTACTACACGGCGGGCGCCACCCGCATCGCGCACGGCGGGCTGGACGACCTGCGCGACCTCGTCGACCCCGACGAGCGGCACGCGCGGACCGAGGTCCCGCCGTACCCGGAGGAGGAGTACCTCGCCGACCTGGTGAAGGTCACCGAGGGCCGCACCGACCGGGCGATGGCGGAGGTGCTCGTGCGCGAATCGCACGCCGCCGTCCGCTGGCTGCACGGGCTCGGGCTGCGGTACCGGCTGATGTACGAGCGCCAGGCCTACCGGCGGCCCGACGGCTCCTACCTGTTCTGGGGCGGGCTGCACGTGGGCAACACCGGCGGGGGAGAGGGGCTGATCGCCGACCACACCGCCGTCGCCGCGCGGCTCGGCACCGAGGTCCGCTACGGCGCGCGGGCCACCGGCCTGCTCACCGACGGCGGCCGGATCACCGGCGTGCGCTACGAGACGGCCGACGGCGAGCACGAGATCACCGCCGACTCGGTGGTGCTCGCCGCGGGCGGGTTCGAGGCCAACCCGCGGTGGCGGCGCGAATACCTGGGCGAGGGCTGGGACCGCGCGGTGGTGCGCGGCACGCCCCACAACCAGGGCGACATGATCGCGGCCGCGTTGGAGCTCGGCGCGGCGCGCGGCGGCGACTGGTCCACCTGCCACAGCGTCCAGTGGGACGCGGCCTACCCGGACAACGAGAGCAACCGGGAGCTCACCAACCGCCTGACGCGCCAGAGCTACCCGCTGGGGATCATCGTCAACGCCGAGGGGCGGCGGTTCCTCGACGAGGGCGCCGATTTCCGCAACTACACCTACGCCAAGTACGGGCGGGAGATCCTGCGCCAGCCGGGCGCGATCGCCCACCAGGTCTTCGACGCCACCCTGCGTCCCCTGTTGCGGCCCGAGGAGTACGACATGCCGGGCATCGCGCCGGTGGTCGCCGACACCCTCGAGGACCTCGCCGACGGCATGGGCGTCGACCGCGACGCGTTCGTGAAGACGGTGGCGGAGTTCAACGGGTCCATCGCCACCGACCGCGCCTTCGACCCGACGGTGAAGGACGGCCGGGCGGCCCGCGTCGACCCGCCGAAGAGCAACTGGGCGGTGGCGATCGAGACGCCCCCGTTCTACGCGTACGCGGTGACCTGCGGGATCACGTTCACGTTCGGCGGGCTCAAGGGCGACCTCGACGGGCGGGTGCTCGACCGGTCGGGCCGGCCGATCCCCGGCCTCTTCGCCTGCGGCGAGATGCTCGCGGGCCTGTTCAGCGGCAACTACCCGGGAGGGGCCGGGCTCGCGGCCGGGTGCGTGTTCGGCCGACGGGTCGGACGCGCCGCCTGAGGGTGGCGTAGGTCACACCGCTGCGGGCCAACCCGAACCGCGGGCCGCCGCGTCCAAGGGCCATGAGGCTGCTCCGATCGTCCCTGCTCGCCCTCGCCGGCCTCCTCGCGCTGGTGCTCGCCGCCGGGACCGCGCTGGCCGGAACCGGCGACGCCGACCCGGGCGGGGGTCTCGTCGGCCGGTGGCTTCCGGCCGACGGCGCGGCCGCGGGACGCGCGTTCGTCGAGTTCGCCGCCGACGGCACGTGGACCGGCTCCGACGGCTGCAACCGCACGCGGGGCACCTGGGAGCTCGGCCCGGACGGTGGCTTCGCGGCCACCGCCGGGCCCAGCACCATGATCGGCTGCGAGAACGTGCCGATCGCCCGCTGGCTCGCCGACGCCGCGCGCGCCGAGTTCGACGGCGCCACCCTGGTCCTGCGGGACGCGGGCGGAGCGGAGACGGGCCGGCTCGTCCGCGCCCCGTGAGCGTCAGGCGCGCACGACCGGCTGCTGCAGCTCGGTGACCCAGTCGGTCTGGGGCTCCGGCTCGGAGCGCAGGTAGAGCTCCCGGCACGGGCCCGAGGGGGTGTAGCCGCGCGCGACGATCTCGGCGTGCAGCGCCTGCCAGGTCTCGGCGATGCGGTCCATCGCGCCCAGGTGCACGCCGCACATCGCGGTCTGCACCGCGGGCAGCTCCACGATCTCGAACCCGTCGCGGGCGGGCCCGTCGTAGGGGAAGCCCGCGACGAGGTGCATCCCGGACTCGCCGACGTCGTACTGGGCCACCGCGGGCGCCTTGCCGAGGTCGGGGCCGAGGGCGGCGGCGACGCGGCCGTAGATCGGGCCGATCACGTCGGACACCTGCTCCTGGTCGGCGACGGTGGCCGCCCCGGCGGCCAACCGCACGGCGGGCAGGGGCTTCTCGACGATCTCGATGCCGGACATGGACTTCCCCTTCTCGATGAGGCGGAGCCTCCGCTCCACGTCGACGAGCCGCGCGGCCGCGACGCGGTAGTCGCGTTCGACCTCGGCCCGGCGCGCGCGCAGCATCCGCGCGATCCGGTCGGCGTCGACGCCGTCGTCGAGGAAGGCGGCGATGTCGTCGAGGCCGAACCCGAGCTGCCTCAGCGCGACGATCCGGTGCAGCCGTTCCAGCTGCGACGGGTCGTAGGAGCGGTAGCCGCTGGCCTCGTCGACGCGGGCGGGCACGAGCAGGCCGGCCGCGTCCCAGTGCCGCAGCATGCGGTGGGAGACCCGGCCGATCCGCGCGAAGGCTCCGATGGACAACACCGCACCGTTCTCCCGCCTGCCCCCGTGTCAGGGTCAAGTCCTCGCGCGGGATTCTGCTTGCCAACGGCGACGGGCACCGGCGGGGAGCCCGCCGGTGCCCGTCCGATCACCTCGTCCGCCCGCTACTCGGCGAGCACGAACCCCTCGTAGCCGTTGCGCGCGACCTCGTCGCACTTCTTGCGGTACTCCCCGACGCCGCCGGCGTACGGCATGAACACCCGCGGCTTGCCGGGGACGTTCGCGCCCATGTACCAGGAGTTGGCCTTCGGGTAGAGGGTGTGGCTCGCGATCTCGTTGACGTGGTCGACCCAGGCGTCCTGGGCCTCGGGGCTGGGCTCGATCGTGGTGAGGCCCCGCTCCTGCAGGTGGGCGATGGCGTCGCACACCCAGTCCACGTGCTGCTCGATCGACACCATCATGTTCGACAGCACCGACGGGCTGCCCGGTGCGGTGATCATGAACAGGTTCGGGAACCCGGCCGTGCCGATGCCCAGGTAGGTCCGCGGGCCCGCGCTCCAGGTCTCGGCGAGCGAGGCCCCGCCCCGGCCGCGGATGTCGACGTTCGTGAGCGCCCCGGTCATGGCGTCGAAGCCGGTGGCGTAGACGATCACGTCGAACTCGTACTCGCGGGCCTCGGTGCGGATCCCGCGCGCGGTGATCTCGACGAGCGGCTCGCGGCGCAGGTTGACCAGCGTGACGTTGTCGCGGTTGTAGGTCTCGTAGTAGCCGGTGTCCAGGCACGGCCGCTTCGTGCCCACCGGGTAGTCCGGGCAGAGGTCGTCGGCGGTCTGCGGGTCGGCGACGATCGAGCGGATCTTGTCGTGGATCCAGCGCTTGGCGAGGTCGTTGGCCTCCTGGTTGGTGGCGAAGTCGGTGAACGTGGTCAGCAGGTTGACCAGGCTCCCGCTCTCCCAGGCCTCCTCGAACGCCGCGTTGCGCTCCTCCTCGGTGGCCTCCAGCGCCGACTTCGTGGGGATCTTGGTGGGGATGCCGAAGCCGGACTCCTGCTGCGCCTTCCGGTAGGCCCGGTAGCGGGCCTTCATACCGGCGATCTCGTCGACGGTGAGCTTGCGGTTGCGCGCCGGCAGGCTGTAGGCGGGCGTCCGCTGGAACACGGTGAGGTGGTCGGCCTGCGCGGCGATGACCGGGATCGACTGGACCCCCGAGGAACCGGTGCCGATGATCCCGACCCGCTTGCCGGTGAAGTCGACGCCCTCGTGCGGCCAGTGCGCCGTGTGGTAGGTGTCGCCCTCGAACGCGTCGATGCCGGGGATCTCCGGCAGCTTCGCCGCCGACAGGCAGCCGGTCGCCATGACCAGGTACCGCGTGGTCACCGTGTCGCCGCGGTCGGTGCGGACCGTCCACGACCGCTTCGCCTCGTCGTAGTGGGCCGCGGTGGTGCGGGTGCCGAAGACGATGTCGCGGCGCAGGTCGAACCGGTCGGCGACGTGGCGGGCGTAGGCGAGGATCTCCGGCTGGGTGGGGTAGCGCTCCTGCCACTCGAAGCGCTGCTCCAGGTCGGGGTCGAACGAGTAGGAGTAGGCGAGGCTCTCGACGTCCACGCGGGCGCCGGGGTAGCGGTTCCAGTACCAGGTGCCGCCCACGTCGTCGCCGGCCTCGAACACGACGGCGGACATCCCCGCGTTGCGGAGCTTGTGCAGCAGGTACATGCCGGAGAAGCCGGCCCCGACGACCACGGCGTCGACGGTCTTCGGCACGTCGCGGCGCTCGGCGCGGGTGGGTTCCGAGCTGATCGATGGGGTGATCGACATCTTTCGTCCTCCTCAGGCCCGGCCCGCGGCGAGCTCGTCGATGGCGGCCACGACGTGGTCGATCCCCGCGGCGCTGCCCGGCAGGAGGTTGACCATCGTGAAGAAGCCGTGCATCTGCCCGTCGAACCGGCGGTGCTGCACCGGAACCCCGGCCCAGGCCAGCCGGCGCGCGTAGGCCTCTCCCTCCTCGCGCAGGACGTCGTGCTCGGCGGTGAGGACGACGGCCGGGGGCAGGCCGGCCAGGTCGGGCGCCTTGATGGGGGAGGCGTCGGGCTCGGCGCGCACGGCCGGGTCGGGCGCGTAGTGGTCCCAGAACCAGATCATCGCGTCCCGGGTCAGCATGAGTTGGTTCGCCGGCTCGAGGTAGGTCTCGTTGTCGAAGTCGGCGTCGGTGACCGGGTAGACGAGCACCTGCAGGTCGATCGCGGGCCCGCCCGCGGCCTTCGCGCGCAGGGCCATGACCGCGCTGATGTTGCCGCCCGCGCTGTCGCCGCAGACCACCAGCGGTCCGGACGGCGCGAGCTCGGCCCGGTTCGCGGCCACCCACTGCAGCGCCGCCCACGAATCGTCGACGGCGGTGGGGTAGCGGTGCTCGGGGGCGAGCCGGTAGTCGACGAGAACGGTGGTCATGCCGGTGCGCTCGGCGAGGACCCGACCGAGGGTGTCGAACTCGTCGATCGCGCCGATCACCCACCCGCCACCGTGGTAGTAGACGAGCACGCCGCGCGGGCTCTCGGTCGGGGTGAGCACCCGGACGGCGATGTCGCCGCCGTCGACCGGGACCCGCAGGTCGCGCACCTGCTTCATCTGCGGGCCCGGGCCGTACAGGCCGCGCAGCGTCTCCCCCAGGCCGCGGGCCTCCGCGGGGGTCATCTCGTGCAGCGGCTTCGCGCCGGATTCGGCCATCTGGGCCAGGAAAGCGGTGGTGGCGTCGTCCAGTGCCATGCACATCACCTCGGTGTGAGTGGGCGGAGGGAACCGAGCCGCCGCACCAGGCGGCGGGTCGGGAAACGCGGCCCGCGGGGGGCGGGGCCGGTGTGGGGGACGGACCGAGCATCACCCGGCGCCGTGGCGGGGGTCACCGTTCATCTGGCTCGCTTCCGAGCCAAATGGCGCACCGCGCCACCTTCTCGACGGCCCTCGCGCGTGCGAGGCTGACGACCTCGGGTCGGCGCGGACGCGGTGGGAGGGCGCACATGACGACATCCGACCTGCCGGTCGGGCGGGTCGAGGTGCTGCGCCTCCTCGACGACCTGCTGGTGCGCCACCCGCCGCTGGAGCAGGCGGTCGGTGAGGTCGCGCGCCGGGCGGGTCGCGTCGTCGCGGTCAAGGCGACCGAGGCCAGGACCGTGGTCGCCGACCCGGGCGGCGGGACGTCGACGCGGTGGCCGGACGACGTGGTCGCCGAGGGCGCCCCGCGCGGGGTGGCGGTGGCCCTGGGCGCCCCGACCACGCCGGACGACCCGCTGCTGCTGGAGCGCCTCGCCGTGCTCGCGGTCGTGCTGCTGGACCGGGAGGCCCTGACGGTTCCCGGCCGGTCGGAGTCGGAGCAGGTGGCCGTGCTGATCGACCGGGCGGCCAACCCGGCGCTGCGCAACCAGGCCCTGCTCGCCCTCGGGCTGCGCCCGACGACCCCGGTGCGCGCGTTCACCGCCGCCGGCCACGGCTCGGCGCTCGCGGCGTTCGTCGCCCACCTGGCGGCCACCGGCACCCGCGTCCTGTCCACCACCCGCGCGCGGACCACGGTGTTGCTGCGCGTGGGCGACGCGGACGACGTCGGCCGGCTGGACGTGCCGCGCGGGCTGCAGGTCTCGGTGAGCCGCCTGCACCCGGCCGGTGAGGCGGTGCAGGCGTGCCGGGAGGCCGACGGCGCGTTCCGGTTCACCCAGCCCAGCCCCCGCGACCGCGGCCCGTACCCGCTGGAGGAGGGGGTGCTGGTCCCCACCGAGGCGGTGAACGGCTACGACATCCTCGCCGACGCGCTCACCCCGGAGCAGATCTCGTGCATCGGCGACGTCCAGGCGCTCGACCAGGTACTCGCGGTCGGGGGACCGGACATGCTGGCGACCCTGGACGTCGTCGCCACCGGGTCGATCCGGCGGGCCGCTCGCGCCCTGCGGGTGCACCACAACTCGGTGCTGCACCGCGTCGCCCAGGCCGAGCGGCTGTTCGGCTTCGGGCTGAACGACGCCTACGGCCGCAACCGGCTGTTCCTGGCGCTGACCCTGCGCCGAATCCGGCAGACCCACGGCATGGTCTGAAGACGCGAGGCGCGGCCGCCCGCGGCCGGCACGTGCGCGCCGGCCGCGGGCGGCCGCCGTCACACGCGCGCGGGCTCGTCCTGCGGGCTGAGCTCGAATCCCGCGTAGCCCGCCTCGGCGACCTCCGCGAGCTTCTGCCGGTAGGCGCTGTGCCCGGCCATGTAGAACATGACCGCGTTCTTCTTCCCCGGGATGTTCGCCCCGAAGATCCACGACTCGGCCTTCGGGAACAGCGTCGCGTTCGCGATCTCCCGGCAGGTCTGCGTCCAGCCGTCCTCGGCTTCCTGCGTCGGCTCGACCGTGCGCAGGCCGTCGCGCTCGGCGGTGGCGATGAGCCCGCTGATCCAGTCGACCTGGGCCTCGATGCTGGGCGGCAGGTTGGTGAACGGGCCGTTCGGGCCGAGGATCATGAACATGTTGGGGAACCCGGCCTTCGACAGCCCCAGGTAGCTGGTGGGGCCGTCGGTCCAGTGGTCGTTGATGTGCCGCCCGCCGCGCCCGCGCAGGTCCATCGCCCGGTAGTTGCCGTCGACGGCGTCGAAGCCCGTGGCGAGGACCAGGATGTCGAGTTCGTGCTCGACCCCGTCGGCGGTGCGCACGCCGGCCGGGGTGATCCGTTCGATCGGGTTCTCCTTGATCGACACCAGCTCGACGTTGTCGCGGTTGAAGGTCTCGTAGTAGCCCTCGTTGCACAGCGGGCGCTTGGCGTACAGGTCGGTCGGGGTGAGCTTGCGCGCCGTCTCCGGGTCCTCGACGATCTCGGCGATCTTCGATCGGATGAACGCCGCGGCCGCCGCGTTGGCCTCCGGGTTGGTGGCGATGTCGCAGAACGTGCCGAACATGAACCGGAAGCCGTTGCCCTTGTCCCAGTTCTCCTGGAACACCCGCCTGCGCTCCTCCTCCGAGACGCTCATCGCCTCGACGGTGCTCTCCTCGAACCCGAACGCGACCACCGAGCCGCGGACCTGCTCCCAGATCGCGTCGAAGTTCCGCTTCACCTCCTCGACCTCGGAGCGGTCGACGGGCCGGTTGCCCGACGGCACGACGTACTGCGGCGTGCGTTGGAAGACCGTCAGGTGGCGTACCACCTTCGCGGCGGCGACGATGAACTGGGTGCCGGTCGAGCCGGTGCCGATCACCCCGACCCGCTTGCCGGTGATGTCGAGGTCCTGCGGCCACTCGTTGGTGTGCACGAGCGTGCCTGCGAAGTCGTCGAGCCCGGGGATGTCGGGGATGTTGGTCTTCGCGAGCAGGCCGAGCGCGGTGACGAGGTAGCGGCAGGTGAGCCGCTCGCCGCCGGCCGTGCTCACCGTCCACAACGCGGCGTCCTCGTCGAACGCCGCGCCGGTGACCTCGGTGTTCAGCCGGATGTCGCGCGCGAGGTCGTAGCGGTCGACGACGTGCTCGAGGTAGGCGAGCACGTCGGGCTGGTCGAGGTAGCGCGTGTGCCAGTCCCACTCCTGCAGCAGGTCCCGGTCGAAGGAGTAGCGGTAGACGAAGCCCTCGGTGTCGGACTTGGCGCCGGGGTAGCGGTTGAAGTACCAGGTGCCGCCGACGCCGCCGCCCTTCTCGAAGGCCTTCACGGTGAGGCCGAGCTCGTCGCGCAGCTTGTGCAGCATGTAGATGCCGCCGAACCCGGCGCCGATGACGATCGCGTCGAGGTCCGGGGTGCGGGTGGTGCTCATGGGTGTCTCCCGTGGTGTCGATGGGGTGGACGGGGTCAGGCGCGGTACCAGGCCGCGATCGCGGCGATCTCCGCGTCGGCCTCGGGCGCGTTGCCCGCCATGAACGGGAAGACGTGCTGCATGCCGTCGACGACCGAGAGCGTCACGTCGACCCCGGCCGCCCGGGCCCGGTCCGCGAGCCGGGTGGCGTCCGACAGCAGTGACTCCAGCGCACCCGCGTTGACGTAGAGCCGCGGGAAGCCGGTGAAGTCGGCGTGCAGGGGGTTGGCGAGCGGCGTCCTCGGGTCGATCCGCCCGTCGGCGAGCACCCCGGCGATCATGCCCTCGAGCAGGGGAACGCTGACCAGCGCGTCCGTGGCGGCGTTGGTCACCAGCGTCTCGCCGGTGTTCTCCATGTCCAGCCACGGCGAGAACGCGATCACGCGGCCGGGCAGCGGCGTGCCCTGCTCGCGCAGCGCCAGCGGGATCGCCACGGCCAGGTTGCCCCCGGCGGAGTCGCCGATCGTGGTGATGTCGCCGGCCGCGATGCCGCGGTCGAGGAGCGCGGTGAACGCGGCGACCCCGTCCTCGACCTGCGCGGGGTGCGGGTGCTCCGGGGCGCGGCGGTAGTCGAGCACGAACGCGGTCACCCCGAGCGCCTTGGCCACGTGCGCGGCGAGCTTGCGGTGGCTCGCCGCCGACCCGACGGCGAAGCCGCCGCCGTGGGTGTAGAGCAGCACCTCGCCGGTGTTCGCGCCGATGGGCAGCGCCCAGATCCCCGGGACCCCGCCGAGGGTCTCCTCCCGGTAGGTCACGTCCTCCGGCTCGCGGGTGGGCTGGTGCCACTCGTCGAAGATGCTGCGGAACAGCCGCATCGTCAGGTTCGGCGTGGTGGCGATGATGTTCGCCCAGTCCGCGTAGAGCGCGCGCAGGGCGTCGGACTCCGCCGACAGTTCCGCGGGCCGAGTCGATGGCGCCGTCGTCATCCCCCGTGCCTCCTCGAGTGCTCTGGGTTGATGTGATCCAGGCCTCACTGTGCGGGGTGGCGGGGAGCCGCAGGTGTTCCGATCTGGAACAGCCCGGACGCGGCCCCGCTGCGGAACTCGACCGGACGCGGTACACATCTTCGCAGGCGGCGCCGCGCAACGCCGGGGAGAGCGCGCCGCCCGGGACGGACCGTGGGGCGACGATGCGCAACGAGATCCGGACTCGGCCGGCGCTGTCACCGGCCGAGCGCGCCCGCATCCGCAGGTGCCGAGAGGCGCTCGTGGAGGGCGGGTTGCTCAGCGCGCCCCCGGGCGCGACCGGCGTCCCGGAGCACATCGAGCAGAGCTGGCGCCGCTGCGTCGGCAACGACGTGCCCGCCGCGGGCGGCGAGATCGCCTACCGGGAACCGGTCGACGTGCTCCCGGAGCTGCGCCGGGCCGCCGAGCCGGTGCTCGACCGGCTCAAGGACAGCTTCGCGGACGTGCCGGTCGCCATGGTGCTCTCCGACGCGTCCGGGCGCATCGTGCTCCGCCACGCCGCCGTCCGCAGGCAGCGGGTGCTGATGGACCGGGCCTGCGCCGCGGAGGGGTTCGACTTCTCCGAGCGGTCGATCGGCACCAACGGGCTCGGCACGGTCCTCGTCGAGCGCAGGCCCATGCTGGTCCGCGGCCCCGAGCACTACAACACCCTGCTCGAGGGGCTCACCTGCGCGGGCACCCCGATCGTCGAGCCGTTCACCGGGCGGCTGCTCGGCAGCTTCTCGCTGGCCTGCGCCGTGCAGGACGTGCACCCGCTCATGAGCGTCATGACCGGCGACATCGGGCGGCAGATCGAAGCGCGCCTGCTCGACCAGGCGGGGGAGCGGCGCCGCCGGCTCGTGCAGGCCTACCTGTCGCTGCACCGGGCGAGCTCCGCGGCGCTCGTCGTCGACGCCGAGACGGTGCTCGCCAACCGCCCCGGGCTCGTCCACACCGGACCCGAGCTGCATGCGCTGCTGTGGCGGTTCCTGCGCGAGCACGGGCCGGCCGGCCCGCAGCAGATGCGGGTGCCGCTGTCCGACGGCCCGCACGAGGCCGTCGTCGAGCCGATCGACGACGGCGGCGCGGTCGCCTACAGCGTGCGCCTGCTGCCGAGCCGCCCCGCCCGCCGCCGCGAGCGCGCCGCGCGCCCGGCGCGCCGCCGGACCGCTCCCCGCCGATCACCGGCCGCGGCACCCGCGCCCCTGCACGTGCTGGACCACGTCGCCGAGCAGCTCGAGACGGCGCTGCGCCACGGCGAGACCGTGGCCCTCACCGGGGGCGCGGGCACCGGGAAGCTGCGGACGGCGTTGCGCCTGCTCGCCCGCCTGGGCGCCGACGACCCGCTGGTGGTCGAGCCGGGCCGCGACCCGTCGTGGCTCCCCGCGGCGCAGGCCGCCGTGACCGGCGGCCGCGGGCTGGTGCTGCGCCGGCTGCACACCGCGGGTGCGTCCGTGCTCGACCCGGTGCCGGAGCTCCTCGACGCCGGCGCGCCAACCGCGTTGACGGTCGACCTCGACGCCGCCGACGACGCCGTGGTGGGGCTCGTGCGCCAGGTCGCCACCACCGTGCGGCTGCCCGCGCTCGCCCGGTACCGCCAGCACCTGCCCGCGCTGGTCCAGGAGCTGCTCGCGCAGCTCCCGCCGCCCCGGTCGGCTACCCGGTTCTCGCCCGCGGCGTGGAACCACCTGCTGGCCTGGCACTGGCCCGGCAACCTCGCCGAGCTGCGCAACACCGTCACCCTGCTGGCCCGCCGGGCCGACGGCGGGATCGTCGGGGCCGACGACCTCCCGGACGAGCTGCGCACCCCGCGCCGCGCCGGCGGGCTGCTGGAGAACGCGGAGCGCGAGGCGGTGGCCGAGGCGCTGCGCGCCGCGGGCGGCAACCGCAGCCGGGCCGCGGCCGCGCTCGGGATCGGCCGCAACACGCTGTACCGGAAGATGCGCGAGTTCGGGCTCGGCTGACCGCCCCGCACGGATGGTGGCGCCGCGCAACCGCGCGCGGTATCACCGAGTGAGATGACGGACCGTCGGGTAGATCGTTCTGTCCGATCGGTCGTGGGGACGGGAGGGCGGTAGATGCGACACGAGTTCCGCAACGGCGAACGCGACACGCCGTCCGCTCAGCCACCGCGCCGGGCCACCGACACGCCGTGGCGCACCGAGGGCGTCCGGGACGGCGAGGGGTCGGGGGCGCCCCAGCGGGGGCCGTGGTGGCGCCTCGCGCTGTGGGTGCTGTTCGGCTACCTCGTCGCCTTCGGGCTGCTGAGCCTCCAGGACGGCTTGGTCGCCCCGCCGCAGGTGCCCTACACGGAGTTCACCGACCAGGTCGAGGCCGGCAACGTGAGCGAGGTCTTCGCCCGGGGCGACTCCATCCAGGGCACGCTGCGGCAGCCGCAGCCGCTGCCCGGGCAGCCGCCGGAGCGGACCTACCAGCAGTTCACCACCGAGCGGCCCACGTTCGCCCAGGACGACCTGCTCGCCGAGCTCGAGCGCACCGGGGTGACGGTGCGGGCCACGCCGGTGGTCGAGCAGCGAGGGCTGCTGTCGAACCTGCTCATCTCGTTCGCCCCGGTGCTGCTGCTCATCGCGTTCTGGATCTGGCTCTTCCGCCGCCAGCAGAACCTGCTCGGCGGGGGAGGGCTGCTCGGCGGCGCGCGGAAGAAGCCGGTCGACCCGGAGACCGTCCGCGTCACCTTCGACGACGTCGCCGGCATCGACGAGGTCGAACGCGAGATCTCCGAGATCGTGGACTTCCTCAAGGACCCGGAGAAGTACCGGCGGCTCGGCGCGCGCGTGCCCAAGGGCGTGCTGCTGGCCGGCCCGCCCGGCACCGGCAAGACGCTGCTCGCCCGGGCCACCGCGGGCGAGGCCGGGGTGCCGTTCTTCTCCGCCAGCGCGTCGGAGTTCATCGAGATGATCGTCGGCGTCGGGGCCCAGCGGGTGCGCGAGCTGTTCGCCGAGGCCCGCAAGCGGGCGCCCGCGATCATCTTCATCGACGAGCTCGACACCATCGGCCGGGCCCGAGGCGGCGTCCGCACCGTCGGCGGGCACGACGAGCGGGAGCAGACGCTCAACCAGATCCTCACCGAGATGGACGGGTTCTCCGGCTCCGAGGGCGTGGTCGTGCTGGCCGCGACCAACCGGCCGGACGTGTTGGACCCGGCGCTGCAGCGGCCGGGCCGGTTCGACCGCACGATCATGGTCCACCCGCCCGACCAGGAGGGTCGGGCGGCGATCCTGCGGGTGCACACCCGCGACGTCCCGCTCGCCCCCGACGTCGACCTCGAGCAGATCGCCCGCACCACGCCCGGTATGACCGGCGCGGATCTGGCCAACCTCGTCAACGAGGCGGCGATCCTGGCCGCGCGCCGCGGCCTCGAGATCGTGGGCACGCGCGAGTTCGGCGACGCGCTGGAGAAGGTCCAGCTCGGCACGGCCCGCAGCGTCGTCCTGCCCGAGGCGGAGCGGCGCCGCACCGCCTACCACGAGGCCGGGCACGCCCTGCTCGGGATGCTGCAGCCGGGCGCCGACCCCGTCCGCAAGGTCTCGATCATCCCCCGCGGCCGGTCCCTGGGTGCCACGGTGTCCACCCCGGAGTCCGACCGCTACGGCTACGACGAGCGCTACCTGCGCGGGCGGATCATCGGTGCGCTCGGTGGGATGGCCGCCGAGGAGCTCGTGTTCGGCGTGGTCACGACCGGGTCGGAGCACGACCTGGAGACCGCGACCCGCACCGCGCGCGCGATGGTGGGCCGCTGGGGCATGTCCGAACGCATCGGGCCGGTGTCGGTGCTGCCGCAGGAGGGCGACCCGCGGGCCGTCGCCTCCGACTCGATGCTCGCCGCGGTGGACGACGAGGTCCGGCGGATGATCGAGGAGTGCTACAGCGCGGCGCGCGACCTGCTGCGCGAGGAGCGCGCCCGCCTCGACGCCATCGCCGAGCGGCTGCTGGAGCGCGAGACCCTCGACGAGGCGGAGGTGTACGCCGCGGCCGGGCTCCCGACCACAGGCCGGGAGGAACCGGCCGTCACCTCCTGACCGGGGTCGCGGTCACGCGATCCCGGCCAGCCGGGCCGCCTGGTCGACGTAGCCGTCCTGCACCTCGACCGCGTACCGGTCCGCCTGCACGTCGCGGCCGCCGGCGAATCCGCGGCGCCCGCGCGCGACCCGGTGGACGACGGCGCCGAACGCGGCGCCCCAGAGGGCGCCGATCACCGGGCTGGCGACCAGCACGGCGGGCCAGGCGGGGCCGAGGCCGGCCAGGCCCAGCAGGACGGTGACGAGCAGCGCGAACCAGGCGCCCGCGATCGCACCCGCGCCGGCGGCGCGGCGGCCCGTCATCCGGTCGGCGCCCTGCTCGACCACCCGGATGCCGGTGCCGACGATGCGGACCCGCTCGACGGGGAACCCGGCGTCGGCGAGCCGGTCCACGAGGGCCTGGGCCTCGTCGTAGGAGTCGAACTCGCGCAGGGTGCGGCTGTTGTCGGTGGCGGGGGTGAGGGTGCTGGTCACCGATCTCCTCCTGGCTGTCGCACTTTGGTTGGTCCACTCAAACCAACTAGCCATGTGGTTGGTTTGTTCCAACCAACGGTGTGAGTAGGATCGCCGCATGGACGAGGCGCGACGGGGCGAGGGGACCGACGACGGGACCCGCAGGATCCAGACCGCGGTGACCCGGATCGTGCGCTGGGCCGGGCGCAGCGACGTGCGACGGCGCCTGCTCGGGCCGGCCGGGGCCGAACTGTCGGTGGTGGACGTCAACCTGCTGCGCACCGTCACCGCCTCCGGGCCGCTGCGGATCTCCGAGCTCGCCGAGCGGCACGGCGTGGACAAGTCGACGATGACCACGCAGGTGCGCAGGTTGGAGGAGCGCGGCCTGGTCGAGCGCCGCCCGGACCCGAAGGACGGGCGCGGCGTGCTCGTGCGCGCCACCGCCCGCGGCCGCCGCGCGCGCAGCCGGATGGACGCGGCGGGCACGGCCGTCTTCACCGAGCTGCTGCAGGACTGGTCCGATGCGGACCGGGCGGCCCTCGTCGAGCTGATCGAACGGTTCGCGCTCCAGCTCGACGAGCGGCCGGTCGGTCACGCCCCGCCCGGGGGCGACTCCGCGGCGTGAGCGCCGCCGCCGGACCAGGTGTGCCGGGTCCGGTCGGCCTCCGGCGCGTACCTACAGTGGCCGGTCGTCGTCCCGACCGGAGAAGGAGTTGCATGCCCTCCAGCGAGCGCGCCGCTCACGAGCCCGAGAGCACCGTGGTCGCCGCGGACCCGTACCACCTCGACCCCGAGGGCGTCCGCGAGCCGCCCACGACGTGGGCCGGGTCGGTCCGCTTCTTCGGCCCCGGCCTCATCGTGTCGGCATCGATCGTCGGTGCCGGTGAGCTGATCACCGCGACGGCGCTCGGCGCGCAGGCCGGGTTCGTGCTGCTGTGGCTGGTGATCTTCTCCACGCTGGTGAAGGTCGCCGTGCAGGTCGAGCTCGCGCGCTACTCCATCGTCACCGGCCTGGGCGGCATGGAGGGCTTCACCCGGGTGCCGCCGCGGGTGGGCAACATCGGATGGGTCTTCGTGCTGTGGGCCCTGCTCGCGATCTCCAAGCTCGTGCAGACCGGCGGCCTGATCGGCGGGCTCGCGGCGGCGCTCAGCATCATGCTGCCGCTCGGGTCGGCGCCCCTGGAGCCGACGTCGCTCACGATCTGGGCGGTCATCGTCACCGCGCTCGCCGTCGTGACGCTCTACTCCAACCGCTACGGCCTCATCGAGAAGGTCGCGGTCTTCCTCACGATGGTCTTCGTCGTCGTCACGGTCGTGATCGCGCTCGGCCTGCCGATGACCGACTACGCGTACTCCGCGGGCGACCTCGCCTCCGGCCTGTCGTTCTCCCTGCCGGTCGGCGCCATCGGCGTCGCGATCGCGATGTTCGGCCTCACCGGGGTGGGGGCCGAGGAGATCACCGCCTACACCTACTGGTGCCTGGAGAAGGGCTATGCCCGCTGGTCGGGCCCCAACGACGGCTCCGCCGAGTACCGCCGCCGCGCCCGGGGCTGGATCGCCGTCATGCAGAAGGACGCGATGGCCTCGTGGGTCGTCTACACGCTCGCCACCATGTCGTTCTACGTGATGGGCGCCGCCGTGCTGCACCCGCAGGGCCTCGTGCCCCAGGGCAACGACATGATCCTCGTGCTGTCGGAGACCTACGCCAGCGTCATGGGCGACTGGAGCCGCTACCTCTACCTCGTCGGCGCCGTCGCCGCGCTCGGGTCGACGATCTGGGCGGCCGTCCCGTCGTGGTCGCGGTCCTGGGCGAACGCCCTGAGCATCGTCGGGGTCTTCGACTGGGCCGACGCGCGCAGGCGCAACGGGTGGATGCGCTTCTTCATCGTGGCGTTGCCCGTGCTGTGGCTCGCGACCTACCTGTGGATCGCCTCGCCGTTCATCATGATCCTCATCGGCGGGGTGGCGGGCGGCATCTTCCTCGCGGCCGTCGCCGTCGCCGCCTGGTACCTGCGCTACCGCTACGTCGAGCCGGAGCTGCGCGGCGGGTGGTTCGCCTCGATCGCGCTGGGGGTGAGCGCGGTGGCGATCCTCCTGCTCGGCGTCTACTCGGCGCTGAGCTCCGCCGGGATCATCGACGTCGGCTGAGCGCGCTCAGCCCTTCACCGCGCCCGCCGTGAGCCCCGCGACGATGTGCCGGCTCGCGAACGCGAACAGCACCATCGTGGGCAGGATGGTGAGCACCGCGGCCGCCGACATCGAGCCCCAGTCGATGTTGAAGCTGGAGATGAAGCCGTTGAGCGCGGTCGGCACCGTCTTGTTGCGGTCGCTGTTCATCAGCGTCACCGACAGGAACAGCTCGTTCCAGCAGTTGACGAAGTTGAAGATGAACGCGGCCACGATGCCGGGGCGCATCACCGGCAGCAGCACCCGGAACAGCGCCCCGAGCCGGGTCAGCCCGTCGATCATCGCCGCCTCCTCGAGCGCCTCGGGGACGTTGGCGAAGAAGCCGCGCAGCATGACCGTGCAGAACGGGATGCACATCGCGATGTAGACCAGGGCGAGCCCGAGCCGGTTGTCGACCAGGCTCAGGTCGGTCATGAGCAGGTAGAGCGGCCCGAGCGCGATGAAGGCCGGGATCATCTGCGTGACCAGGGCGGCCATCAGCACCGCCGACTTCGAGCGGAACTCGAAGCGGGCGAGCACGTAGCCCGACAGCATGGAGATCACCGTCGCCGTCGCGGCGGCCACGGTGGAGACCACCAGGCTGTTGGCGAGGTAGACGCCGAAGTCGGCCTTGTCGAACAGGCCGCGGTAGTTCTCCAGGGAGAACGTCTCCGGCCAGTACGCGATGGGGTAGGCGAACACGTCGCCGGGCGCCTTGACCGAGGTGATCGCGATCCAGAACAGCGGGAACGCGGTGAACAGCAGCCACAGGCCCAGGAACGCGAACTTCGTCGTCCGGCCCGCCGTGGTCTCCTTGCCGATCACGGGCGCACCTCCCGCCGGTCCCGGGTGGCCATCAGGAAGAACACCGCGAACAGCGCGAGCCCGCCGACCACCAGCAGGCCGATGGCCGAGGCGCGGCCGTAGTCGCCCTGCTGCGTGATCTCGATCATCCACGTGGTCACGATGTGGGTCTGGTCGTCGGGGCCGCCGCCGGTCATCCCGAAGATCAGGTCGGGGAAGTTGAACGTCCAGATCACGCGCAGCAGCACGGTCAGCACCAGCGTGGTGCGGATGTAGGGGATGACGATCTGGAACAGCGTGCGCACCTTGCCCGCCCCGTCGAGCGCGGCGGCCTCGTACAGCTCGTCGGGGATGGACTGGAGCGCGGCCAGGATCATGATCGCGAAGAACGTGACGCCGTACCAGACGTTGGCGATCACGACGGCGACCATCGCCGTGCCGGGGGAGGCGAGCCACGGGATCGGCGCGTCGATCAGGCCCGCCTTCTGGAGCAGGTCGTTGACCGCGCCGAACTCGCTGTTGAACAGCCAGCGGAACAGGATGCCGATGAGGAAGCCGGAGACGGCCCAGGGGAAGAACACCAGCGCCTGGTAGAGGCCGCGGAGGCGGAACCGGCGGCGCAGCCACAGCGCGAGCGCGAAGCCGATCACCAGCTGGGGCACGATCGAGCCGACCACCCACACGACGGTGTTGGCGAGCACCGTGCCCCACGCCGGGTCGGCGAACACGTCGCGGAAGTTCCCCAAGCCCACCCACGAGGTATCGGTGAGGTCGGTGAGCTTCCAGTTGCGGAAGGCCATCTGGCTGCCCGCGACCACCGGGTAGTAGGTGAAGATCGCGACGAAGACCGCGGCCGGGGCGAGGAACGCGGTGATGACGAGGCCGCGACGGGCGGTGAACTCCCGCCGGCGGCCCGGTGGCGGGCCGCCCGGCCGCGCCGGGGTCGCCCCCGCGCGCCCGGTGCGGCCCGCCACCGGTTCGGTCGGTGCCGTGGCGTGCACGCCTAGTTCTCCTGCTGCCACTTCTGGGTCCAGAAGGCGTCCCACTCGGCGAGCAGCTCGCTCGGCGCCATCTCGCCGAGCAACACCTTCTGCACGTCGGCATCGGCCTTCTGCTCCCACTCGGTCCACCAGGCGACGCCGCGCGGCTGCGTGACGACGAGGTAGGTGTCCGGGTTCTCGGTCATCGTCACGTAGCTCGCCCACGGGCCGGTCGTGTAGAACTCGTCCTCGCCCGCCGCGGTCAGCGTCGGCACGAGGCTGTTCTCCTTGGCGAAGGTCGCCGCCGCCTCGCCGCCGGCGAGGAACCGCACCAGCTCGACCGCCTCCGCCTTGTGCGGGCTCGAGGCCGCGACGCCCCAGCCGGCGCTGGCCAGCGGCTGCACGGTCTTGCCGCTCGGGCCGGTCGGCAGCGGGGCCGTGGTCCACTGGTCCTGCGAGATCGCCTGCGACTCGCGGACCGCGGCGATCACCTCGGGGTCCTGCAGCAGGAACGCGGTCGAGCCGTTGGAGAAGGCCTCGACCATCTCCGGGTAGCCCCAGGAGATCGACGACTCCGCCGACGCCTGGCGGAACAGCGCGAAGTAGGTCTCGACGGCCTGCTGCGCCGCGGGGGCGGCGAAGATCGTGCGCCCGTCGCGCAGCCGGAACCCGTTGTCGACGTCGATCTCGTCGGCGACGTAGGCGGAGATGGCGGCGGTGACGTTGCTGCTGCCGCGGGCGCCGCCGCGGAAGGCGTAGCCGTAGCGGCGCTGGGCCGGGTCGTGGATCGCCGAGGCCTGCTGCAGCAGCTCCTCCCACGTGGCGGGCGGAGCGCTGAAGCCGGCCTGGGCGATCAGATCCGTCCGGTAGAACAGGCTGAGCCCGTAGAAGCCGTACGGCACGTAGAAGACGCGGTCCTCGCTGTCGTGGGCGGCCTGCACGGCGTTCTCGGTCATGGCCTGCCAGCCGTCCCAGCCCTCCAGGTCGGCCTTCATGTTGTGCAGCCAGCCGTTGGTGGAGAACGGGCCGACGGTGATGTCGCGGACCTCGAGCACGTCGATGCCGCTGCCCGACATGAGCATCTGCTGCAGCTTCTGGTCGGCCTGCTCGGTGGGCGGCGAGACCAGGTTGACGTCGATGTTCGGGTGCTGCCCTTCGAAGTCGTCGATGAGGCGCTCGAGCAGCTGCGTGCGGGAGGGGTTGGTGAGGCTCTCCACCATGGTGAGCGTCACCGTGCCGCTGTCCCCGCCGCTGAAGGCGGAGCACGCGGGCAGGAGCATCGCAGCGGCCGCGCCGAGCGCGAGCGCTGCCGTCGTTCGTCTCGTCAACTGACCTTCTCCACTGGTTGAGCGGCCGCGCGTGCCCATTCGGCGAGGACGGGGACGCACGCCCTGGCGAACTGCTCGTACTCGGCGGCGGTGTTGTAGACGTGCGCGGACAGCCGCAGGTAGGCGGTGCCGCCGAAGCTGGTGAACGCCGCCTCGACGCCGAGCTCGGCCGCGACCCGGTCGCGCAGCCGGTCCGCCGCCTCCCGGCTGTCGGCGAGGCCCGAGGGCAACCGCACCAGCCGCATGCCGGGCACCGGCATGCCCACGTCGACGGGCCCCCGCTCGCCGGTGTGCTCGGCGACCGCGGCCCCGATGACCCGCTCGGCGTAGTCGGCGAGCTCGGCCATGTAGCGGCGGGCCCGCTCCCAGCCCCAGGTGCGCTCGACGAACGCGAGCGCCTCGGGTGCCGCCAGGTAGCTCGTGGCGTCGACGGTGCCCTGGTGGTCGAAGCGGTCGGGATAGGGCTCGGTGGCGCCCCACGAGTCGATCAGCGGGTACAGCTCGTCGCGCAGCGGACCGCGGGCGACGAGGGCGGCGGTGCCGCGCGGCGCGCACGCCCACTTGTGCAGGTTGCCGACCCAGAAGTCGCACGGCAGGTCGGCCAGCGGGGCGGCGATGAGGCCGGGGGCGTGCGCGCCGTCGACGAGCAGCGGGATGCCGCGGCGGCGGGCCTCGGCGCCGATCCGCTCCACCGGCAACCGGCGCGCGGTCGCCGAGGTGATCTGGTCGACCACGACCAGGTCGGTGGCGTCGGTGAGCTCGGCGGCCACCGCCTCGTAGGCCCGCTGCGCGTCGGCGTCGAGCGGGACGTGGGCGGTGCGGACCCGCCCGCCCCAGCGGCGCGCGAGCCGCTGCGCGCCCATCGTGACGGCGCCGTACCCGTGGTCGGTGACGACGATCTCGCCGCCGCGGCGCCTGCGGAGCGCGGCGTAGACGGCGCTGATGCCCGCGCTGGCGTTCGGGACCAGGGCCAGCTCGCCGGGCTCCACCTGAAGGAAGGCGGCGATCTCGACCCGCGCGGCCGCGATCCGCTCCGGCAGCTGCGGGAACCACACCACCGGCGCGCGCTCCATCTCCGCCCGCAGCAGGTTCTGCCGCTCCTGCGCCGGGAGCGGGACCGCGCCGAACGAGCCGTGGTTCAGGTGGGCGATGGCGGGATCGAGCGACCACGCGGCGGCGGCCGGCCTGCCGTCGGCCAGCCGCATCGGGCGCGGGGCGGTGCGGCCCTCGGGGGTGTTCACCTGGCTCCACTTCTCGTCGATGTCATCAGATGACTCTTCGGCAGCGTCGGATGACTTGGCACGATTGCAGCTGATCGGGTGGTTCGCAAGGGGGCGTAACGAGAAAGTCATCCAATGACTTTGTGCCTCGCCGATCGAGAGTGTCGATGACTCGCTACAGTGCTCGGGTCCGCCGGGGTCCACCCCGCCGGCCAGGAAGGGATCGGATGTCGGCTGTCGAGAAGGCGTTCCACGGCCTGCGCCGGATGATCGCGGGCGGTCGGCTCGGCGCGGGCGACCGCCTGCCGCCCGAGGGCGACCTGTGCGCGGAGCTGGGCGTGTCGCGCGGGTCGCTGCGCGAGGCGGTGCGGATGCTGGCGGCCCTCGGCGTGCTGGAGCCCCGGCACGGCTCGGGCACCTACGTCTCGCCGCTGCGGCCCGAGGACGTGATCGGCGGCCTGTCGCTGACCTTCGAGCTCCTGCCGCTGTCCGGGCTGCTGGAGATGTACGAGATCCGGCGGGTGCTGGAGGCGCACGCCGCGGCCATGGCCGCCGCCCGGCGGGACCAGGAGACCGTGGACACGCTGTTCGGGCTCATCGAGGCGATGGAGGCCACCGACGACCCCGCGGAGGCCTCGGAGCTCGATCACCGCTTCCACTCCGAGATCGCCCGCAGCGGCGGGAACGCCGCCCTCGCCTCCCTGCTCGCGGTCTTCCGCTCCCGCTCCCGCAAGTACCAGATCTTCACCCTGCCCGAGGGGCCGGACCTGCGGCGCCGCAGCGACGCCGACCACCGGGTGCTCGCCACCGCGATCGCCGACCGGGACCCGGGCGCGGCCGCGAGCGCGGCCGAGGCGCACGTGGCGCAGACCGAGCGGTGGCTGCGCGCCCTCATGCCGGCGGTGGAGGACGACCAGCGACCCGCCTGACGGGGCGCGGTGCGTGGGATGGGTCGTCGTCCTCAACCGCTCGGCCGGTCTCTGGGCGGGCGTCGCGCTCGTGCCGGGGGTCGTGGTCGCAGCGCGCTCCGCCGTCGATCCCGCGGCGTGGCTCGCCGTCGGCACCGCTGTCTTCCTCGCGATCGACGTCCGGGTTGAGCTCAACCCGCCCTTGGCGTCGTTCGTCGGGGAAGCCCTCCTGGACCCCGACGGCTGGACCCCGACGTGGGCGCGCCTCGCGGCCCACCTGTACCGCTACGGGTGGTTCGCGGTGGTCGAGACCGCGCTGAACCTCGCCAAGCCGTGGCTGCTCTCGGTCGTCCCGCGGTGGATCGACCCGCTGGCGGCGCCGGGGTACGACGGCTTCGCGTCGCTGCTCCTCGCCGCGGTGGTCCTCACGGGTGTGACGGTCACGATCCTGCTGCTGGGCGCGGTGCTCGCCCGCTGCCCGGGCGCGCGACGGCTGATGGCGTGAGGGGAGGTCCCAGCCAGGCCGGTCCTCAGACCGCGTCCTCGCCTTCGCGCTTGGCCGCGCGCAGCTCCTTGAGCACCGCGACCCAGATCACGGCCAGGACGCCGATCGTGAGCGCGGGCCACATCAGGATGTAGATCGCCAACCAGACGGTTCCCATGAGGTTCCTCCCCGCCCGTCAGGGCGTCCGTCCCGGCGCGGCACCGGTCGTACTCTGCTCCTCCTGGAACCGGCGCACTCGCTGCCCGATGAGCGCGAAGTCGAACTCGTTGCGGCTCGCGAGGCTGATCGCGACGCACACGATGGTGCTCACGCCGTAGGCAAGCAGCGAGCTGAGCAGCACGACGTGGTCGCGCAGGAACCCGGCGCACAGCGGGATGAGCACGAGCGCGGCCACCGTGCCGACGCCGGCGCCGACCCGGGCGCCGAAGAAGCCGAAGGCCATGAGGCCCAGGACGACCCCGCCGCCCACGGCCGCGATGGTCTCGAGCCCGAGCGCGGTGATCCCGGTGAGCGGCACCCACTCGAACCGGGCGACGGTGAACACGGCCAGGGCGCAGATCACGGACCAGGTGAACGCCGCGTTCGTCACACGCTTCCAGTAGCAGCTGACGATCACCGGGAAGACGATCGCACCCCACAGCGCCCCGACGAACACCAGCATGACGAGGATGTTCAGGTTGAGGCTCGCGAACAGGACGCCGATGACGGTGGCGACGATCATCGTGATGCGCCCGAGTAGCAGCATGGTGCGCGGGTTGGCGCGGCCCCTCGCGAGGTTCTTCCCGTAGACGTCGGTCATGACGATCGCGGACAGGGCCGAGAGGTCGGAGTCCGCTGTGGACGACAGCGAGGCGATCACCAGGATGAAGAAGAGCGCGACGAACACCGCCGGCAGGTAGGACGACGCCATCTGCGGCACGATGTTGTTGGGGTCGCCGCCGACCGGCTGGACCCCGATCAACAGCGCCATCAGGCCGAGCATGCCGAGGCCTATGACGATCGAACCGTAACCGATCGTCGCCGTGACGAAGGTCGACTTGATGCGGTCGGGGCGTACGGCGAAGAGCCGTTGTGCGATGGTCTGGTTGCCGATCGCGTAGGCGAGCACGGCGACGAGGAACGGCGCCCCCTGCTCGAGGAACGCCGTGCCGGAGAGGGGGTCGAGCTGCTCGGCGGTCAGCTCGGGCAGCCGCGCGGCGAGCGCTGCGGGTCCACCGGCCTGGAACAGGATGATCGGGATCACCGCGGCCGCCACCAGCATCATCGCGCTCACCTGCGCGAAGTCGGTGTAGACCGATGCGCGAAAACCCGACCACAGCGTGTAGGCGAGTACGCCGGCGCCTGCGATGAGAACCCCGTGCACGAACGACAGCGGGGAGAGCACCGACACCAGTGCGCCCGCAGCGGTGAAGTTGACCATCAGGCTGATGCCGCTGCCGAGCAGGTTCGAGACCGCGAGGATGAGCTGGCTCGAGCTCCCGTGGCGGGCGTGCATGATCTCGCCGAGCGTGTGGGCGTGTGGCGCGAGGCTGCGGAAACGGCGGCCGAACGGGTAGATGAACAGGATCATCAGGGCGCCCCACAAGCCGTAGTGGACGGGGCCGGAGAGCCCGTACTGGTATCCGGAGATCGCCGACGCGTAGAACGACGCCGCCCACACCCAGGTGGCGGTCATGCTCGCGGCGGAGAAACCGAACCCCACCCGCTGGGTGGACACCATGTAGGCGTCGACGTTCTCGTCCCTGCGCCCGATGAGCAGGGTCAGCAGGAAGGTTCCGCCGTAGAACACCGCGAGCAGGACGAGGGTGACGGGGGTGGAGAACTGGACGAAGTCCTGCGCGGGCACGGCGCTCCCCTCGACGTCGATGGCGTGAGCGATCTTGGAGATGTTCTCTCCGCTGGGGAAATCAGCTGGGTCTCTCATGCGCTCAAGACCGCAGGTCCACCGCCCATCCCGGTCGCGTCACGGGACGACCTCGCTGGCCGAGACCGCGCCTCGGCAGCGCGACCCGGTGGGCCCTTGCGGTGCCGCGGCGTGCAGCGCTGCGACGGCGTCGCGGACGAGGCCCTCGACCACTTCGGCGGCAGGGCGCACTGCGTCGACCACGCCGATGCCCTCGCCCACGAGGATCTGCGCGACGTCGTAGTCGTTCGCCGCGGCGGCCCGCCGGTATTGCTCCCTCAGCTCGGGCAAGGCTGCGGCGAGCTCGCCGTCGCGGCCGTGCCAGCGCCGGACGAACGGGGTGGCGAGCACCCGGCTGGTGTATCCGGGGGGCCAGGTGTAGCCGCGAACCCGGTCGTAGACCGTGGTTGGGAGGGTGTCGTCGCCCGAGGCGCCGACAGCCCGCGCCTGGGCCTCCCCGGCGATGAGCGCCTCCCGGCAGGCCCAGAACCGGGTGCCAACCATGACCCCATCAGCGCCGAGGACGAGCGCTGCGGCAAGGCCGCGGCCGTCGCTGATCCCGCCGGCGGCGAGCACCGGGACGTCTCGCCCGCTTGCCGCGACCAGGTCCACGACCTCGGGCAGGAGCGTGAGGGTGGAGCGGCGGCGCACACCGTGGCCGCCGCCCTCGCCGCCCTGGGCGACGACCACGTCGGCGCCCACGTCCAGTGCCTGGCGCGCCTCCTCGGCGGTACCGACCTGGCAGATCAGCGGGATCCCCGCGTCGTGCACCCGCGGCGCGAACTCGCTCGGCTTGCCGAACGAGAGCGTCACCGCCGCCGGCCGGTGCTCCAGCGCCGCGTCGAGCAGCCCTGGTTCGGCGGCGAGCTTCCAGGTGATGAAGCCGCAGCCGACGCGGGCGTGGCCTGCTCGGGCGAACTCCCGCTCCAACCAGGCGCGGTCGCCGTACCCGACCCCGATCTGGCCCAGGCCGCCCCCGGCTGTCACCGCGGAGGCGAGCGCCCCACCGGCGACGGTGCCCATCGGGGCCAGCAGGATCGGGTGGGGCACCCCAAACCGGGTGGTGAACCGGGTGGACAGCGTCCCGGCCTGGGTCGGGGGCGGGGGCATCTACGCCGCGCCCCGTTCCTGCCCGCCGGCGAGCTGGGCCGCGGTCAGCGTGTTGCGCAGCAGCATGGCGATCGTCATCGGGCCCACGCCGCCGGGGACCGGGGTGATCGCGCTCGCGACCTCGGCCACCGCCTCGGTGTCGACGTCACCGCACAGTCCCGCGTCGGTGCGGTGGATCCCCACGTCGATGACGGCCGCCCCCGGCTTGATGTGGTCCGCGCCGATCATCCGCGGAACACCGGCGGCGGCGACCACGACGTCGGCGCGCCGGCAGACCCGGGCGAGGTCCCGGGTCCGGGAGTGGCAGATCGTGACGGTGGCGTTGCGCTGCAGCAGCAGCTGCGCCATCGGCTTGCCGACGAGGTCGGACCGGCCGATGACGACCGCTTCGGCACCCTCGAGCTGCACCCCCGCGTGCTCGAGTAGTTCGATCACACCCGACGGCGTACACGGTCGCAGTCCCGGGACGCCGAGCGCGAGCCGGCCCGCGCTGACCTCGGTGAGCCCGTCGACGTCCTTGTCCGGGTGGATGCGCGCGATCATGGCGGTTGCGTCGAGGTGGTCCGGCAGTGGCAGCTGGAGCAGGATGCCCGTGACGTCGGGGTCGGCCGACAGCTCGTCGAGCAGCGCTCCGAGTTGGTCTTGACGGACGTCGCCCGGCAGGTGCCGGTGCAGGTCGCGCATCCCGGCCTGCACGCACTGCCGGCGCTTGTTCGCCACGTACACCGCCGAGGCGGGATCGTCGCCGACCAGGATGGTGGCGAGTCCGGGTGCCCTGGGCAGGGCGGCGACCTCGTGCGCGACTTCGTCGCGCAGCCGGGCAGCGACGGCCTTGCCATCGATGATCGTTGCTGACAACGATGGTCCTCCTCGGGACGGCTGGGGCCGGCGGGAGCCAGCCTCCCGCCGGCCCCAGCGCAACCGGTGGGTCAGACGACGGCGAGGAACTGTCCGATCACGACCAGCACGACGCCACCCGCGAGCACCAGGTACGGCAGGTTGCCGGCGCGCTTCGTGGGCGCGACCAGGGTCCCGTCCACCGCGGTCTCGTACATCGAGTCCGGGAACCGCGCCTTGTCGCGGTAGTAGTGGCGGAAGGCGAACACCGGCAGGATCAGCGCGGCGGCCACGAGACCGGTCAGCAGCGCACCCTGCCCCCAGACGTTCGCACCCCAACCGAGCAGCAGCGCGTTGACGAACGCCAGCACGCCGCCGGCCGCGATGAGTACGGTCGGTGCCTTCCAGGGCCGATCCAGGTGGGGGTTGTCGAGACGGTGCAGCCACCCGGCGTTCAGGTTCAGGAAGTTGAAAATCATGTAGCAGACCGTGGACGAGGCGAGCACGAACACGTAGTCGCTCATGAGCAGCAACACCAAGTTGAACACCAGGTCGGTCCACATCGCCCTGGCCGGCGCGCCGTGCCGGTTGGCCTTGCCGAGGTAGCGCGGCAGCCAGCCGTCGATCGCCCCCTGGTAGAGCGTCCTCGACGACCCGGCCATCGTGGTCATGACCGACAGCAGCAGCGCCAGCAGGAGCATGACCACCAGCAGATTGCCGATGACTGCGCCCCCGCCGACCATCTCGACCATCGCAACGGCGACGCCGTTGCCGTCCACGATGTCGTCCTGCACAAGCCGGTCGACGCCCAGCGACCCCTGGAACGTGAGCGGCACGATCGTGTAGACCGCCAGGCACAGAAGACCCGCCCCGAAGATCGCCCGTGGTGTGTCGCGGCCCGGGTTCTTGAGCTCGCGCGTGTAGCAGACCGAGGTCTCGAACGCGTAGGCCGACCAGGCCGCGAGGAACAAACCGCCGGCCACGAGGGTCCACCCCTCGCCGTCCCACGCCCCGGACAGGGGAACGAACGGGGCGAAGTTCGAGCTCACGACGTCGCCGGTGAGCAGCGGCACGAGGCCGACGATCGCCAGGGGCACGAGCACCGCGACGCCGACGATCGTCTGGACACGGGCCGCGCGCAGGATGCCGTGGTGCTGCAGGGCGAACACCAGCAGTAGGAACGCGGCGGCGATGAAGAACTGGGCGTTGAGCCGCAGCTCCAGCCCGTCCTTCAGCGCGCTGAGGTCGACCAGGCTCAGCGACCAGGTGTTGATCGCAGCGTCGGGCGGGAACAGCGCGGTGAGCACGTAGCCCGCGCCGAGCCCGGAGCCGATGGTGAGCACCGGGGTCCAGGCGAGCCAGTTGCACCACACCGAGATCGGCGCGATGAACTTCGAGTACGGCATCCAGGCCATGGCCCCGTACACCGAGGTCCCACCTGCCTTGTGCGGGTACATCCCGGCGATCTCGGCCCACGTGAAGCTCTGGATCAGCCCGAACGCGACCGAGACGACCCACACCGCCACCGACGGCGTCCCGACCGTGGCGGCGATGGACCCGATGGAGAAAAGCACGAGGGCCGGGACGCCGCTCGCGATCCAGAACGCACCCGCCCAGCCGATGGTTCGTTGGAGGCCCGGGTCGGGCAGGGCTGCGACCGAGCCATGACCTTCAGGGGGAACTGCCGGACGTGCGGTGTCGGTCATCCGCCGACCTCCTCTAGCCGGACGCCACTGCGTCAGTGAAGTGGTTTCTCCCAGCCATCCAGCGTCGAGCGCTGGTAGTTGTCCCCGACCATCGCCGAGTTCTCGAGCCACGAGCCGAGCTCCGGCTGCGGGAACTTGGCGTGACGGCGCTTGAGCCAGACCCCGTACGAGTTGCCCTCCTGCAGGTGCTTGATCAGCACCTTGCGGGCGTACTCGTCCTCGCGTCCCTCCGGGATCTCGAAGTAGATCTTCAAGAACGCGTTGGTGTAGCGGTCGAAGACGGCCGGCACGCCGTCCTCGTGCATGAGGTGGATGTCCTCCAACCAGTTCAGATCCTCGCCCGGGGTGGCCGCCTCGAGGTCGATGTCGTCGACCAGCGAGCGGTCGAACTGGTAGGGGAACGTTCGCCCGGTCAGCTCCTCGGTGTCGATGCCCTGCTTGGTGGTCAGCTTGCGCTTGTTCGGGTCGAACGGCTGGACCTCGACCGGGACCGCCTGGGAGGCCTCAGACATCGCGCACCCCCCGCCCGTCGTTGGCGACGTGCTTCTCCAGCAGCCGCTTCATCTCCTTCAACGTCTGCTCCTCCGTGTGGCCCGGGATGTATGAGGTGCCGGCCAGCGGGACGCGTGCCATCGCCGCCGCCTCCGTGGTGAGCGCGCAAAGGTCCTCCGGCTCGAGGCTGTGAACGTTGGTCTTGCCGCAGGCGCGGGCGAGCATCTGCACCTCGAGCGTGAGCGTGTGCAGGAAGTTGTAGACACGCTCGGCGGCCTCGTCGACGACGAGCCGCTTGCGCAGCTCGGGGTCCTGCGTGGCGACCCCGACGGGGCAGCGGCCGGTGTGGCAGTGATAGCACCGGCCGGCGGGCACCCCGATCGTGCCCTCGTAGTCGGTGACGCCCGGGATCTCCTTGTTGCAGTTCAAGGCCATCAACGCGGAGTGGCCGATGGCCACCGCCTTGGCGCCGAGGGCGAGGCACTTGGCGACGTCGCCGCCGTTGCGGATGCCGCCCGCCACGACGAGGTCGATCTCGTCGGCCATGCCGACGTCCTCGAGCGCCCGGCGGGCCTCCGGGATCGCCGCCATCAGCGGGATGCCGGTCTCTTCCGTGGCGATGTGCGGGCCGGCGCCCGTGCTGCCCTCGGCTCCGTCGAGGTAGATGATGTCCGGTCCGCACTTGGCGGCCATCCGGACGTCGTCGTAGACGCGGGCCGCCCCGAGCTTCAGCTGGATCGGGACCTGGTAGTCGGTGGCCTCGCGGATCTCCTGGACCTTCAAGGAGAGGTCGTCGGGCCCGAGCCAGTCCGGGTGTCGGGCAGGGCTGCGCTGATCGATGCCCGGTGGCAGCGAACGCATCTCGGCGACCTGCTCGGTGACCTTCTGTCCCATCAGGTGCCCGCCGAGCCCGACCTTGCAGCCCTGGCCGATGAAGAACTCGACGGCGTCGGCGAGCATGAGGTGGTGCGGGTTGAACCCGTACCGGCTCTGGATCACCTGGTAGTACCACTTGGTGGACAAATCGCGCTCCGGCGGGATCATCCCGCCCTCGCCGGAGCACGTCGCCGTGCCGGCCATCGAGGCGCCCTTCGCGAGCGCCATCTTCGCCTCGAGCGACAGCGCGCCGAAGCTCATCCCGGTGATGTAGATGGGGATGTCGAGCTCGAGCGGGCGCTTCGCGAACCGGGCGCCGAGGACGGTTTTCGTCTCGCACTTCTCCCGGTATCCCTCGATGACGAACCGGGTGAGCGTGCCGGGCATGAACATCAGCTCGTCCCAGTGCGGGATCGGCTTGAACATCGAGAAGCCGCGCATGCGGTAGCGCCCGAGCTCGGCCTTCGTGTGGATGTCGTCGATGACTTCCGGCGTGAAGATCCGGCTCTGCCCGAGGACGTTCCGCGGCTTGCCGTTGGACGCGCTCATCTAAAGTCTCCTGGCGGTGGGCACCCCTGACCGGCAGGGGAGTGCGACAGATCGGGAAACGGACGACCGCTTCCGAACGAGCGTGCGCTCGATTTACAGGACGAGCTTCCGCTCGTTCGGCTCGAGGCTGTCGTAGTTCCAGAGCTTCTTTCCGCAGACGAACTTGCGGAACCGATCCGGCCGCTGCAGCCCGTAGATGCGGAACTTCCGGTCGATGAGTTCCTCGTCGGCCGGCGTCATCTCGGCCTCGACGCAGTCGACACCGAGCGAGGCGACCTTCCCGCCGACGTAGATCGCTCCGTCGTACATCGAATCGCCGAGCCCCGGACCGACGTCACCGCAGATGATCTGGCGGCCGCGCTGCATCATGAACCCGGTCATCGAGCCCGCGTTGCCGCCGACGATGATCGTGCCGCCCTTCTGGTCGATCCCGGTGCGCGCGCCGACGTGCCCGCGTACCACCAGGTCGCCGCCGCGGATCGCAGCTCCCGTGAGCGAGCCGGCGTTCTTGTCGATCACGACGACGCCGGACATCATGTTCTCCGCGGCCGACCAGCCGACGCGCCCGGTGATGTGGACCTCGGGACCGTCGATGAGACCGCAGGCGAAGTAGCCGAGGCTGCCGTCGATGCGGATCCGGCAGCGGGTCAGCAGGCCGACCGCGATCGAGTGCCGGGCGGCCGGGTTGCGCACCAGGACCTCGCTGATGCCCTCCTCGTAGAACAGCCGGCGCAGCTCGAGGTTGATCTGCCTGGTGGTCAGCTCCGCGGCGTCCAGTTCCGCGCGCTCGCCCGTGATGACGGCGGTCTTCGGTGCCGTCACGTCCGGCTCTGCGAGCCCTCGCTGGTCGACCCGGGGGCCGGTGCGCGTCTCCTCGGGGGCGGTGCTCGTCTGCGTCATCGGCTCCACACCAGCACTTCGCGCTCGTAGGGGTCGTAGGTGTCGATCTCGTGGTTGACCACTGCCCGGATGGCGATCTCCTCGGAGGCCAGCGCCACCATGTCGTCGGTCTCGTAGAGCACGAGCGGTTTGGCAGCCATTTCGTCCTTGGCCACGCCGAGCTGGGTGTCGGTCACGACGAGGTAGGTGAAGACGCCATCGAGGTCGTCGAGGCTCTGCTTCATCGCCGTCTCGAGCGAGAGCCCGTCCTCCATCCGCTGGGCGATGTAGACGGCGATGATTTCTGAGTCGCACTCGGACTGGAAGCGGTGGCCCTGCCGCTCGAGGCGGCGCCGCCACTGGTGATAGTTGGTGAGCTGGCCGTTGTGCACCACCGCGACGTCGGAGAACGGGTACGCCCAGTACGGGTGAGCGCCCGCGATGTCGACGTCGGACTCGGTCGCCATCCGGACGTGTCCGATGGCGTGGGTCCCGCGGAACCCGTCGAGGTGGTACTGGCGCGCAACGGTCTGCGCGTCACCCAAGTCCTTGACGATCTCCAGCGAGTGTCCGAGCGAGAGCACCTCCGCACCCGGCACGTCCTCGACGTAGTCAGCGAGCGGTTTGAGCTCGCCCGAGTACCGGAAGGTGGCCCGGTAGGCGTACTCCGATTCGCCCTGGACGCGGTCGATGGTGGCGCCGAGCTTGGCCAGCCGCGCCTCGACCTCCCGGCGGTTGCGCTCCAGGCGCTCGGTGAACTCGAAGTCGCGCTCGTCGGTGGGATCGGCGAGCTTGAAGCGCATCACCAGCAGATCGGTGGGTTCGCCGTAGAGCGCGAAACCGGTGGAGTCCGGCCCGCGGTGCCGCATCGACTGCAGCATCCGGGTCATGTCCCGGCCGACGTCCCCGGTTTTACCCCGGTAGATGATGCCGGCGATTCCGCACATCGGTCGTGCTCCCTTCCACTTACGGGAGGATGTCCAGGTATTCCTTGATGTCCCACTCTGTGACGGTGGCGCAGAAACGCTCCCATTCGTCGCGCTTGTAGTGCTCGAACACCGTGTACATCTCGCCCGGCAGCGCCGAGCGGACCACCTCGTCGCGAGCGAGGGCGTTCAGCGCGTCGCCCAGGTTCATCGGAATCTTGTGGGAAGCCTGCCCGCTGTTCACCTCGTAGCTGTTGCGGTTCTCCGGGGGACCGGGGTCGAGGTTGCGCTGCAGGCCGTCGCGCATCACCTGGATCAGGGCGGCGAACGACAGGTACGGGTTCACCGAGGAGTCGGTGGCCTTGTACTCGAACCGTCCGGGTGCGCTGACCCGCACGGTCGTGGTCCTGTTCTGGAACCCCCAGTTCGCGTAGACCGGAGCCCAGAACCCGGTGTCCCAGAGCCGGCGGTAGGAGTTCACCGTCGGTGCCGTTACGCAGACCAGCGCGTCGAGGTGCTCGAGGATGCCGCCGAGGGCGTTGAGGCCCACCTTGCCCGGCGTGCGCGGGTCGTCGCCCTCGGGGAGGAACATGTTCTGGTCTCCCTGCCACAGCGAGATGTTGTGGTGGCAGCTGTTGGCCGACACGCCCATGAACGGTTTCGGCATGAAGCACGGGAAGACGCCCATCTCCCTGCCGACCTGCTTGCAGATCTGCCGGTAGGTGGTGAGCCGGTCGGCGGTGCGCTCCGCCCGGTCGAACTGCCAGTTGAGCTCGAGCTGGCCTGGGGCGTCCTCGTGGTCGCCCTGGATCATGTCCAGGCCCATCGCCTTCGAGTACTCGATCACCCGGTGGATCACCGGCTGGAGCTCGGCGAACTGGTCGATGTGGTAGCAGAACGGCTTGGTCACGCCCTCCACGGAGGGGGTGCCGTCCCCGTTGAGCTTGAGCCACATCATCTCGGGCTCGGTGCCGACGCGCAGGTGCAGTCCGGTCTCGCGCTCGAAATCCTCGTGGATCCGCTTGAGGTTGCCCCGGCAGTCCGAGGTCAGGTACGCACCGGGGTCGACCTCCTCCTCACGGCCCCGGAACAGCGTGCAGAAGACGCGGGCCGTCTTGGGGTCCCACGGCAGGATCTGGAACGTGTCCACATCGGGCAGGCCGACCAGCTCCCAAGCGTCGGGGCTGTAGCCGATGTAGTCGCCGTTCCGGTCGATGAACAGGTTCGCGGTGGACCCGTAGACGAGCTGGAAGCCCGAGTGGCACATCCGCTCCCAGTGATCGGCCGGGACCCCCTTGCCCATGATCCGCCCGGTCACGGACACGAACTGGAAGTAGATGTACTTGACGTCGTTTTCGTCGATCAAGTGACGCACCCGGGCGATCTCGTCCTCTCGCCCGTCTTGTGCCAGGAACCGTTCGAGATCGGACTTCATTGGCCCCTCTCCTTCAGTGAGCGCCGCTGCTCTCTGGGGGACGTGCATCCACGGGCAGTAAACCGTGTCCCGCGTCACGAGACAAGCCCCACACTCTGCCGCGCCGGGCCCGTGCGTCTCGAACGGGCGGGGCGAGGGGTTACCGTTCCACTCACGTCGACGCAGGCGGGGTGGGGCCGCCACGCCGCCGACGAACCAGGACGTCGACATGGCGGGGGTGGAGATGGCCGTTGACGGGGTGAGCCCGAGGGTCGCGGGGGCCGAGGACGGCACCGCGGTCACCGGCGTCGAGGAGACGCTCGCGGCGGTCGTCGCCGAGCGCGTCCGGGAGCTGCGCCTGCGCCACGGCTGGACGGTGGGTCGGCTCGCCGACGAGTGCGGCCTGTCCAAGAGCATGCTCTCCAAGATCGAGAACGCGCAGTCCTCGCCCAGCCTGGGCACCCTCGCCCGGCTCGCCGAGGCGTTGTCGGTACCGGTCACCGCGTTCTTCCGCGGCCTGTCGGAGGAGCAGGACGTCATCCACGTCAAGGCGGGCGGCGGATTGGAGATCCAGCACCGCGGCTCCGCGCACGGGCAGCGCTACCAGACGTTGGGCACGATGCGCGCCCCGCACGACAACCTCGAGCCGATGCTCGTGACGCTCACCGAGCGGACCGACGCGTTTCCGCTCTACCAGCACGCCGGTACCGAGCTGATCTTCATGATCACCGGGAAGATGGAGTACTGCTGTGGCGATCGCCGCTACGTGCTCGAGGCGGGCGACACCCTGCAGTTCGTCGGCGAGGTCGCGCACGGCCCGGGTGCGCTGATCTCGTTGCCGATCCAGTTCCTCGCGGTGAAGGCGCTCGGCACGCGCAACTGAGGTCCATCCGGTCAATGTGTTGACTGAGGATGGACAGCGTTGACTCTCGTTGAGTATGGTCCGCATCACTGTCGCATCGGGGCGCCAGGGGTGCGCTCCGCTCCAGCGGACCCTTCGGGAGGCGTGTGCCTGTGTTCGGGAACAACCACCGGAACGGTTCAGCCAATGGGAGCAGGAAGCGTCGACCACCGAGGTACTCGGCGTTCAGCCTGATCAAACACGGCGTCGTCTCCACCGAATGGCCGCGCGCGTGGCGCACCTGCGATCTGCGTTCGAGCTACGACGTGGTGATCGTGGGTGGCGGTGTGCACGGGCTGGCGACGGCCTACTACCTCGCGCGGAACCACGGGATCCGCAACGTCGCGGTGCTGGACAAGGGCTACCTGGGCGCCGGCGGATCAGGCCGCAACACCGCCATCCTGCGGTCGAACTACCTGACCCCGGAGGGGGTCCGGTTCTACGACCGGTCGATGGAGCTGTACCGCCACCTCGCGGCGGATCTGAACTTCAACGTCATGTTCTCCCGCAAGGGGCACCTGACGTTGGCCCACAACGACTCGTCGCTGCGCACGATGCGTTGGCGGGCCGAGGTGAACAAACACGTGGGAGTCGACTCGGAGGTGATCGATCCGGCCCAGGTCAAGGAGCTCGTGCCGTACCTGGACGTCTCGACGGACACCCGGTACCCGATCCTCGGGGCGCTGTACCACCCGCCGGGCGGGATCATCCGCCACGACGCGGTGGTGTGGGGATACGCGCGGGCGGCGGACGCCCACGGCGTGCACCTGCACCAGCGGACCGAGGTCACCGGCATCGAGGTGCAGAACGGTCGGGTGGTCGGGGTGCGGACGAACCGCGGCCGGATCGCGACCCCGGTGGTGCTGAACGCGACCGCGGGCTGGTCGACGCTGATCTCGGACATGGCCGGCGTGCGCACGCCGGTGCAGACGTTCCCGCTGCAGGCGGCGGTGACCGAGCCGGTCCGTCCGTTCCTGCACGCGGTGGTCGTGTCGGGGTCGCTGCACGTGTACGTCTCGCAGACCGACCGCGGCGAGCTGGTGTTCGGCGCCAGCGTGGACCCGTTCGCGTCGTACTCGATGCGGGGGTCGCTGGAGTTCGTCGAAGGCCTCGCGGGGCACGTGCTGGAACTGATGCCCGCGCTGTCGAAGATGCGGTTGATGCGCCAGTGGGCGGGCCTGTGCGACATGACCCCGGACTACTCGCCCATCATGGGTGAGACCCCGGTGGAGGGCTTCTACCTGGATGTTGGGTGGGGCACTTACGGCTTCAAGGCCGGCCCGGTCTCGGGTGAGGCGATGGCCGAGACCATCGCGACGCGGCGCCGGCCGGAAATCATCGCGGCGTTCGGGTTGGACCGGTTCGCCGAGGGCGCACTGGTGGGGGAGAAGGGCGCGGCGGCGGTCGGCCACTAGGCGCTCGTCGATTCGTCCTCGAATTCGTGCTCGTCGGCACGTCCGGATCCCGAGGAAAGGATTCCGATGATTGAATTGCCGTGCCCGTGGTGCGGTCCGCGCAACGTCACCGAGTTCCGGTACTCGGGTGAGGTGTCGCCCCGTCCGGATCCCGCGACGGCGACCCCGCGGGAGTGGCGCGAGTACCTGTACCTGCACCGCAATCCGCGCGGTTGGGTGAACGAGACCTGGTACCACAGCGCAGGCTGTCGCCGGTTCTTCCGCGTGGAGCGGGAAACCGAGAGCAATCGCGTCCGGTCGGTGGCTGGAGGGGATCGATGACCATCGTGCAGTCCCGTCGTGCGGTGTCGACGGACCACCGGTTGGGGCCGCAGCCGGGTGAGGTGATCGACCGTTCCCGCCAGGTGCGGTTCACCTGGAACGGCCGCCCGGCGGTGGGATACGCGGGCGACACGATCGTCTCCGCGCTGGCGGCGAGCGGGGAGCGGGTGTTCTCGCGCAGCTTCAAGTACCACCGGCCGCGTGGTTTGCTGACGGCGACCTTCCACGACCCGGGCTGCATCCTGCAGGTCGGAGACGAGCCGAACGTGCGGGCGGCGCACCGGCGGGTTGCCGAGGGCATGCAGGTGTCGTCGCAGAACACCTGGCCGTCGCTGCGGTTCGACGTGAAGTCCGCCAACCAGCTGGTCGGGCGGTTCCTCGCGCCCGGCTTCTACTACAAGACGTTCATCAAGCCCGAGCCGCTGTGGCCGCTGTACGAGAAGGTGCTGGCGCGGTTCGCGCACGCGGGCTCGGTATCGCCGGACACCCCGCACGTGCACCGCGACAAGCGGTACGCGCACCCGGACGTGCTGGTTGCAGGCGGCGGTCCGGCGGGTATGGCGGCCGCGGTGGCGGCGGCTCGCGCCGGTGCGGCGGTGATGCTGGTCGAGGAGGAGCCCGAGCTGGGCGGGCACCTGCGCTGGGGAGGGCCGGCGGACCTGGCTCTGCTCGGGCAGCTGCGCGGCGAGGTCGCGGCCACACCGGGGATCGAGGTCCTCACCGACTCGGCGGTGCTGGGCCGCTACGACGACAACTGGATCGCGGTGGCCCAGCGGGCCGCGGACGGCTCGGAGAAGCTGATCAAGGCCCGCGCCGGCACGCTGGTGGTGGCCGTCGGCCTGATCGAGCGGCCGTACGTGTTCGCGGGCAACGACGTGCCCGGGGTGATGCTGTCGACCGCGGTGCGCCGGCTGATCAACCTGTGGGCGGTGCGGCCAGGGCAGCGTGCGGTGGTGCTGACGGCCAACCCCGAGGGCGATGCCGCGGTCGAGGACCTGCGCCGGGTCGGGGTCGAGGTCGCCGAGGTCGTGGACGCCCGCTGCGGCGGTGACGTCCGGCGGGTGCGCGGGCGGTCGGGGGTGCGCGCGGTCGAGCTCGGCGACGGGCGCAGCGTGGAGGCGGACCTCCTGGTGACCGCGACGGGCTGGACCGCGCCGACGGCGCTTCTGAACCAGTCCGGGGACCGGCCGGTGTACGTGCCGCGGGCGGCGCGGTTCGTGCCCGGTGACGACCTGCCCGAGCAGGTGATGGTCGCGGGCGGCATCGCGGGCGACGGCACCGCGGAGCAGTTCGTCGAGCACGCCGACGCGGTCGGGCGGGAAGCGGCGCGCCGTGCGCTGGCGCGGCGGGCGCGCAGGCTCGCCCAGCTGCCCACCCGCACCGGCGCGGCAGCGGGGACGGCGCCGAAGGCCGTCTCGCAGGAGCCGGTGGCGGTTCCGCAGCTGGGGCTCGACGAGCACCCGGAGCTGTTCCGCGGGCGCACGCACGGCATCGTGGACTTCTCCGAGGACGTGTCCTCGAAGGACATCCACACCGCGGTGGCCGAGGGCTACGACTCGGTCGAGCTGGTCAAGCGCTACACGACCGCCACGATGGGCCCGGCGCAGGGCAAGCTGGAGACGGTAAACACCGTCGCGGTGGTGGCCGAGGCGACCGGGTCCACGATCGCCGAGACCGGCACGACGACCTGGCGCCCCATGCACGTGCCGGTAACCCTGGGTGCGCTCGCGGGCCGCAGCTTCGAGCCCGTCCGGTACTCGCCGATGCAGCAGGCGCACGAACGCATGGGGGCGCGGCCGCTCGTGGCCGGGCAGTGGATCCGACCCGACCACTACGGCGATCCGGCCGCCGAGGTGCGCGCGGTGCGCGAGGCCGTCGGGATCATCGACGTGACCCCGATCGGGAAGCTCGACCTGCGCGGGCCGGACGTGCCGGAGCTTCTGAACCTGCTTTACGTCAACAAGTGGTCCAAGCTCGAGGTCGGCCGGGTGCGCTACGGCGTGATGTGCGCCGAGGACGGCGTCGTGTTCGACGACGGGGTCACCGGCCGGCTCGCCGACGACCGCTACTTGATGTCGACCACCTCCTCGGGGGCCGCCGCGGTCTGGGAGTGGGTGGAGAACTGGCTGCAGACCGAGCATCCCGAGTGGAAGGTGCACGTGACGCCGCTGACCACGGCGTACGCGAGCATCAACGTGGCCGGCCCGCGCTCACGGGAGCTGATCGGGCGCGTGACCGAGGGGGTGGACCTCTCGGAGGATGCGTTCGGATACATGAACGTGCGCACCGGCCGGGTCGCCGGGGTCGACGACTGCGTGCTGTGGCGGATCGGCTTCACCGGTGAGCTGTCCTACGAGCTGCACGTGCCGGCCTCCTACGGGCTGCACGTGTGGGAGCAGCTGCTGGAGCACGGCCGCGATCTCGGGGTGCGCCCGTTCGGGGTGGAAGCCCAGCGGATCCTGCGCCTCGAGAAGGGCCACCTGATCGTCGGGCAGGACACAGACGGGCTGACCCGTGCCTACAGCGCCGGCCTGGACTGGGCGGTCAAGCTCGACAAGGACGACTTCGTCGGCAAGCCGGAGCTCGTGTGGCAGCACGAGAGCGGCGGCGGGTCGCGGCTGGTCGGGCTGCAACCGGTGGACGGGGCGATCGTGCCGCCTGAAGCCAGCCAGATCGTCAGCGAGGGCCGCATCGTCGGCCGGGTCACCTCCAGCCGGATGTCGCCCACGCTGGGCCGCTCGGTGTGCCTCGCTCAGCTGGAGGCGGCGTTCGCCGCCCCGGGCACCGCGGTCACCGTGAAGCTGCCCGACCGGCGCACGATCACCGCGCGGGTCACCGAGCACCTCGCTCACGTCGATCCCGAGGGACGGCGCCTGCGCTCGGAGTCCGACGACCCGGTCGGGCCGGCTCGGGTGACCGCCACGCCGGTGGCACGCAGCCCGATCACGCTGCCGACCACCTCGTCACAGGGCGGGGCGGTGACGCTGTCGGATCTCAGCGCGCTGGCCAAGGTGCACGTGCGGGCGACGCACGACGGGCCGATGGCCGCTGCCCTGGGCCCGTTCGGCCGGGCCTCGCGCGACGAGACCGGTGCGCTCGTCGTCGGTTCGGGTCCGGGCGAGTGGCTGGTGCTGGATGCACCCGGCACCCAGGACGCGCTGATGAAGCGGATGGAGCAGCTCGCCGGCGCACCCGACGAGTTCGTCACGGTCGTCGACCTGACCCACGGCCGGGCGATGCTGCGGCTGGGTGGCGAACGCGCGCGCGACGTGTTGGCGAAGGTCTGCGCCATCGACTTCTCCGACGACGTCGTCCCGAACGGATCGGCGTTGCGGACCTCGGTGGCCAAGCTCGTCACCGACCTGGTGCGCGACGACGTCGACGGGGTCCCGAGCTACCTGCTGCACTGCGAGCGCTCGTCGGGTCAGTACCTCGCCGACGCGCTGATCGATGCGGGCGCCGAGTACGGCATCCGGTCCACGGCCAGCAACACCACACCCTAGGAGCCGACCGTGTCCTTCCCGAGTGACCTGGAGATCGCGCGCAACGCGCAGCTGAAACCCATCGAGGACGTCGCCGGCGAGATGGGCCTGGGCGCGCACCTGCTCGAGCCCTACGGCCGCGACGTGCTGAAGATCCGCCTGGAGGCGATCGACGAGCTGGCCGATCGTCCCCGCGCCAAGTACGTGGTGGTCTCGGCGATCACCCCGACTCCGCTGGGGGAGGGCAAGACGACCACGACGGTGGGGTTGGGTCAGGCGTTCCGCCACATCG
>Ga0310823_100197_pt1 | contig 73521 bp, 77 predicted proteins | sample P4_ome_3_FD_201316 | JGI IMG/M metagenome (GOLD analysis project Ga0310823, IMG submission 201316) | Sorghum-adapted microbial communities from Joint BioEnergy Institute, Emeryville, California, United States - P4_Day56_Rep3 | ecosystem: Engineered > Bioreactor > SSF (Solid state fermentation) >...
GCCGCGGTCTCCGCGTCGGGATCAGGCTGGTTCTTGCTCACGTGGGTGTCCTTCCCGACCGCAGTGTCGATCACTGAGGTCGATCTTGGATCACCCGCGGCTTACACCGTTCGCGTGACACGCCCACCGCGCGCGGGAGGCCGAGGACTTCACCCGCAACAAGAACGACGACACCGACGCGGTCATCATCGCCCGGCTGGTCACCGAGCTGCGCTGCTACCTGCCCGAGCAGACCGACTCGGACTGGGCCCGGCTGCGCCATCTCGGCGCGCGCCGTGCCCGGCTGGTCACCGAGGCCGGCGCGGCCCGCCAGCAGATCCGTGACCTGCTCGAATGCGCCTGGCCCGCGGCGCTGGACGCCGCCCGGGACCCCCTGGGGTCCAAGAGCTGGTTGGCCGCGCTCACCGTGCTCCTCGACCGGGTCGGGCCCGGCGGGGACCTGTCGGTGATCCGCGCCTGGGGCTGGGACCGGTTCGCCGCGGCGGTCCGCCGCGAGCTGGCCAGCTCCGGCACCCGCTGGTACTCCACGATCGTGCGCGCGGTCTACGATGCCGCCACCGACCCCGCCCACACCGCGGTCGGGGTCACCGCCCAGCGCGGCGGCGCCCTAGAACGCATCGCCTACGCCGTGGCCGACCTCGCCACGCGCCGCGAGCAGATCACCGAGGTCGAGACCCGGATGCTCGGCGTGCTCGACCAACTCGACCTGACCGAGCTGGCCGCCAGCATCCCCGGAGTCTCCGCGGTCGGCGCCGCCGCGATCCTGGCCGAATCCGGCGACCCCGCCCGCTTCTCCAGCGCCCGCGCCCTGGTCAAACACGCCGGACTGTGCCCGCGCGACAACGCCTCGGGCACCTACCAGGGCCGCACCAGCATCAGCGGCCGCGGACGCCCCGAGCTGCGCCTGGCCGCCTGGCGGGCGGTGTTCAGCGCGCTGCAACACAACCCGGTCCTCACCGCCCGCTACCAGCACCTGACCAGCCGCGCCGACAACCGGCTCACCGACACCCAGGCCCGGGTCGCGGTCGCCGCCAGCCTGCTACGCCAGCTCCACGGCGTGATCGTCACCCGAACCGCATGGGACCCGGCCATCGCCGCCGGCCTCGACCGCCGAGAGGACGGGGCCGCCATCGCCGCCTGATGCACCTGGGCTGCTGAGCACCCGGGCGGGGCGAGCTCGCATCACCGTCGGGACCCGATCCCGCAACTGACCATGAGCAGCCCCGCCCGTCTCCCCACCAAGCCCGGATGAAGGCTGTCGGGAACAACCCGCTTGAACGCTACGTAGGGCCGGAGACGGGCGCGCGGCACCACCCGAGCAGGAGCCACCACACCCAAGAAGATCAACTCGGCGGCGAAACGCCGCCGAGTTAACTCCCCACGCCCACATCACCCCAGACCAGGACTTGACTTCGTCCTCATAGGTTGGTCAGGCCACCTGCACGCCCGCGGCCCGCATCTCCTCGAGCGCCCGCTCGGTGGTCTCCTTCGCCACCCCGGCGCACAGGTGCAGCAGCACCCTGGTGGTGAAGCCGTTCCGCGCCGCGTCCAGGGCGGTGGCGCGCACGCAGTGGTCGGTGGCGATCCCGACGACGTCCACGGTGTCCACGTCGTGCTCGCGCAGCCAGTCGGCGAGGCCCTTGCCGCCCGGCTCGCTCCCCTCGAACCCCGAATAGGCCGCCGCGTGCTCGCCCTTGCTGAACACGGCCTCGATCGGGGCCACGTCCAGGTCGGGGTGGAACGAGGCGCCCGGGGTGCCCGCGCGGCAGTGCGGCGGCCAGCTCTTGACGAAGTCGGGGTTGGCCGAGAAGTGGTCCCCGGGGTCGATGTGGTGGTCGCGGGTGGCGACGACGTGGTCGTAGGGGGCGGTGCGCAGGTGGCCCGAGATCGCGGCGGCGACCGCGGCGCCACCCTCGACGGCGAGCGAGCCGCCTTCGCAGAAGTCGTTCTGCACGTCGACGACGATCAGGGCGCGCATCGGGTCACATCCCTTCGAAGACGGTCGGAATGGCCGGTTCCCCGCGGGAGAGCTTCAGCCCCTCCCACGGCACGGACACCAGCGCCGCGCGCAGGTGTTCGCGGGACTCCTCCAGTGTGGGCAGGTCCGGCACCCGCTCGCCACCCCTGACCAGCGGCACCGGCAGCACGCGGTCGTGCGGCCCCAGCGCAGGCGGGTTGGCCGCGGGGTGCACGACCTCCTCGATGGCGGTGCCCGTCGGCTTGTAGCGGCGGAACGCCGACTTGCGCCCGCCCCGCGACTGCTTCGACTCGCTGCGCTTGGCCACCGGGCGCCCGTCGACCTCGACCAGCTTGTAGACCATCCCCGCGGTGGGCGCGCCGGAACCGGTGACCACCGACGTGCCGACCCCGTAGGAGTCGACCGGCTCGGCCCGCAGCGATGCGATCGCGTACTCGTCGAGGTCGCCGGAGAGCACGATCTTCGTGCGGGTCGCGCCGAGGGCGTCGAGCTGCTCGCGTGCCTGGCGGGCGAGCTCGCCGAGGTCGCCGGAGTCGATCCGGATCGCGCCGAGCCCCGTGCCCGCCGCCTCGACCGCGAGCTCGACGCCCCGGCGGATGTCGTAGGTGTCGACGAGCAGGGTGGTCTCCGGGCCGAGGGCCTTCACCTGGCTCGTGAACGCCGACAGCTCGTCGTCGTGCAGCAGCACCCACGCGTGCGCCGCCGTGCCCGCGGTCGGGATGCCGTGGCGCCGCTGCGCCTCCAGGTTGGAGGTGGAGGCGAACCCGGCCAGGTAGGTGGCCCGCGCGGCGGCCACCGCCGCGGCCTCGTGGGTGCGCCGCGAGCCCATCTCGATGATCGGGCGGCCCGCCGCCGCGGTGACCATCCGCGCCGCGGCCGACGCCACCGCGCTGTCGTGGTTGAGGATCGACAGCACGAGCGTCTCCAGCAGCACGGCGTCGACGAACGTGCCCGAGACGGTGAGGATCGGCGAGCCCGGGAAGTACAGCTCGCCCTCGGGGTAGCCGTCGATGTCGCCGGAGAAGCGGTACTCGGCCAGCCAGGCGAGCGTCGAGTCGTCCACGACGCCCTCGAGCATCGCGAGCTCCTGCTCGCCGAACCGGAACCGCTCGATCGCCTCGAGCAGCCGGCCGGTGCCCGCCACCACGCCGTAGCGGCGGCCCTCCGGGAGCCTGCGGGCGAACACCTCGAACACGCACCGCCTGCCGGCCGTGCCGTCGGCGAGCGCGGCAGCCGCCATGGTCAGTTCGTACCGGTCGGTGAACAGCGCGGTGGACACACCGGCCGACGACGGACTGCCAGTCATGGATCGAGAGCCTATGTGCCGTGCGCACCGAATGGAGGAGGTGTCACCATGGATGTATGGCCGCGCCGCTACCCGTACCCACTCGCCATGTGGAGCCGGACCTCTCCGAGGACACGACGGCCGACGTCCCGTGGCAGGCGATCGTCTGGAACGACCCGGTCAACCTGATGTCGTATGTCACGTACGTGTTCCAGAAGCTGTTCGGCTACCCGGAACCCAAGGCCACCGCGCTGATGCTCGACGTGCACCACAAGGGCAAGGCCGCGGTGTCGTCAGGGGACAAGGAGAAGATCGAAGCCGACGTCGCGAAGCTGCACGCCGCCGGTCTCTGGGCGACGATGCAGAAGGCATGAACGGTTGGAAGAAGTCGGGCCGCGGCGGCCGGACGCGCATCGCGGGCACCTTCGACCCGCAAGAGGCCGCGGTCCTGCGGGGTCTCGTGACCGAGATCCGGCAGATGCTCGCCGGGCGCGCCGCGGAGAACCCCGCCGACGAGCTGGCCGTCCTCACCGGGATGCGCACCGGCCCGTCCACGCGCCCCGACGACCGCGTGCTCGCCCGGCTGCTGCCCGACTTCTCCACCGACGACCCCGACCTCTCCGCGGGGATGCGCTCCCTGTACGAGCCCGAGCTGATCGAGGCGAAGGACAGCGCCGCGGCGCTCGTGCTCGACACCCTCCCCGAGGCCGGGGGGCGGGTCGAGCTCACGCCCGAGCAGGCCGACACGTGGCTCGCCGCCCTGAACGACGTGCGGCTCGCGCTGGGCACGGCCCTCGACGTGAGCGAGGACATGCCCGACGAGCTCCCCGCCGACGACCCGCGGGCCGCGCACCTCGGCGTCTACCACTGGCTGACCTTCGTGCAGGACTCGCTGGTGCAGACGCGCATGGCCATCCGCGGCTGAGCCCGCGCGGGGCAGCGCCACGAGCCGGCCGGTCAACGCACCGGTCGGAACCGGCCCCACAGCGTGAACCGGCTGCTCGGCAGGAACCCGAAGACCCGCTCGGCGCCGGGGCGGCTGTCGTCGCTGAACAGGGCGGCCGCCGGGAGGGCGGGCGCCGCCTGGAGGCGCGAGCGCACCATCGCCGACCGGCAGCCGCGGTGCGGGCCGCGGGCAGCGTGACCCCGAGCACGAGGACGAACACGCCGTGCGCCACGTGCCGGGCGCCCACGGTCACCGCGCGCCCGTCCAGGTAGCCGACCTCGAAGTGGGCTCGCCGCGGTGAGCAGGCGCTCGTCGAACAGCGCTGCGGGCGGCACGTCCGGGAAGGGGTAGCCCTCGACGATCACGCGTTCGGCGTCGCGGACGGCCGCGGCGTCGGCGAGCGGCGATGCGCGAGCCCCGGTGCAGCCCACCGCCGGGAGCGTGCGGGCGGGCGCAGGTGGAACGGCGGGGGCCCGAGCAGCTCCCGGCCCCCCGCGGTTGCAGGTGGGGGGCGGCCAGGCGCTCAGCAGGCCGACCCCCCTCGCCCGGCGCGGCCACCTGCGATCTCGTCGAGGAGGGCGCCGGCGGTTCCGGGTCCGGGGGCAGCGGGCGCAGCAGCGTCACCGCGTTGCCCAGCCCGGCGGGTCGGCCGAAGTCGGTCAGGACGAAGTCGGGTGGGCGCACGGTGCGCCCACCCAGCGCGGTGACCGCGGGCTCCCACGCCTCCGCGCGCGTGCAGACGAAGCGCCGCAGCACCGTGTCGTCCACCGGCGAGTCCGGTCCCCACCCGGTCTCCAGCACCCGTCCAGCGTGGCTGGCGGCGCGCCGGACGACGCCTCTTCGGACGGCTAGGTCCGGTCCGAATGGCCCAGGCTGCGGCCGGGGGCCACGCGGTCGCGCACGAGCTGCTTGAGCCGCGAGAGCTCGGGGAAGCCGCCCTCGGTGGCGCGGTCCCACAGCAGCTCGCCGTCGAGCCGCACCTGGAAGACCCCGCCGGTGCCGGGGACGAGCGCGACCTCGCCGAGATCGGCCGGGAACGTCGTGAGCAGCTCCTGCGCGGTCCAGCCGGCGCGGAGCAGCCAGCGGCACCGCGTGCAGTAGGTGATCTCGAGTCGCGGGGCGGGCACGCCGCGAGTCTGGCAGAGGTGTGAGCCGCGCCCGGGGATGTGCGCTCGCCCGCGGGAGGAACGTAGGCTGGGCGTGTGCTGGTGATCCGACGCGATCTCGTGGACGAGATCGTCGCCCACGCCCGCCGGGACCATCCCGACGAGGCGTGCGGTGTCATCGCCGGCCCCGAGGGATCGGACCGGCCGGAGCGGTTCATCCCGATGCTCAACGCCGCGCGTTCGCCCACGTTCTACGAGTTCGACTCCGGCGACCTGCTGCGGCTCTACCGCGACATGGAGGCCCGGGGCGAGGTGCCCGTGGTGATCTACCACTCGCACACGTCCACCGAGGCGTACCCGTCGCGCACCGACATCTCCTACGCCTCCGAGCCCGAGGCGCACTACGTGCTCGTGTCGACGCGCGAGCCCGACACCCATGAGTTCCGGTCGTTCCGGATCGTGGACGGCGTGGTCACCGAGGAAGACGTCGAGGTCGTGGAGAGTTACATGTTCTCGCACACGGGCGCAGACGACGTCCCGGACCACGCCTGACGCCCGTCACCGCCCGACCCACGACCGATCCACCTGGAGCATCAGCATGGCCGTCACCGTGTCCATCCCGACCATCCTGCGCACCCACACCGGCGGCGAGAAGACCGTCGAGGCCAAGGGGAGCACCGTCGCCGAGGTGATCGAGGACCTCGAGTCCCGCCACAGCGGCATCAAGGCGCGCCTGGTCAAGGACGGCAACCTGCACCGCTTCGTGAACATCTACGTCGACGACGAGGACGTGCGCTTCGCCGGCGGCCTCGAGGCCCCGGTGGGCGAGAACTCGACCGTCACGATCCTGCCCGCCGTCGCGGGTGGCATGCGCTGATCCCCAGCGCCCCCCAGGAGGCGACACATGGCCCGGTACGACTCGCTGCTGCAGGCGGTCGGTGACACCCCGTTGGTGGGCCTGCCGTCGCTCTCGCCCGCCCCGCACGTGCGGCTGTGGGCGAAGCTGGAGGACCGCAACCCCACCGGGTCCATCAAGGACCGCCCGGCCCTCGCGATGATCGAGAAGGCCGAGGCGGACGGGGTGCTCAAGCCGGGCTGCACGGTCCTGGAGCCGACCTCGGGCAACACCGGCATCTCGCTCGCGATGGCCTGCAAGCTCAAGGGCTACCAGCTGATCTGCGTGATGCCGGAGAACACCTCGCTCGAGCGCAGGCAGCTGCTGGAGATGTACGGCGCGCAGATCATCTTCTCGCCCGCGGCGGGCGGCTCCAACCAGGCCGTCGCGATGGCGAAGGAGCTGGCCGCGGAGCACCCGGACTGGGTCATGCTCTACCAGTACGGAAACCCGGCCAACGCCGAGGCCCACTACCGCACCACGGGCCCGGAGATCCTGCGCGACTTGCCGACCATCACCCACTTCGTCGCGGGGCTCGGCACCACCGGCACGCTCGTGGGCACCGGCCGCTACCTGCGGGAGCACAAGCCGGACGTCCAGATCGTGGCGGCCGAGCCCCGCTACGGCGAGCTCGTCTACGGGCTGCGCAACCTCGACGAGGGCTTCGTCCCCGAGCTGTACGACCCCGACGTGCTCACCGCCCGCTACTCGGTGGGCAGCCGCGACGCGCTGCGCCGCACCCGCCAGCTGGTGGAGCAGGAGGGCATCTTCGCGGGGATCTCCAGCGGCGGCATCCTGCACGCCGCGCTCGCCGTCGCGGAGAAGGCCGCCGGGGCGGGCGAGACCGCCGACATCGTGATCATCATCGCGGACGCGGGCTGGAAGTACCTGTCCACCGGCGCCTACGCGGGCGAGCTCGACGAGGCCGCCGAGTGCATCGAGGGCCACCTCTGGGCCTGAGGCGCCCGAACTCGTCCACCCACCGGGCCGGAAGGATGCGTAGCCTCGACGGCATGGTCGTCCCAGCCCCGCGCCGCACCGCCCGGGTGTTCCCCCGCAACCCGGTGGGCTCGGCCCTGTTCATGATCCTGTTCACGGCCGGGCTGTACGTCGTCGAGGCCTTCGACGCGGTCACCGGCGGCGCGCTCGACCAGCAGTACGGCATCGAGCCGCTCGAGGTCGACGGCCTCGACGGGGTGCTGTTCGCGCCGCTGCTGCACGGCAGCCTCGCCCACCTGCTGGGCAACACCGTGCCGTTCCTGGTGTTCGGGTTCCTCGCGATGGCGGGCGGGTTCCGGCAGTTCGTGGTGGTGACGGCCACGATCTGGATCCTGAGCGGCATCGGCGTGTGGCTCACCGGCGACATCGGCATGCCGCCGGGGGCCGAGTCGGTCCACATCGGGGCGTCCGGCGTGATCTTCGGGTGGCTGGTCTTCCTGCTCACCCGCGGTTTCTTCGCCCGCAGCGCCCTGCAGATCCTCATGGCGGTGGGGCTCTTCCTCGTCTGGGGCGGGATCCTGCTCGGCGTGCTGCCCGGGCAGCCGGGCGTGTCGTGGCAGGCCCACCTGTTCGGGGCCCTCGCCGGGCTGCTCGCGGCCCGGATGGTCGCCCGCGCCGACCGGGCCGCCGTCGTCCGCGCCTAGACTCGGCCGCGTGGCCCCCGGTCCCGACGCTCCGATCGGCATCTTCGACTCCGGCGTCGGCGGCCTCACCGTCGCCCGGGCCGTGATCGACCAGCTCCCCGCGGAGCGGGTCGTCTACGTCGGCGACACCGCGAACGGGCCGTACGGGCCGCTGCGGATCGCCGAGGTGCGCAGGCACGCGCTCGCCGTCGGCGACGCCCTCATGGAGCAGGGCGTCAAGGTGCTGGTCGTGGCCTGCAACACCGCCACCGCCGCCTGCCTGCCCGACATCAGGGAGCGCTACCCGGTGCCGGTCGTCGAGGTGCTGCGGCCCGCCGTGCGCCGGGCCGTCGCCACCACCCGCACCGGGCGGATCGGGGTGATCGGCACCCGCGCCACCATCGCGTCGGGCGCCTACCAGGACGCGTTCGCCGCCGTCCCGGGTGTGGAGGTCACCGCCGTCGCGTGCCCGCGGTTCGTCGACTTCGTCGAGCGCGGGCTGACCAGCGGGCGGCAGGTGCTCGGGCTCGCGCAGGGCTACCTCGAGCCGCTGCAGCGGGCGCGCATCGACACGCTGGTGCTCGGCTGCACCCACTACCCGCTGCTCGCGGGCGTGCTGCAGATCGTGGTCGGGCCGGACGTCACGCTCGTCTCCAGTGCCGACGAGACGGCGAAGGACGTCGTGCGCGTGCTCATGGAGCACGACCTCGCCCGCGACCCCGCCGGCCCGCCGCCCGGCCCGCACCGCTTCCTCGCGACCGGCGACCCGGCCCCGTTCCGCCGCCTCGGCAGGCGGTTCCTCGGGCCGGAGATCGGGGAGGTCGCCGGCCTCCCGGCGGCGCAGGGCGCCACCGCCTGACGCACGCACAGGCGCGATTCGCCGGGAACATCGGCGAGTCGCGCCCTGGGTGTCCGCGAGTCGCGCTCTCGGTGCGGGTGAGTCGGGGTCCGGGTGGGGGCTCGGGTAGCGTCGCGGCGTGATCGGCGCACTCGTCGTCGTGGTCCAGGTCGCGCTCGCCGCGCTCGCGGTCTACGGCGTGGTCCTCACCGTGCTGAACCGGCCCCCGGACGTGTGGACGAAGCGCGCGGTGGGGCTCGTCGTCGCGCTGCTCGTGCTGCAGGCCGCGATCGGCGCCGTGCAGGTCTTCTCCGGCACCGCGCTGCCCGAGACCACCACGTTCCTCATCTACCTCGTCGTGTCCGTGTGCGTCCTGCCGATCGCCACGCAGTTCGCCACCGCCGAACCCACGCGCTGGGGTGGGGCGGTCGTCGCGGTCGGGGCGATCGCCACCGCGGTCGCGGTGTGGCGCCTGCAGGGGCTGTGGGTGCCCGGTGCCTGAGGCCGCCCGCGCGACGTCGTCCGGCCCCGGGCGGGTCCTGATCGCGGTGTACGGCGTGTTCGCGCTGTCGGCCACGGCCCGCGCGGGCGTGCAGATCGCGACCCGGTTCGCCGAGGCGCCGGTGCCGTACCTGCTCTCGGCCGTCGCGGGCGTCGTCTACATCCTCGCGACGATCGGGCTCGCCGGTCACGGTCCCGGCGCGCGCAGGCTCGCCTGGTGCGCCGTGGTGTTCGAGCTGGTCGGGGTGCTGGTCGTCGGGACGCTCACCGTGTTCGACACCGGTGACTTCCCCGACGACACGGTCTGGTCGGCATACGGGCGGGGCTACGGGTTCATCCCGCTCGTGCTCCCGTTCATCGGTCTGTGGTGGCTGCGGCACACGGGGAGGCGCTGATGCGGCTGGTCGTGCTCGGGTGCTCGGGCAGCGGGCCCGGGCCGGACTCGCCCGCGTCCGGGTACCTGGTGGAGGCCGGGGATGCGCGGATCGTGCTCGACCTCGGCAACGGCACGTTCGGCGCCCTGCAGCGCCACGTCGACCCGTGGCGGCTCGACGCCGTCGCGTTCTCCCACCTGCACCCCGACCACTGCGCCGACTTCACCGCGCTCGTGGTGCACCGCCGCTACCACCCGCACCCGCCGTACGACGCGGCCGCGCGGCCGCTCGCGGTGCACGCCCCGGCCGAGGCACCCGACCGGTTCGCCGCCGCGTACGCGCCGTCGGCCGCCGAGCGGGCCGAGACCGACCTCACCGACGTGTTCGCCTTCCACCCGCTCACCGACGGCGGCACGGCCGAGGTCGGGTCCGCCCGGCTCACCGCGCGCCGCGTCGACCACCTCTGCGAGGCCTACGGCCTGCGCGTCGAGGCGGACGGGCGGAGCCTGGTCTACAGCGGCGACACCGGCCCGTGCCCGGGGCTCGTGCAGCTCGCCCGCGGCGCCGACGTGCTGCTCTGCGAGGCCACATGGCCGCACGTGACCCCGCAGTGGGACGAGCCGCCCACGGGGGTCCACCTGTCCGGACGGCAGGCGGGGGAGCACGCCGCCGCGGCCGGGGTCGGGCGGCTGCTGCTCACCCACGTGCCCGCGTGGTACGACGGCGAGGAGCTGCTCGCCGAGGCGACGGCGGCGTTCGACGGGCCCGTCGAGCTGGTGGTGCCCGACGGGGCCTACGAGGTCTGACTACTGGCCGATGCCCTGCCACGCCGCGGCCGAGCCCGCGTGGCCGACCCACGCGACGACGGCGGCCGCACCGAGGCCGACGAGCGCCGCGAGCGCCGTCAGGCCGGTAGCCACCCGGTAGCGGGTGGGGGTGGCGGCCGGTGCGGCGTGCGCGCCGACCTCGGCGCGCACCGCGGCCAGCTCGGTGAGCACCCCGGCGGCGAGCAGCACGAGGAACGCGACGGCGACCGGCAGGAGCCATGAGGCGCGCTGCTGGTGCTCGGCGACGAGCGGGTTCTGCCCGCCGAGCGCGAGGAACAGCTGCTCGCCCGTGGTCGTGGCCATCGGGACGGACGCCACACCCGCCAGCGCCACCAGCAGGACCGGCAGGCCGAGCGACCGCCGCAGCGCCCGGCTGATCGCGATCACGACGGCCCCCAGCGCCGCCAGCGGGAGCAGCACCACGACCGCGTGGACGACGAGCGGATGCAGCGGGATGCCGTCGATGACCCACATGTCATGTTCAACGGGCGGCCGGCGCCGGGGGTTCACGCCGGTCATAGGGTGGCCGGGTGACACGCGCAGACGGCAGGTCGGACGACCAGCTCCGCCCGGTGACGATCACCAGGGGCTTCCAGAAGCACCCGGCGGGCTCGGTGCTCGTCGAGTTCGGGGACACGAAGGTGCTGTGCGCGGCGAGCGTCACCGAGGGCGTGCCGCGCTGGCGGAAGGGATCGGGCCTCGGCTGGCTCACCGCGGAGTACGCGATGTTGCCCTCGGCCACGAACACCCGCACGGAACGCGAGTCGGTGAAGGGCCGCATCGGCGGGCGCACCCACGAGATCAGCAGGCTGATCGGCCGCTCGCTGCGCGCCTGCATCGACCTCGCGGCGCTCGGCGAGAACACGATCGCCATCGACTGCGACGTGATCCAGGCCGACGGCGGCACCCGCACCGCGGCGATCACCGGCGCCTACGTCGCCCTCGCCGACGCCGTCACCTGGCTCGGGGCGCAGGGGGCGCTCTCCGACCCGAAACCGCTGTCGTGCCAGGTCGCGGCGGTCAGCGTCGGCGTGGTGGACGGGCGGGTCCGGCTCGACCTGCCCTACGAGGAGGACTCGCGGGCCGAGGTGGACGCGAACGTCGTCGCCACCGACACCGGCACGCTCATCGAGGTCCAAAGCACCGGCGAGGGCGCCACGTTCACCCGCAGCACGTTCGACGCGATGCTCGACGTCGCGCTCGCCGGCATCCGCAGGCTCGCGGACCTGCAGGCGGAGGTGCTCGCCCAGCCCTACCCGCGCGAGCTGCCGGGTCGATCGTGAAGATGTGGCTGTGAAGGTCCTGCTCGCCACCCGCAACGCCGACAAGCTCGCCGAGCTGCGCCGCCTGCTCGCCGACGGCCCGGTCGAGGTGATCGGCCTCGCCGACGTGCCGGAGTTCCCCGAGGCGCCCGAGACCGGCGCCACGTTCGCCGAGAACGCCCTCGCCAAGGCGCGGGACGCCGCGGCCGCCACCGGCCTGCCGTCCGTCGCCGACGACTCCGGGCTCACCGTCGAGGCGCTCAACGGGATGCCCGGGGTGCTCTCGGCGCGCTGGTGCGGCCGTCACGGGGACGATCGCGCCAACCTGGAGCTGCTGCTGGGCCAGCTCGCCGACGTGCCGGACGAGCGGCGCCGCGCCGCGTTCGTGTGCGCGGCGGCGCTCGTGGTGCCGGGCGGGAAGGAGACGGTGGTGCACGGGGAGTGGCCGGGCCGGATCGCGCGGGCCCCGCGCGGCACCAACGGCTTCGGCTACGACCCGATCTTCATCCCGGATGGGGAGGAGCGCACCTCCGCCGAGCTCAGCCCGGAGGAGAAGGACGCCGCCTCGCACCGCGGCCGCGCCATGCGCGCGCTGCTGCCGCACCTGCGCGCCCTGGCCTGAGCTCCCGATACGCACCCAGAGCGCGACTCGCCTGCACCGAGCCCGCGACTCGCGGGGTGGCCCGGCGAGTCGCGGTGTGGGTGTGGCCGAGTCGCGCTCTGGCGCGGGTCAGTCGGTGGGGTCGGGCTCGGCCAGCACGCGGCGCGCCACCGCGAAGGCGGAGTTCGCGGCCGGGACACCGCAGTAGATCGCGCTCTGCAGCAGCACCTCCACGATCTCGGAGCGGGTGAGGCCGTTGCGCAGGGCGGCCCGCAGGTGCATCTCCAGCTCGTCGTAGTGCCCGTGCGCCACGAGCGCGGTGAGGGTGATGGCGCTGCGCATCCGCCGGTCGAGCCCGGGGCGGGTCCAGATGCCGCCCCACGCGTACCGGGTGATGAGCTCCTGGAAGTCGGCCGTGGTGGCGTCGGCGCGGGCGATCGCGGCGTCGACGTGCTTCGACCCGAGCACCTCGCGGCGCACGGCGAGGCCGTCGGGGTCGAGGTCGAGGGTGCGCTGCTCCGAGGTCACGCCCGCACCGTAGTCGTCGCGGAGGTCAACTGTCGGTGGCGGTCACCACCCTTCTCGCCCGCCCGGTCGCGGACGTCGGTACCTTCGGTCGGGTGAGCTGGGGACGTCTCGCCGCGGTGGGCGCTGCGGTGCTCGTGGTCGCCGTCGTCGCGTTCCTGATGTACCGCACCGGCACCGACCTGTTGGACGTCCGCACGGCGGTGAAGGCCGCGGGCCTGTGGGCGCCGGTGCTGTTCGTGCTGTTGCAGGGCATGGTCACGGTCGTCCCGGTGCCCCGCACCGTGTTCACGGTGGCCGCGGGCGTCCTCTTCGGCGGGCTCGGCGGCGTGCTGCTCGCGGTGGCGGGCACCGCGCTCGCCGCGACCGTCGCCTTCTGGCTGGTCAGGCTGCTGGGCGGCCGGTTCGTGCGGAAGCACGCCGACCACCGCGTCATGACGTGGGTGCGGGTCCGGCTGGACCGCAGCGGCCTGCTCGCGATGGTGTCGCTGCGCCTGATCCCGGCCGTGCCGTTCTCGGCGATGAACTACGCCGCGGCCCTGTCGGGCATCCGGTTCAGCCCGTACCTGCTCGGCACGGTGCTCGGTGTCCTGCCGGGGACGATCGGGATCGTGATCCTCGGCGACGCCGCGGTGGGCGGCGACCCGCACCCGGCGATGCTGCTGGTCTCGGTGACCTCAGGCCTGGTGGGGCTCACCGGCACGCTGATCGCGGCGCGGCGGCCCGCGGTCCCGCCCGTGGCGGAGGGGTAGGGGAGAGTGCCGGCGGCGGGATTCGAACCCGCACTGTCTCGGACCTAAACCGAGGGCCTCCTGCCAGTTGGGCTACGCCGGCTCGCGGAGAGACTACGGGGTCGCCCGCCGCGCCCCGCACACGCTGGTCACCGCTCCGCCGAGAGCTCGGCCGGCGCGCGCATCCGCCACGCGTCGAGCACCAGCTCCGCCAACCGCGCCTCGTCGACCTCCTCGAGCCGCACCATCACCAGCGGCAGGCCGTCGTAGGTGGGATGGGTGAAGAACAGCTCGGGCTCGCCGAGCAGGAGCGCCTGCTTCTCCGCCTCGTCACCCACGTACAGGACCGCGACGTCGGTGCGGATCACGCGCCGCTTGCCCGGCACCCGCTCCGGGTAGGACCACACGAACCCCTTGCCGCCCACCCGGAAGTCGAAGCCCTCGCTCGGGATCTCCTCGACCCCCGGCAACGCGCACGCGATCCGGCGCACGTCGTCCTCGGTCGCCACCTCGAACCCCCTCGGCTCACTCCCGCACGGCGCCTTCCAGCATGCCCCGGATGAAGTGCCGCTGGAGGAACAGGTACACGACGACGACCGGGGCCGCGACGATCACCGCCCCCGCCGCGAGCAGCGTGTAGCCGGAGGTGTACTGGCCCTGGAAGAACGCGAGGCCGAGCGGGGCGGTGCGCAGGGACGCGTCGGTGGCCATGACGAGCGGGATGAGGAACTCGTTCCAGGTCCACATGAACGTGAGCACCACCATCGTCACGATCGCGGGGCGCCCCGGCGGCACCAGGATCTGCCAGAGGATGCGCCACGAGCTCGCGCCGTCGAGGCGGCCCGCCTCGATCAGCGACGGGGGCCGGGACCGGAAGTAGGCCCGCATCCAGAACGTGCCGAACGCGATCGACTGCGCCACCTGCGGCAGCGCGATGCCCCAGAACGTGTTCGTGAGGCCGAACGTGCGCAGGTCGAAGTAGAGCGGGACGACGATGACCTCGGTGGGCACCATCAGCCCGAGCAGGAACACCGGGAACAGCACGCCCGCCCAGGGCACCCGCATGGTGCCGAACGCGTAGCCGGCCATGATCGACAGCACGCCCGCCACGACCACGACGAACGCCGACACCGCGATGCTGGTGAGCATCGAGCCGGCGAACCGGCCCTGCGCCCACGCGGCGGGGAAGTTCGCGAGGCCGCCCGCGCCGCCCGCGTCGTCGGGGCCGAGCGCCGTGGCGAGGATCGCGAGGATCGGCCACAGCGCGAACGTCGCGAACAGCAGCAGGATCGCGTAATTGGCCGTGCGCTCGGCGCGGGAGATCACCGGCGCTCACCGATCCGGGCGACCGCGAGGTTGATCGCGAAGATGATGATCGTGAGCGTGACGCCGACGGCCGCCGCCGAGCCCACCTCGCCCAGCCGGAACGCGCGGTTGTAGACCTCGTAGGAGGGCACCGAGGTGCGGTTCCCGGGCCCGCCGCCCGTGGTGATGTAGATCAGGTCGAACGTCTTCAGCGCGGCGATCACGGTGAGCGTGAGCGCGACGGCGAGCTCGGCGCGCACCGACGGCAGCGTGATCGCGAAGAACTCGCGCACCGGCCCGGCGCCGTCCAGGCGCGCGGCCTCGTAGAGCTGGTCGGGGATGCGGCTGATGCCCGCCATGAGCAGCACGGTGACGAGCCCGGTCTGCACCCAGGTGCCGATCACGCCGACGGCGGGCAGCGCGAACGTGGGGTCGCCCAGCCAGGCCCGGGTGACGCCGCCGAGGCCGACGAGCTCGAGGAAGTCGTTGACCGAGCCGTCGGGGGCGTAGAGCTGCCGCCACGCGACGCCGACCACGACCATCGCCACGACCTGCGGCAGGAACACGACCGTGCGGAAGAACGGCAGGCCGCGGACCCGCGCCCGGGTGAGCAGCGCGGCGAGCACCAGCCCGATCGCCGCGGGCAAGAGCGCGAAGAACACGATCAGCACCAGCGTGTGCCCGAACGCCGCCCGCAGGTCGCCGTCGGTGACCACCTCGACGTAGTTGCCGAGCCCGACGAACGTGGCGAGCGTGAGCCCGTCCCAGTCGAACAGCGACAGGTGCACGGCGCGCCCGAGCGGGTAGAGCACGAACGCCGCGTACACGGCGAGCGCGGGCGCCACGTAGGCCAGCGCGTGCCACGGCGACGGCCCGAGCCGGTCCCTCCTCGCGGCGGAACCGCCCCTCGCCGTGCTCGCGACGAGGGTGTCAGCCATTCTGCTCGACGAAGGCGGCGTAGTCGGCCTCCACCGTCGCGAGGACCGCCTCCGGCGGCTGCGTGCCCGCGATCAGCTCCTGCAGCGCGGCACCCATGGTGTCGCCCATGGTCGGGGTGGCGTAGTCGAGGTAGGGCAGCAGCTGGCCGCCCTCGGCGACGGCCGAGAACGCGGCGAACACGTCCTCCGACAGCCCCGGCGGCGGGGTCTGCGCCCCGGTGTCGACGACGGGCAGGTTGCCGGTCTCGGTGAGCACCTGCATCGCCTCGGGGCTGGTGATGAAGTCCAGGTAGGCGGCGGCGACGTCGGGCACGTCGCTGGCGCTGGTGATCGCGAACGGCAGGCCGGTGCCCCCGGTGGCCGACACGGGGCGGCCCGCGGCCGCCGGGGGCGGCATGAACCGCACGTTCTGGCCCATCGCCGCCTCCAGGTCGGGCGCGTACCAGGAGCCGCCGATGAGGAACACGGCCTCACCGCGGGCGAACGCCTGCCACGCCTGGTTGTCGTCGATGCCGTTGACGCCCTCGTTGAAGTAGCCCGCCTGCGCCCACTCCGCGACGCGCTGCGCCGCCTGGGTGTTCTCCGGCGTGAGCCACGAGGCGCCCTTGCGGCCGAACGCGAGGTCGCTGATCTGGTCGGCGGGCACGAGCTGGTTCTGCACCGTGCCGAACACGTGCAGGGCGGGCCAGCCCTCGACGTTGCCCAGCGCGAGCGGGGTGGCCCCGGCGGCCTTGGCCGCGGCGAGCGCGGCCTCGAACTCCTCCCACGTCGTGGGGACGGCGATGCCGAGCCGCTGCAGCTCCGCGACGTTGTAGTAGATGCCGACGACCTCGCCGACCTGCGGCAGGCCGTACATCTCGCCCTCGCCGAAGACCTTGCCGTCGGTCGTGTAGCTCACGTACTGGCGCACCGAGTCCGGGAACCGCTGGTCCCAGCCGTAGGCGTTGGCCCACGGCGTCAACGGCAGCAGCTCGCCCGCCGCCACGAACGCGCCCATGTCGGCGCGGCCGTTGTTGGCCTGCACGACGTCGGGGGCGTCGTTGCTGGACAGGGCGAGGCGCAGGGTCGTGGTGAGGTCGTCGAACGAGCGCGAGTCGCGCTCGATGGTGACGTTCGGGTACCGCTCCTGGAACGCGGCGTTGAGCCGCTCCATCTGCTCGTTCTGCCCGCCGCGGACCTCCTGGTCCCACACGGTGAGCGTGACCGGCCCGAGCGAGGCGATGTCGGTCTGCACCTCGCGCTCGGTCGGCGGCGGCGCGGCCGCGTTCTCCGACCCCGGTGTGCAGGCCGCCGCGAGGAGGCCCAGCGCTCCGGCGAGCGCGGCGACGGCGACGCGACGACTGGTCATGAGGACTCCTCAGGGGCGGGTGACGTCGGAGTGGCGGGCGATGGTGGCGGCGGCGCGGCGCACGCCGCAGACGTGCGTGCGGGGCACGAGGTCCTCGAGGAACCCGTAGCGAGAGGCGAGCTCGACGGCCGTGGGGTTGCCCTCGGCGGCGCAGGCGCGGGTGCGGCGCCACCAGTCGCCGATGTCGCCCCAGCCGGGCGCGGCGAGCGAGCCGCCGAACTCGTGGACGGCGAGCGCGGCCGAGACGCCCGCGAACCGCAGGCGGTGCTCCAGCGGCCAGCCGGCGATGGTGCCGAGCACGAGGGCCGCGCCGAACACGTCACCGGCCCCGGTGGGGTCCAGCGCGTCGACCGGGAGGGCGGGCACCTCCGCCGTCTCGCCGGTGACGCCGTCGATCGCGATCGCCCCGTCGCCGCCCATCGTGACGACCGCGAGCGGCACGTGCTCGGCGAGCGCGCGCACGGCGGCCTGCGGGCTGTCGGTGCGGGTGTAGCGCATGGCCTCGACGGCGTTGGGCATGAACGCGTCGCAGCCGGAGAGCGTGCGCAGGAGGGCCGGGTCCCAGACGCCGGTCGGGTCCCAGCCGGCGTCGGCGAACACGAGCGCGCCCTCCTTGCGGGCCCGCGCCACCCAGTCCGGCAGGACCGGGGCGCCCGCGCCCTCACCGATGCTCGTGATGACGGCGCGGCTGCGCGGTGGGGTGCCGATCAGCTCGTCGAAGCTGATCGGCATGTCGTGGCCGTGGGTGACCATGCTGCGGTCGCGCTGCACGGCCATAGACACGGTGACGGGGGAGTGCCACTCGGTGAACCGCCGGGACCGGGAGAGGTCGACGCGCTCCTGGTCGGCGAGGGTCTGCCAGAGGAAGTCGGCGTAGACGTCGTCGCCGAACCCCGCGGCCAGGCTGGTGCGCAGCCCGAGCCGGGCGGCGGCGACGGCGAGGTTGGCGATCCCGCCCGGGCAGGAGGCCATGCCCGAGGCCCACACCTCGGTGCCCGCCTCCGGGGCCGTCGGCAGGCCGGTGAACACGATGTCCAGGAACACCGTGCCGGACATGAACACGTCGATCGCGGGGGAGTCGGCGTCGCGCAGGTCGGCGAGCGGGTCCCACCACACGGGTTCGTGCGGGGTCTCCACGATCGCGCTGGTCACGCTGCACCACCTGTCCGTCGGCTCGTCTGCCGGGATAGTGCCGCCGAGCTGCGCAACAGGCAACTGTTTGTGCGCAAATTTGCGCAGATGTGATCGGAGTTGCTCATCGCTGCTTGGTCGGCTGCTTCTTCTTGGGTTACGGTATGCGCGTGCTTCCGGCGAGCCGTCACGGGGAGATCCTGCGCCTGGTGCGCTCCTCCGGCGTCGTCTCGGTGGAGGCGCTGGCCGAGAACCTCGGCGTGAGCCCCTCGACGATCCGGCGCGACCTGCAGTCGCTCGACGCCGAGGGGGCGCTGCGTCGCGTTCGGGGCGGTGCGGGGTGCGTCCCGGACGACGACCCGGTGCCGTTCGCGCAGGTCGCCACCGTGGCCGCCGACGACAAGGAGTGCGTCGCACGGACGGCGGCCGCCCTCGTCCAGGACGGAGAGGTCGTGCTGATCGACATCGGCACCACCACCGCCCGCCTGGCGAGGGCCCTGCGCGGGCGGCGGATCACCGTGATCACCAGCAGCCTCGCCGTCGTCGACGAGCTGCGCGACGACCCGGCCGTCGAGCTGCTCGTGCTCGGCGGCATCCTGCGGCGCAACTACCGCTCGCTCGTCGGCATGCTCACCGAGCAGGCGCTGCGCGAGGTGCGCGCGCACCGGCTGTTCCTCGGCACGAGCGGCATCTCCCGCGAGGGCGAGGTGCGCGACTCCACGCTCGTCGAGGTCCCGGTCAAGCGGGCGATGATCGAGGCGGCCGAGCAGACCGTCGTGGTCGCCGACCGCGGCAAGTTCCCCGGCACCGGCCTGCTCACCGTGTGCGGGCCCGAGAAGGTGGACGTGATCGTCACGAACTCCGGCGCCGACGCCGACACGCTCGCCGCCTGCGAGGCGGCAGGCACCGAGATCCGGCTGGCCCCGGCCGCCGGGGAGAACTCGTGAAGCTCGCGATCCTGGGTGGTGGCGGCTTCCGCGTCCCGCTGGTCTACCGGGCGCTGGGGGAAACCTCCCCGATCCGCGAGGTGGTCCTGCACGACGTCGCACCCGAGCGACTGGCCGCGATCCAGGCCGTCCTGGAGCAGACCGCGGGCGGCCCGCCGGTGCGGGCGACGACCGACCTGGACGACGCCCTGCGCGACGCCCGGTTCGTGTTCTCCGCCATCCGGGTGGACGGGCTGGCCGGGCGCACCGTGGACGAGCGGGTGGCGCTGTCGTGCGGCGTCCTCGGCCAGGAGACCACCGGCCCCGGCGGCATCGCCTACGGGCTGCGGACCGTGCCGGTCGCGTTGCGCGTCGCCGAACGGGTGGCCGCGGTCGCGCCGGACGCCTGGGTCATCAACTTCACCAACCCCGCCGGGATGATCACCGAGGCCATGCAGCGGGTGCTCGGTGAGCGCGTCGTCGGCATCTGCGACTCGCCGATCGGGCTCGTGAAGCGGGCGGCGCGGGCGCTTGGGCTGGAGGGCGGCGAGCGGGTCGTCGACTACGTCGGGCTCAACCACCTCGGATGGCTGCGCGGGCTGCGCGTGGACGGCGTGGACCGGCTGCCCGACCTGCTGGCCGACGACGCGGCGCTCGCCTCCATCGAGGAGGTGCGGCTGGTGGGCGCCGACTGGGTGCGCGCCATCGGGGCGCTGCCCAACGAGTACCTGTACTACTTCTACCGGAACCGGGAGGCCGTGGCGGCGATCGGCGCCGCGGACAGCACGCGCGGGGAGTACCTGCTCGCCCAGCAGGAACGGTTCTACGCCGACACCGCCGCCGACCCGGCGGGCGCCCTCGAGCGCTGGACGCGGGTGCGGGCGGAGCGCGACGCCAGCTACATGGCCGAGAGCCGCGAGGCCAGCGGGGCGGGCGAGCGGGCGGCCGAGGACGTCGCGGGCGGCGGCTACCAGCAGGTGGCGATCGAGCTCATGACCGCGCTGTCGGGCGGGCCGCCGCGCACGATGATCCTCGACGTCCGCAACGGCACCGCCGTGCCGGGGCTCCCCGCCGACGCGGTGGTGGAGGTGCCCTGCCTGGTCGGCCCGCACGGCGTCACGCCGCTTTCCACCAACCCGCTCCCGGGCGCCATGCTGGGCCTGCTGCAGCAGGTCAAGGCGGTGGAGCAGGACACGATCGAGGCCGCGGTCACCCGCTCGGCCACGCTGGCGCTGCGCGCCTTCGCCCAGCACCCGCTCGTCGACTCGGTGGGGGTGGCCAAGCAGCTCCTCGACGGCTACCGCGAGCGGCTGCCCGGGATCGCCGAGGTCCTCCGGTAGGGCTTCAGATGCCGAGGTCCTTGCGCAGCTTCGCCACGTGCCCGGTCGCGCGCACGTTGTAGAGCGCCCGCTCGATCTTGCCCTCCGGGTCGACGAGGAACGTCGAGCGGATGACTCCGGTGACCGTCCTGCCGTACATCGTCTTCTCCCCGAAGGCGCCCCACGCGGTGAGGACCTCCTTGTCGGGGTCGGAGAGCAGCGGGAACGTCAGGCCCTCGGAGTCGCGGAACTTCGCGAGCTTCGCCTGCTTGTCCGGCGAGATGCCGATGACGTCGAGCCCGGCGTCATTCAGCTCGGCGAGGTTGTCGCGGAAGTCGCAGGCCTGTTTCGTGCAGCCGGGCGTGCCTGCCGCGGGGTAGAAGTAGACGATCACCCGGCGGCCGCGGTAGTCCGACAGCGACACGGGCTTGCCGTCCGCGTCGGGAAGGGTGAAGTCGGGAGCCGTGTCGCCGGGGGCCAGACGGGTGGTCATGCCGCGATACTGGCACCCCAGCCGCTGATCTACGGTGGCACCCTCCGCAACACCAGTCGACCGCAGCACCAGGAGGCGTCGTGCCCCGCGACCCGGACACCATCCAGCGCGAGATCGAGCAGGCGAGGAACGCGCTCGCGGAGAGCCTCGACGAGCTCACCGAGCGCGCCCACCCGAAGCACCTCGTCGACGCGGGCAAGGAGAGCGTGCAGCACCGGCTCGCCGACCCGCGGATCCGCTACGGCCTGATGGCCCTCGGTGCCCTGATCGCGTTCGCCCTGCTCCGCAAGCTCTTCCGCTGACCGCGCCCGCGGGGGCCGGTCAGGAGAGCGCCGCCGCGGTGGCCTTCAGCTCGGACACCGGGGCGTTCGCGGCCACGAGCGGGCGGTAGCGGACCACCAGGCGGGCGGCGCCGAACCCGGCGACCGCCACCACCTTGTCGCCCGAGAGGTAGGCGGCGACCGTCCCGCGCACCGGCCCACCGTCGAGGCCCGCGCCGTGCAGCGGTACGACCTCGTCGCCCAGCTCCGGGCGGCCGAGGATCTGGATCTTGATCCCGAACTGGTCGGACCAGCAGTAGGGCACGGCGGGTGGCGGGGGCGGGGCCCCGAGGATGTCCCGGGCCACGACGGCGGCCTGGTCGCCCGCGCTCGTCCAGTGCTCGTGCCGGTGCCGGCCTCCGTGCACCGGGTCGTCCCAGGCGGCGGCGTCGCCGACCGCCCACACGCCGTCGAGGCCGTGCACCCGGCCCTTCGGTCCGCAGGCCAGGCCGCGGGAGCCGTCGACCCCGGTGTCGGCCAGCCACTCCAGCCGCGGCACGCCGCCGATCCCGACGACGGCGGCGTCCGCGGCCAGCCTCCTGCCGTCGGCGAGCTCGACCGCGACGCCTTCGGCCGCGTCGGCGAAGCGCGTGATCGCGGCGCCGGTGTGCAGCTCCACCCCGCCCTCGGTGAGCAGCCGGCCCGCCACCGGGCCCAGCTGCGGGCCGAGCGCGTGGGCGGCGGGCACATCGAGCGCCTCGACGACCGTGACGTCGACCCCGCGCGTACGGGCCGAGCTCGCCACCTCGGCCCCGATGAACCCCGCGCCGACGACCAGCAACGACTTCGCGCTCTCCAGGGTCGCGCGGAGGGCGAGCGCGTCGTCGAGGGTGCGCAGGGTGTGCACGTGCGCCGGCTGGTCGGGCAGCTCGCGCGCCACCAGCCCCGTGGCGATCACGACGGCGTCGGCGTGCAGGGCCGCGCCGTCGGCCAGCTCCAGCTCGTGGTCGCGCTCGCCCGGGCGCAGGGCGACGGCCGGGTTGCCGAAGTGGGTGCGGACCCCCAGCTCGTCGAAGGTGTCGGGGCCCGCCAAGAAGGTGCGGTCCGGCTCCCACTCGCCGGTGAGCACCTGCTTCGACAGCGGTGGCCGGTCGTACGGGGGGTGGGGTTCGGCGCCGACGAGGCTGATCCGGCCCTGCAGCCCGGCCGCGCGCAGCTGCTGGGCCGTGCGGAGGCCGGCCAACCCGGCGCCGACGATCACCACGTGCTCGGGCTGACCGGTCATCACGCTCCCTCCGGGCCCGGATTCTGTCGAAGGCTCAGCCGACGCGGGTCTCGGGGTCCAGCCGCGTGCGCAACCGGTCGAGGGTCTGGGCGAGCAGCCGGGACACGTGCATCTGGGAGATCCCGACCCGGTCGGCGATCTGCGTCTGGGTCATGTTGCCGAAGAACCGCAACAGCACGATCGTGCGCTCGCGCTCGGCGAGCTCGGCGAGCACCGGGCGCAGCGCCTGCCGGAAGTCGACGCGGTCGAGCTCGGCGTCGGCCTCCCCGACCAGCTCGCCGACCGTGGCGCTGCCCTGCTCGGAGGAGAGCATCTCGTCCAGCGACGAGCTGCGGTACGCCTCGGAGGCCTCCAGGCCCTCCAGCACCTCGGACACGGGCACACCCAGCCGCTCGGCGATCTCGCTCGGCTTGGGTGCCCGGCCGAGGTTCTGCGACAGCTCGGACACGGCGCTGTTGATCGAGACGTGCAGGTCCTTCAGCCGCCGCGGCACCCGCATCGACCAGCCGAGGTCGCGGAAGTGGCGCCGGACCTCACCGCTGATGGTGGGCACGGCGAAGGAGAAGAAGTCGGTGCCGCGCTCGGGGGAGTACCGGTCGATCGCGTTGATCAGCCCGACGGTCGCGACCTGCACGAGGTCGTCCAGGGGTTCACCGCGGTTGGAGAAACGGCGGGCGATGTGCTGGGCCACCGGGAGGAAGCCGCGCACGAGCTCGTCCCGCAGCTGCTCCCGGTCGGGGTGGTCGGCCGGGAGCGCAGCGTAGCGCTCGAGGAGGGGCGAGAGGTGTCCGTACTCGGGGTCTGCTCGGGTCACCGCATCACGTCGCCGGAGCGCTTGTCCAACCGGATGCCCACGGTGGGCCCGGCACCGTCGACCCCGGGGTCGTGGTGCACGGTCACCTCGTCGGCGAGGGTCTGCAGCACCCGCCAGCCGAAGGTGTCGGTGGAGACGACGGCGTCGGAGTGCTTCGTCTGCACCTGCGCGTGCACCTCGATGCGCTCGGGGCGCACCAGGAACGTGCACCGCAGCCACGAAGTGGGGGCGGCGACGTCGACGAGCGTCGCGCAGGCCTCGTCCACGGCCATCCTCAGGTCGGAGATGGCGTCGAGGTCGAAGTCGGCCCGCGCGGCGAGGTCGGACGCGACCGCGCGGATCGTCGGGATCAGCGCGGCGCTGGCCGACGTCCGGACCTCCACGGTCGATGCCCCGTCGAGTGCGTCGGCGGGCGAGGGGGAGTCCAGATCGGACACGCTGCCGGGTCTCCTTCCGGTCAGCCGGGCGCGGTCACGGCACCGGCGGGTTCATCTTGCTACCTGCCGCATTGGGGTTCAATCGCGCCCCCCGCAAGCGGACTCGGGGTCGGGGTACAGGTCGAACATCCCGGCGGTGCCGGTGATCTCGAGCGGACGGCGCACCGCACGGCTGGTGACGACCAGGCGCAGCCGGGTGCCGCGGTCCTCGGCCCGGTGCGCCGCGCTGATCAGCACCGCGAGGCCGCTCGACGCGAGGAACCGCACATCGGTGAGGTCCATCACCAGGATCTCGCCCGATGAGGTGAGCAGTTCGTCGGTGGCGGCCGTGAACTCCGGCGCGGTGAGCGTGTCGATCTCGCCGCGAACCGTCAGGACGACGGCGCCCGGGCGCGGCCGGGTCAGCGACGTCTCCAGGAAATCGGCGCAGGGTTGGGTCGATTCGTTCATCACGCACCTCCGCGCTCGGGCGGCCGACCATACATCCTGCTCCCGGTGCCAACACCCCTGTGACGCGCTTAGAGTGCGGTCGTGGCCCAGACGTCTGATGAGGTGAAGCTGGCGGCGCTTCGGGAGCGCGTGCGCGCCGAGTCGCGGCTGCTGGTCGCCTACTCCGGCGGGGTCGACTCCGCGCTGGTGGCGGCGGTGGCGGCGCAGGAGCTCGGGGAGCGCGCGGTGGCCGTCACGGCCGTGTCGGCCAGCCTGCCGCGCAGCGAGCGGGCCGCGGCGCGGGCGTTCGCCGCCGCGCACGGGATCGCGCACGTGGAGGTCGCGACCGACGAGCTCGACCGTCCCGAGTACGTCGCCAACGGCGGGGACCGCTGCTACCACTGCAAGTCCGCGCTGTTCGACGCGCTCGCCCCGATCGCCGCGCTCTCCGGGGCGCGGATCGCGCTTGGCACCAACACCGACGACCTGGGCGACCACCGTCCCGGCCAGGCCGCGGCGCGCGCCCGCGGGGCGATCGCGCCGCTGCTCGACGCCGGCTTCGGCAAGGAGGACGTGCGCCGGGTCAGCAGGGCGCTCGGGCTCGCCACGGCGGAGAAGCCCGCCGCCGCGTGCCTCGCCTCGCGCGTGGCCTACGGCGACCCGGTCACGCCCGAGGTGCTGCACCGCATCGAGCTGGCCGAGGAGGCGGTGCGCGGGCTCGGGTTCCCGGTCTGCCGGGTGCGCGCCCACGGGGGCGGCGCGGTGGCGCGGGTCGAGGTGCCGCCGGACGACGTCCCCCGCGCCGCCGAGCTGCGCGCCGAGCTGGACCGGGCCGTCCGCGGCGCCGGCTTCGAGTTCTGCGCGCTCGACATGCAGGGCTTCGCCAGCGGGCGCATGAACGTGCTGCTCGGGATGCCGACGCCCCGATGACGACCGATCACGAGCACGCCGGAGCACAGCGGAGGCCGGCAGGCGCTGTGTTCGACGACCTCGGGTACGCGCGGCCGGACACCGGGCGCGAGGCCCGGCTCGGGCTGCCCGAGGTCGTGTACGGGCCGGGGAAGACGCTCGAGCAGATCGTGGGCGTGGTGCGCTCGCTGCTCGCGGGCAACGACGGCCCGGTGCTGGTCAGCCGCGTCGACCCGGAGCAGGCGGCCGAGGCGGTCGCTGCGGTCGAGGGCGGCCGCTACGACCCGGTCGCCAGGCTGCTGGTGTGGCGGCCCGCGCCGCCGCGGCCGTTCCGCGTGGTGGTGGCGTCGGCGGGCACGTCGGACTGGCCGGTGGCCGCCGAGGCGGCGGCCGTCGCGACCGCGATCGGACTGCAGGTCGACGAGCTGCGCGACGTGGGCGTGGCCGGCGTGCACCGGTTGCTCGCCGAGCAGGATCGGCTTGCGGCCGCCGACGCCGTGATCTGCGTGGCGGGCATGGAGGGCGCGCTGCCCAGCGTCGTCGGCGGGCTGGTCGGCTGCCCGGTGATCGCGGTGCCCACGTCCGTCGGGTACGGCGCGGTGCTCGAGGGCGTCACGCCGCTGCTGGCGATGCTCAGCTCGTGCGCGGCGGGCGTGGTCGTCGTGAACATCGACTCCGGCTTCGCCGCCGCGCTCGCGGCGCACCGGATGGCGCTGCGGGTCGCCCGGTGATCCTCTGGCTCAACCCGGTCAGCGGGATCTCCGGCGACATGCTGCTGGGCGCCCTGCTGGACCTCGGCGCGCCCCTCGACGACGTGAAGGCCGCCGTAGCCCGCACCGGGCTCGACGGGTGGGACCTGCGCGCCGAGCGCGTGACGCGGGGTGGGATCGGGGCGACCCGCGCGGTCGTCGACGTCACCGACCAGGCCACCGAGCGGGCCGCGGCCGAGCTGCTCGCGCGCGTCGCCGACGTGCCGGTCGCGGCGCGCGCGGTGCGCGAGATCGCCGAGGTGGAGGCCGGCATCCACGGCATCGACCCCGACCGGGTCCACCTGCACGAGATCGGCGGACTGGACACCGTGGTCGACACGGTCGGCGTGGCCGCCGCCCTCGACCTGCTCGGCGTCGAGGAGCTGCACTGCGGTCCGCTCGCCCTCGGGTCCGGCACCGTCTCGACCCGCCACGGTGTGCTGCCGGTGCCCGCGCCGGCCACCGCGGCGCTGCTGGCGCGGGCCGGGGCGCCGGTCGTCGGCGCGGGCGACGGCGAGACGGTGACGCCCACCGGCGCGGCGCTGCTCGTCGCGGCGGGCGCGCGGTTCGGGCCGCTGCCCGCGATGACGCTGCAGGCCGTCGGCTATGGCGCCGGCGGGCGCGACCCGGCCGAGCGGGCCAACGTGCTGCAGGCGATGCTCGGCGTCGCCGCCGGGGCGGGCGAGCGGATGCTGCTGCTGGAGACGAACGTCGACGACGTCACCGGTGAGGTGCTCGGCCACCTCGTCGGCAGGCTGCTCGACGCGGGCGCCGCCGACGCGTGGCTGTCGCCGATCGTGATGAAGAAGGGCAGGCCCGCCCACACCGTCCACGTGCTGGTGGCGCCCGAGCGCGCCGCGGACTGCGAGCGGATCGTGCTCGCCGAGACCGGCAGCCTCGGGCTGCGCCGCACGCCGGTGGACCGCGCCGCCCTGCCCCGGCGCTCGACCGCGGTGGAGGTCGAGGGCCACCGGATCCGGCTCAAGCACGGCCCGTGGGGCGTGAAGCCGGAGCACGACGACGTGGCCGCCGCCGCGGCCGCCCTCGGGCTCCCGCTGCGCGAGGTGGCGCGACGGGCAGCAGACATCGGACGTTTGGCTCCTCACACATCAGAGGAGTTCCGTTGACCGGCCCCCGGTGCCCACATAGCCTCGGGTGGCAGGCCGCGCACAAGGGGGTACGTCGTGAGCACGCATCTCGGTCCCTTCGAGGCCGTCCGGAACCTGACCTACGACGCGCCGTTCCCCCGGCTGCTGCCGGTGCGGCAGAGGTTCGACCCGCAACAGGTGGCCGACGTCGCCGCGGCCACCGCGCAGGCGCTCGAACCGCTGCGCGACCGGATCCGGCCCGGCATGACCGTGGCGATCACTGCGGGCAGCCGTGGCATCCACGACAAGCCCGCGGTCGTGCGCGCGGCGGGTGAATGGCTGCGCGCCGCGGGCGCCGAACCGTTCGTCGTGCCCGCCATGGGCTCGCACGGCGGCGCCACGGCCGAGGGCCAGGTCGAGCTGCTCGCCGACCTCGGGATGACCGAGGAGAGCCTCGGCATGCCGATCCGCGCCACGATGGAGACCGTCGAGATCGACCGGCTGCCCGACGGGCCCGCCGTGCACCTCGACGCCAACGCCGCCAAGGCCGACGGCATCCTCGCCGTCAACCGCGTGAAGGCGCACACCGATTTCCAGGGCGACATCGAAAGCGGCATCTCGAAGATCATCGCGATCGGCCTGGGCAAACAGCGCGGCGCCGAGGGCATCCACCGCTTCGGCCCGGCGAACCTCGCCGTCTGGGTGCCGCGGGTGGCGCGCCGGGTCGTCGACACCGGCAAGATCCTCGGCGGGCTGGCGATCGTCGAGAACGCCTACGACCGCGCCGCCCGCATCGAGCTCCTCCAGGCAGCCGACATCGCGGGGCCCGCCGAGGCCGCGCTGCTGGCCGACGCCAAGCGCCGCATGGCCCGCCTCCCGTTCGACGACATCGACGTCGCGGTGATCGACGAGATGGGCAAGAACTACTCCGGCGCCGGGATGGACACCAACGTCATCGGCCGGATGATGATCCGCGGCAGCGCGGAGTTCGACCGCCCCCGCATCCGCAACATCGCGGTGCTGGACGTCAGCGACGCCTCCCACGGCAACGCCGTCGGGCTCGGGCTCGCCGACTTCGTCCCCTTCCGGCTGCTGGAGCGCATCGACCTGCGCAGCGTCTACATCAACGCGATGACCTCGGGCCTCGGCGGACCGCAGCGCGCGCAGATCCCGATGGCGTTCCCGACCGACCGCGACGCCATCGCCGCCGCCGTCCTCACCTGCGGGCGGGCCGACGTCGAGGCCGTCACGCTCGTCCGCATGCCCAACACGCTCGACCTCGAGCACCTGCAGGTGTCGGAGTCGCTGCGCGCGGCGGTCGACGCCCACCCCGACCTGGAGATCACCGGAGACGCCGCACCGATGGCGTTCGACGAGGAGGGACGGCTGCAGCCGTGGCAGTGACACCTGTCAGCATCCAGCGACGCGGGGAGCCGAGCGTCCGGCTCCACCCCGCCGACAACGTGGTGGTGGCCGCGCTGGCCCTGCCCGCGGGCACGACCGTGGACGGGGTGACGCTGTGCAGGGACGTGCCGCGGGGGCACAAGGTCGCCGTCGCCGACATCGCCGAGGGCGAGCCGGTCCGCAAGTACAACCAGATCATCGGGTTCGCCACCGCGCCGATCGCGCCCGGCGACCACGTCCACACCCACAACGTCGAGTTCCGGACGTTCGAGCGCGACTACGCCGTCGGCGCCGACGTCACCGAGACGCAGTACGTCCCGGAGTCCGAGCGGGCCACGTTCCAGGGCATCGTACGCGCCGACGGCAAGGTCGCCACCCGCAACTACCTGGGCATCTTGACGTCGGTCAACTGCTCGGCGCACACCGCGAAGATGATCGCCGACCAGTTCCGCCGCCCCGGCCTGCTCGACGACTACCCGAACGTCGACGGCGTCGTCGCGCTCACCCACGGCACCGGCTGCGGCATGGCCGACGACGGCGAGGGCATCAGGGTGCTGCGCCGCACCCTCGCCGGTTACGCCGAGCACCCCAACTTCGCCGGGTTCCTCATGCTCGGGCTGGGCTGCGAGGTCAACCAGATCCGCGGCGTCTCGGAGGGCTGGCGGGTCGACCCGTCGCGGCCCGTCGCCACCATGACGATCCAGGAGCAGGGCGGCACCGTCGCCACCGTCCGCGCGGGCGTCGAGGCGCTCAAGGCGATGCTGCCGCAGGCCAACGACGTCAAGCGCCAACCGGTGCCCGTCAGCGAGCTCGTGCTCGGCCTCAACTGCGGCGGCTCCGACGCCTACTCGGGCATCACCGCCAACCCCGCGCTCGGCGCGGCCGTCGACATCCTGGTGTGCCACGGCGGCACCGCGATCCTCGGCGAGACCCCGGAGATCTACGGCGCCGAGCACCTGCTCACCCGCCGCGCCGTCAGCCCCGAGATCGCCGAGAAGCTCATCGAGCGGATCAGGTGGTGGGAGGAGTACACCGCCAAGCACGGCGGGTCGATGGACAACAACCCGTCGCCGGGCAACAAGGCGGGCGGGCTCACCACGATCCTCGAGAAGTCGCTCGGCGCCGTCGCCAAGGGCGGCACGACCAACCTCACCGGCGTCTACGAGTACGCCGAGAAGGTCACCGCCAAGGGCTTCACGTTCATGGACACCCCCGGCTACGACCCGGTGTCGGTCACCGGGATCGTCGCGGGCGGGGCCACCGTCATGTGCTTCACCACGGGCCGCGGCTCGGTGCTGGGCTGCAAGCCGACCCCGAGCATCAAGCTCGCCACCAACACCGAGATGTACGAGCGGATGTCCGGCGACATGGACATCGACTGCGGCGTGATCCTCTCCAAGGGCGAGTCCGTCGAGTCGGTGGGGGAACGGGTGTTCCAGCTGATCCTCGACACCGCGTCCGGCCGCAAGACGCTGTCGGAGGAGCTCGGATTCGGACAGGAGGAGTTCGTCCCGTGGCAGCTCGGCGCGGTGATGTGACGATGCTGGACTTCTCCGACCAGGTCGTGCTGGTCACCGGCGCCGGCAGCGGGATCGGCGCCGCCGTCGCCGAGGGGTTCGGGCGCCGCGGCGCCCAGGTCGTCGTGCACTACGGGCGCAACCGCGAGGGTGCGGAGAAGGTCGCGAGCTCGATCCAGGAGGCGGGCGGCCGGGGGTCGGTCGTCCAGGCCGACCTCACCGACCCGGCGTCGGCGACCCGGCTCGTCGACGACGTCGCCGCGCGGCACGGGCGGCTCGACGTGCTCGTCAACAACGCAGGCGACCTGCTGGGCCGCACGCCCGTCACCGAGATGACCGACGAGCAGTTCGCCCGCGTCATGGACCTCAACATGACGTCGGTCTTCGCCGCCTGCCGCCAGGCCGTGCCCGTCATGCAGCGCAACGGCGGCGGCGCGATCGTCAACGTCACGTCGGTGGCCGCGCGCACCGGCGGCGCGGGCGGGTCCGTCGCCTACGCCACCGCGAAGGGCGCGGTCAGCACCTTCACCCGCGGCCTCGCCAAGGAAGTCGCGCGCACCGGGATCCGCGTGAACGCCATCGCGCCCGGCATCATCACCACCCCGTTCCACGAGCGGAACACGTCCGACGAGCAGATGGCGGCGATGGTGGCGGGCATCCCGATGGGCCGCGCCGGCACACCCGACGAGTGCGTCGGCACCGTACTCTTCCTGGCCGATCCCGCGATGAGCGGATACATCACCGGCCAGGTGATCGAGATCAACGGCGGCCAGCTGACCCCGTGAAAGAGGGCAACGTGACCAAGGACAGGCGCCTGCGCAGCCAGGCGTGGTTCGACAACCCCGAGAACCCGGGCATGACCGCGCTCTACATCGAGCGCTACATGAACTGGGGCCTGACGCGCGAAGAGCTGCAGTCCGGCAAGCCGATCATCGGCATCGCGCAGACCGGCTCCGACCTGTCACCGTGCAACCGGCACCACCTCGTGCTCGCCGAGCGGGTGCGCGAGGGCATCCGGGAGATGGGTGGCATCGCGTTCGAGTTCCCGGTCCACCCGATCCAGGAGACCGGCAAGCGGCCCACCGCCGCGATCGACCGCAACCTCGCCTACCTCGGGCTGGTCGAGGTGCTGCACGGCTACCCGCTCGACGGGGTCGTGCTCACCACCGGCTGCGACAAGACCACCCCCGCCTGCCTGATGGCCGCCGCCACCGTCGACATCCCGGCGATCGTGCTGTCCGGCGGGCCGATGCTCAACGGCTGGTACCAGGGCAAGCGCACCGGGTCGGGCACGATCGTGTGGAAGGCCCGCGAGCTGCTCGCCGCCGAGGAGATCGACCAGGCCGAGTTCGTCGAGCTCGTGGCCTCCTCGGCGCCGTCGCCGGGGCACTGCAACACGATGGGCACGGCGTCCACCATGAACGCGCTCGCCGAGGCGCTCGGGATGAGCCTGCCCGGGTCGTCGGCGATCCCGGCCCCGCACCGCGACCGCGCCCGCAACGCCTACCTCACCGGGCGGCGGATCGTCGAGATGGTGCACGAGGACCTCAAGCCGTCGGACATCATGACGCGTGAGGCCTTCGAGAACGCCATCGTCGTCAACTCCGCGATCGGCGGCTCCACCAACGCGCCCATCCACATCACCGCCATCGCCCGGCACATGGGCGTCGACCTGCCGATGGACGACTGGCAGCGGATCGGCTTCCACGTCCCGCTGATCGTCGACCTCCAGCCGGCCGGCAAGTACCTCGGCGAGGAGTTCCACCGGGCGGGCGGTGTGCCCGCGGTGGTCCACGAGCTGATGCAGCACGGCCTCATCCGCGAGGAGGCCCGCACGGTCAACGGCAAGACGATCGGCGAGAACTGCCGCGACGCGGAGGCGACCGACCGCGACGTGATCCGCACGTTCGACAACGCGCTGCAGGACGACGCCGGGTTCCTCGTCCTGAAGGGCAACCTCTTCGACTGCGCGATCATGAAGACGAGCGTGATCTCGAAGGAGTTCCGGGAGCGGTACCTGTCCGACCCGGAGCGCCCGAACGTCCTCGAGGGGCGCGCGGTCGTCTTCGACGGGCCGGAGGACTACCACCACCGCATCGAGGACCCGGACCTCAAGATCGACGAGGACTGCCTGCTGTTCATGCGTGGTGCGGGTCCGCTCGGCTACCCCGGCGCCGCGGAGGTCGTGAACATGCAGCCGCCTGCCGAGCTGATCAAGCGGGGCGTGCACGCGCTGCCGTGCATCGGGGACGGTCGCCAGTCCGGCACGTCCGGCTCGCCGTCGATCCTCAACGCCTCCCCGGAAGCCGCGGCGGGTGGCGGCCTGGCGATCCTGCAGACCGGCGACCGGGTCCGCATCGACCTGAACGCCGGCACGGCCGACATCCTCGTGCCCGAGGAGGAGCTCGCCGAGCGGCGCCGCAAGCTGGAGGAGGCGGGCGGCTACCCGATCCCGGCGTCCCAGACCCCGTGGCAGGAGATCCAGCGCGGCATGGTGGACCAGTTGTCGGCGGGCATGGTGCTCAAGCCCGCGGTGGCCTACCAGCGCGTGGCGTCCAAGGGCCTCCCGCGGGACAACCACTGAGGGCGTGCGGCATCCGCCGCTGAGCCGCGGCTCAGCGGCGGCGTAGCCGCGCCCGGCGGCGCACCACCGCCTGCTGGGTCCGGCGGCGCGCGACGCGGCGCGGGTGGCTCATCCGCCGGCGCCGCTCGCACGGCGGGTCCTTCGAGCCGGTCGGCCCGCGGCAGCAGTCGAGTGGTGGGCCCGCGGCCGGCGGCGGTGCCGGGTCCGGACCGGGCAGTTCGGGACGAACGGGTTCGCCCCGCGTGACGTAGAGGCGCCCGAGCGGGCTGACCCACAGGAACAGCCCGGGCTGGGGCTGGGCGAGCGACCAGCCCCGGTCCTTGTCCGGGTGGTGCCGTGCGCAGACGGGGCCCACGTTCGCCGCGATCGTCGGCCCGCCGCGGGCGTGCTCGCGCGTGTGGTCGAGGTCGCTGCGCCGCGCCGGCCGGGTGCAACCGGGACCGCAGCAGTTGCGGTCGCGGATCCGGACGTGGTCGGCGAGCGGCCCGCGCACGAACCGGGCGCGCGGGTTCGCGGCCAGGCGGCGCCGGAGGTCGTCGCGGCCCGCCCACGCGTCGGCGATCTCGGCCACCACCCCGGCCCAGATCTCGTCGGGCGGGTCGCCGGCGTAACGGTGGAGCTCGTCGACGGTGACGTGCACCTCGACGACTCCGCCCCGCACCGGCGCCCCGGGGGCCGGCGTGCGCGGTCGCCGCCGCAGCGGGCCGGCGAGCAGCAGGTAGCCGTCGGGGTCGACGATGGCGAACCGCCATGCCGCTCCCCGCTGCTGGGCGGCGACGGTGGCGCGGGCGACGTGGGCGCCGACCGGCCCGAGGCCCGGGATCTCGCCGGGGCGGTCGTCGAGCCCCGCGAGCGTGGAGAGCCCGACCCGGATCTCGACACCTTCGCGGGTGCCGACCCGGTCGCGGGCCCACCGCTCGGCGTCCCCACCGGGAGTGGGCGCGTCCTCGTCGACCCGATCGTCCGGTGCGGCGCTCGCGGGCTGATCGGCGTCGTCATCGGGGTCGGCCCCGTCCTCCGGACGCGGCTTGCCGAGCAGGCGGGCGATGATCTCGCGCTCGGTGAGGCCGTGGAAGGTGCCGTTGAGCATGCCGAGGTAGAGGTCGGCGCTGATCTGGGGCCGCCGCCCGGGGTGCCCGGCTCGCTTGGTGGCTTCGACGAGCCGGTCGATCCGCTCGGCCGCGGCGGCGGCCTCGTCGGCGGGAAGCCCGTTGGCGGCCAGGACCGCGGTGCCGGTGCGTGGGTCGAGGTACAGCGCCACCCCGCGCTCGCGCACGGCCCGTTCGTAGCGGCGCCGCCGCAGCCCGGGGTCGAGCGCATGCAGCGCCCGGTACAGCCGGTCGGCGAGCTGGCGCGTGGTGAGCCCCGGCGCCAGTGGCACGAACCGCTCGCACAGCCACCGGCTCTGCGCCTCCGTCACGTCGCCGGTGGCCGGGTCGAGGTACTCGACGAAGACCCGCGCCTTCCCGCGGTCGATGCGCCCGGCGCGCAGCGCAGCGAACACCAGCGGCAACCGCTCGACGAGCGCGGTGGCGATCTCCAGCTCGCGGTCGGCGGTCGTGGGGGTCCAGGTGAGCCCGGCCGCGATCTCGTGGGCGGCCCACTCGAACTGCTCCTCGGCCCGCTGGACGGCCTCGAGCGGATCGCCGGCCACGTCGGCGGCGGCCACGGCGTGCGAGATCTCCACCAGGTCGGCGAACAGCTCCGCCTGCTCATGGGCCAGTTGCCGGGCGCGGGCGCGGAGCAGCTCCACCAGCCGAGCGTTGGGGACCTCCTCCCGCGCCAGCGCGCCGAGGACGGCGGACAGCTCCGGCCCGGGCGGCAGCACACCCGCCCGGTCCATCAGCTCCGCCACTCCGCCCACGCTTCGAACCTACGTTCGCCCCCCGACAGCCTCGCGGCCGTTCCGGACGGGCATCACCCGAAGAGCGCAACGATCGTCAGTGCACCCGGCGCAGGAGGTCAGTGAGCGCGTCCGGCATCGACAGCATCGGCATGTGCGACGACGGCAGCCGGTGCCGGTGGTCGGCGGCGGCCGCCATCTCCTCCTGGGTGGTTGGGGCGAGGCTCGCGTCCTGCTCGCAGATGACGTACGTCGTGGGGTGGGCGGGATCCGGCGCGGTGCAGGGCGCCACGAGGCTGCGGACCGACTGCGGCTCGAACCTGCGTAGGTAGGGGTACGCGTGCCGGGCGTCGACGTCGGCACACAGCGCCCGCCGGACCAGCTCCAGGTCGTCGACGACCCCGACCGTGCCGTCGTCGTGCAGCGTGACCCACCCGGGCGGCGGGCCTGTCGCCCCCGTGACGTCCAGCGCCGACCGCCCCCGCTGCGGCCACAGCGCCGCGACGTAGACGCTGTGCGCGATCGCGGGGTGGTCGGCGAGCTCGGTGAGGACCATCCCGCTGTACGACTGCCCGACGAGGACGACCGGCTCCCCGACCCCCTCCACGGTCCGCGCGGTGGCCTCCGCGTCGGCCGCGAGGTCGCCGACCGCGCCCGGGCCGACGCTCGGCAACCGCTCGACGACCACGACGTGGTGGCCGGCCTCCCGCAGCCGGTCGGCGACGCCGCTCCAGATCCAGCCACCGACGAGTCCGCCGGGGACGAGGACGTAGCTCGACATCGCACGATTGTCGGCCGCACAACTCCTGATGGCAATCGCGGCGGAATTCAGCCCCGTCGCCGCTGCCGTTTTCCAGCCGCTATCTTTCGCAGCTGTGAAATGCGCAGAAGAAGAAATTCATAGCTGTCGCACAGCTCTCTCCAAGCGCATTCCAAGAATTGTTTGAAGGGGTGTCGAACGTGCGGGGGGAACGCGTGCTGGCATGGGCACGCACGCATCGGGTGAACGTCGGGTTGTTCCTGCTGCTCGTGGTGGCGGTGGTGGCCACGGCCCTGGTGATCGCCGACCCGGGGGAGCCGCAACCCGTGGTGCGCACGGCGACGGTCACCCGTGGGGACGTGACGGCGACGGTCACCGCGAGCGGCAACGCCGAGTCGTCGCTGCGCACGCCGGTCAGCTTCGAGGAATCGGGCACGGTCACGTCCGTCGCCGTCGAGCCGGGCGACACCGTCGAGCTCGGCCAGGTGCTCGCCACGATCGACGACGCCGAGGCCCAGGCGCAGCTGCGCACCGCGGAGGCCCAGCTCGCGGGCGCGCAGGCCGCCCTCGACCAGGCCCGGGCCGGCCCGTCCGAGGTGCAGTCGCAGCGGGACCAGCTGGCGATCACCCAGGCGGAGCAGGCGCTCGCTGACGCGCGCGCTGCGGTCACGGCGGCGGAGAAGCAGCTCGAGCTGGACCGGGCGGCGACCCAGACGACGATCGACGACGCCAAGACCCAGCTCGCGAACGACGACGAGGCCACCGCACTCGCGGTCGAGAACGCCGAGGAGAAGCTCGAGGTCGACACGAAGACGCAGAACACGCTCGTCGAGCAGGCGGAGGCGGAGGAAGAGGCCGCGTGCGGCGGCTCGACCGCGGATTCCGACGACGATTCCGTCGACTGCACCCGGGCGAAGCTCGCCACCGAGAATGCGAAGAACACCCGCGCCGCGGTCCTGTTGGCCGACGAGCAGGCGATCGAGACGGCGAAGCAGAACCGCGAAGCGACCCTCGACCGCGGCCGCCAGGCCGTCACGCAGGCCGAGCAGGCGCGGGCGGACACCCTGTTGAAGGGGCAGACGGCGATCGAGACCAGCAAGCAGGCCGTGACGAAGGCCGAGGGGGATCTCGCCGCGGCGAAGCTGACCGCGGAGGAGAACGCGCACCCGCGGACCCCGGAGGAGATCGCCCAGGCGCAGGCCACGGTGGACAGCGCGCAGGTCGAGGTCGACCGGGCTCGCCGCGCGGTGGAGCAGACCGCGCTCAAGGCACCGCAGGCCGGGGTGGTGCTCGCCGTGAACGGCGAGGTGGGCGAGTACGCGAACGGGCAGGGCTCGGGCGAGTCCGCGGGCGCCGACGCCGAGGGCGGCGACTCCGCCGCGTCGGACGCGGCGACGTCGGCGGGCGACGGCTTCGTCGTCATCGCCAACCTCAGCGAGCTCGCCGTGACCGCCGAGATCCCGGAGGCCGACGCGGCGAAGCTCGAGCTCGGCCAACGGGCGACGATCTCCTTCCCGGCGACCGGCGCCACCGCGACCGGAACGGTGACCCGCAAGAACCCGCAGAGCACCGTGTCGAACGACGTCGTCCACTACCCGGTCACGATCTCGTTGGAGACCGCACCCCCCGGCGTCGGGGTCGGGGCGACCGCGAACGTGTCCATCACGACCGGCACCGCCACGGGCGTGCTGAAGGCTCCGACGCAGGCGATCACGACGACCGGCGACCGGAGCACGGTGACGGTGCGCCGCGACGGTGTGGACGCGGTCGTCCCCGTGCGGATCGGCGTCTCCGGCCCCGCCGAGACCGAGATCATCAGCGGGGTCTCGGAGGGTGACGTGCTGGTGCTGCCGACGCCGGCCGCCGCGACCGGCGGTTCGGGCTTCCCCCGCACGGGAGGCCGCTGATGCGCCCGGTCATCGAGCTGCGCGGCGTCGCGAAGACCTACGGCAGCGGCGACGCGGTGGTGCGCGCCGTGGACGGGGTCGACCTCGTCGTCGAACGCGGCGACTACGTCGCGGTGATGGGCGCGTCGGGGTCGGGCAAGTCGACGCTGATGAACATCCTCGGCTGTCTCGACGTCCCGACCCGGGGCCGGTACGCCCTCGACGGCGTGGACACCCGCCGGCTCGACGAACGGCAGCAGGCGCTGATCCGCAACCGCAAGATCGGGTTCGTCTTCCAGTCGTTCAACCTCATCCCGCGCACCACGGCCGTGCGCAACGTCGAGCTGCCGATGGCCTACGCCCGCGTCCGCGGGCCGGAGCGGCGCCGCCGGGCGTTGCGGGCGTTGGAGCGGGTGGGGCTGGGCGAGCGCGCCCACCACCGCCCGTCCGAGCTGTCCGGCGGGCAGCAGCAGCGCGTGGCGATCGCCCGGGCGATCGTGACCGACCCCGTGCTGCTGCTGGCCGACGAGCCGACGGGCGCGCTCGACAGCCGCAGCACGGACGAGGTCCTCGCGCTTTTCGACGACCTCAACGCGGACGGCCGGACGCTCGTGGTGATCACCCACGAGGACCACGTCGCACAGCGCGCGCGGCGCGTGCTGCACATGCGCGACGGCCGGATCGTGTCCGACGAGCGGGTGGCGCCGGCGGTGGCGTCGTGAACCCGGGGCAGATCCTGCAGTTCGCCGTGGCCGGGGTGCTGGCCAACAAGCTGCGGTCGGCGCTGACGATGTCCGGCATCGTCATCGGCGTCGCCGCGGTGATCATCCTCGTGGCGGTGGGCACCGGGGCGGGCGCCGCCACCGCGGCGTCGATCAGCGCGCTGGGCAGCAACACGCTCACCATCACCCCGGAGTCCGACCAGGGCGGCGGCGGTCGGGGCGGCGTGCGCATCAGCGGTGGTGGCCTGGTCGTGGGCGGCGGTCCGCGCCCGGTGACGCCACCGGGCCAGGCGGGACCGTCGACGCAGACCGACCGGGGCACCGAGATCCGCGCCGCGCAGCTGACCCTGGCGGACGCCGAGGCGCTCGTGGACGCCGAACTGGCCCCGAGCGTCGCCTCGGTGGCGCCGGTGGTCTCGGCCACGTCGGTGACGGCCACCCGCGGTGGCGCCTCGCACGAGGTGGCCACGCTGACCGGGACGACCCCGAGCTATCTCACCAACCACGACGACGCGGTGCAGGCCGGCGCGGCGTTCACCGACTCCGACTACCTCGCCCGCAACCGGGTGGCGCTCGTCGGGGTCACCGTCGCCACCGCGCTGGTCGGCGGGGACGGGCGGGCGATCGTCGGACAGCCGATCCAGCTGAACGGCGCGGCGTTCCAGGTGGTCGGCCTGCTGGCCGCGAAGGGCAGCAGCGGCCCCCAGGACCAGGACGACCGGGTGATCGCCCCGATGACGGCGGTGCAGGACACGCTCACCGGCTACGGGCCGCTGTCGAGCATCTCGGTGAGGGCCGTGTCGGCCGAGGCCGTCCCGGCGGCGACCGTGGAGGTCACCGCCATCCTGAACGCGCGCCACGGCACGGGCGTGCCGGACTTCTCGATCTCCAGCCCCACCTCGATCCTCGAGGCGGTGTCCGAGGTCAACGCGACGTTCACCCTGCTGCTGGGGGCGGTCGCGGGCATCTCGCTGCTGGTCGGCGGGATCGGCGTCATGAACATCATGCTCGTCACCGTCACGGAACGGACCCGCGAGATCGGCATCCGCAAGGCGGTCGGCGCGCAGAAGGCGGACATCGTCGGCCAGTTCCTGGTCGAGGCGACGATGCTGGCCGTCGCGGGAGGCCTGATCGGGATCGTCATCGGCGTCGCCGTCGGCTCGATGTCGATCGGCGGGTTCCAACTCGTCGTCGCGCCGTTCTCCGTGGTCCTGGCCTTCGCCGTGTCCGTGGCGATCGGCCTGTTCTTCGGCTTCTACCCCGCCAACAAGGCGGCGAACCTGCGCCCGATCCACGCCCTCCGTTACGAGTGATGCCGATGGACACCGACGACGACCTGCTGGATCTCGAGTGGGACCGGCCGAAGCGCGCCAGCGGGCTGACGCTCGCGCTGGCCGCTGCCCTGATCTTCGTGCTCGGGTTCGCCTGCGGCGTGCTGACCGAGCGGGCCGTCGCCCCGGACGCCCCGGCGACGGTCACCGGCGGCCCGGGCGGCGCACCACCCGCGGGAGCGGTACGCCGCGCCGGGCCGCAGGGCGGGTAGGGGCCCACCCCGTGTGCCGCAAGATCGTTCTCCCGGCCCGCCTCGCCGTCGTGCCCACGCTGCTCGGCGATGTGGAGGAGGTGAGCCCGGCGGACGCCGGGGGCCCGGCGGGCGAGCTGCGCGCGCAGATCCCGGCGATCGCCACGGGGCTGAACACGGAGCGGCTGGGCACGCCCGGCGGGCCGGTCGCCTCGGCGGGCGACATCCCGGTCGAGGTGCTCGCGCACAGCCAGGAGTGCCTCGCGGCGCTGCCCACCTGCGGCGCCTGAGGGGGAGCGGGCCTGGGCGGCCGGGGCAGCGGCAGCGGCTGAGCCTGTCCGGCGACAGCACGCTGACCGTGGCGGAGGAGAGCGCGCACGACATCGACGTCGACCAACCCGAGCTCACCGTCGGGTCCATCGAGCGGGTCGCCGCGAAGGCGGCGAGCCGGGCCGACGTGTGACCGGCAGCGACCTCAGCCGGCGCCCGGCAGGCGCACCGTGACGCAGAGCCCGCCCGCGGGCCGGGCGGCGAGGGTGAGGGTGCCGTCGTGGGCCTGGGTGATGCTCTTGACGATCGCCAGGCCGAGCCCGACCCCCGCGTGGTCGCCGCGGATGCGGTCCGTGCCGCGCCGGAACGGCTCGGCGAGCGTGGAGACGACCTCCGGTGCGATCGCCTCGCCGGTGTTCTCCACGGTGAGGGCGACGCCGTCGGGATGGGCACCGGTCCGCACCCACACCGCGCCGCTCTCGGGCAGGTTGTGGACGATCGCGTTGTGCACGAGGTTCGTCGCCAGCTGCTGCAGCAGCGCGGGTGAACCGCGGGTGAGTGCGGCGTCGCCGCAGGTCGTGAGGGTGACGCCGCGGCTGTCTGCGAGCGGGAGGAGTGCCTCGGTCGCCTCCTCCGCGACGAGCGACAGGTCGACCGGCTCCCGGGCGAAGGAGCGCTGGTCGGCCCGGCTGAGCACGAGCAGCGCCTCGGTGAGGTCGATCGCGCGGGTGTTGACGGCGCGGAGGCGGTCGACGAGCTCGCCGGTGTCGCGGTCGGGGTCCTTGCCGGCAACGTCGAGGAGTGCCTGCGTGATCGCCAGCGGGGTGCGCAGCTCGTGGGAGGCGTTCGCCGCGAACCTGCGCTGTTCGGCGACGTGCGCCTCGAGCCGGGCGAGCATCGCGTCGAACGCGTCGGCGAGCTCGCGGAACTCGTCCTCGCGGCCCGGCAGCCGGATGCGGTGGGTGAGCGACCCCTGCGCGGCCAGGCGGGTGGCGGCCGTGATGCGCGTCAGGGGCGCGAGCATGCGTCCGGCGAGGATCCACCCGCCGACGAGGCCGAACACCAGCAGGAACGCCAGCACGATGGCCGCCGCCTGGACGAACACGAGCGGCCCCCTGCCCTGGAGCAGAAGGACGTTCGAGATCACGTTCCGGAACGAGTCGAACCGCACCTCGGGGGCGTCGGGCATGAGGAACACCCGCGCGGCGGCGAGCAGCAGCGCGCCGGCCAGCATGAGGAACCCGGCGTAGCTGAGCGTGAGCTTGAGCCGCACGCTCAGGCCGGGCGCCCTACCCACCGGCCCGGCCCTCGGTGGCGATGCGGTAGCCGACGCCGGGCACGGTGGCGATGATCCCGGGTTCGCCGAGGCGCTTGCGCAGCGCCGAGACCGTGATGCGCACGGCGTTGGTGAACGGGTCGGCGTTCTCGTCCCACGCCCGCTCCAGGAGCTCCTCGGCGCTCACCACGCCGCCCTCGGCGGCGACGAGGACCTCGAGCACCGCGAACTGCTTGCGGGTGAGCGGGACGTATCGGCCGTCGCGGTAGACCTCGCGGCGGAACGGGTCCAGCCGCAGCCCGGCGATCTCCCGCACGGGCGGCCGGTTGTGGGCGCGCCTGCGGTCGAGCGCCCTGAGCCGCAGGACGAGCTCGCGCAGCTCGAAGGGCTTGGTGAGGTAGTCGTCGGCGCCGAGCTCGAACCCGGACACCTTGTCGTCGAGCCGGTCGGCCGCGGTGAGCATGAGGATGGGCGTGCCGGTGCCCGCGGCGACGATGTGCCGGGCGACCTCGTCGCCGGAGGGGCCGGGGATGTCCCGGTCGAGGACGGCGATGTCGTAGGTGTTGACGCTCAGCAGCTCCAGCGCGGTGTCGCCGTCGCCCGCGACGTCGGCCGCGATGGCGTCGAGACGCAGGCCGTCGCGGATGGCCTCGGCCAGGTAGGGCTCGTCCTCGACGATCAGAACGCGCATGAGGCCCCGATGGTAGGGGCCCGCGCATATCGTCGGCATATCGAAAAGCGGATACGGTCCGGCAACACCGCGCCGCTTTGACTGGCCGCATGATCCGAAGCGGAGAAGCAGGAAGGGCGCGCCGAGTGGTGCCGCCCGGACGGCTGGTGGCGGCCGTGGCCCTCGCCGGCCTGGTCAGCGCGGGTTGTGCGGAGGCGCCCGCCGAGAACCCGCCCGCCGACGAGAACACCGCGGATCCGGTTGCGAATCCCGTCGCCGAGGACAGGGCCGCTTTCGCCCGGTGCATCCGCGAGAACGGCGTCGCGGACTTCCCGGACCCCGACGCGAACGGGGTCATCCAGTACCACGGCGAGGACCCCGATTTCGAGTCCGCGCAGCAGACGTGCCGGCACCTCTCGCCGCCCGTGGCGGGGCAGGAGGGGAACGGCGGGTGAGCCGGACGACGTGGCCGCCCGCGGACGCGCTCGACGACCGCTGCCCGACGCAGCCGATCGCCGTCGTCCCGCCGGCCCGCCGAGCCCGCTCCGGCCTGCTGACGGTCCTCGTGGTGGTGGCGGTGGTCGTCGCCGTGGTGACCGGGGTCGTCGGCCACCTGGTCACAGCGACCTCGCCGCCGCCGACGGTCTCCGCGCTCCCCGCCCCCACCACGACCCGGCCGTCGCCGCACGCGGGTGACGTAGCGCGACCGAGCCCGCCACCGCGGTCCGACGAACGCCGCCCGGAACGCCGCGGCGCGCTCGGGCTCGCCGACGGCGCCGTGCCCGACGGGGTGACGGTCTTCGACGACGACGTCCCGGCCGTGGCCGAGCTCGACCCGGACCTGCTCGCGGCGCTGCGCGAGGCCGCGACCGACGCCGCGGACGACCGCGTCGCGTTCGTGGTCAACAGCGGCTGGCGTTCCGCGGCCTACCAGGAGCGCCTGCTCGACGAGGCGATCTCGCGGTACGGCTCGAAGGCCGAAGCCGCCCGGTGGGTGGCCACCCCGGACACGTCCCCGCACGTGTCGGGGGACGCGGTCGACCTCGGCGCGAGCGCCGCCGCCTGGCTGTCGGAGCACGGCGCCGAGCACGGGCTGTGCCAGGTCTACCGCAACGAGCCCTGGCACTTCGAGCTGCGCCCCGACGCCGCCGACCGCGGGTGCCCGCGCATGTACGCCGACCCCACGCACGATCCGAGGATGAAGTGACCGCAGACGTGACCGGAGCCCAGCGCGCGACCCGGGAGGCCGTGGCTGTGAGCGCGCGCGGGCTGACCAAGACCTACGGCCGGGGCGACACGGAGGTGCGCGCCCTGAACGGCGTCGACCTCGACCTGCCCAGGGGCCGTTTCACGGCGATCACGGGCCCGAGCGGGTCCGGCAAATCGACGCTGATGCACTGCCTCGCCGGGCTCGACCAGCCGACCGGCGGCACCGTCACCGTCGCCGGCACCGACCTCGGTGCGCTCGACGACGACGCGCTCACCGTCTTCCGCCGCGAGCACGTCGGCTTCGTGTTCCAGTCGTTCAACCTGCTGCCGATGCTCACCGCGGAGCAGAACATCCTGCTCCCGCTCGAGCTGGGCTCCGGCCGGGTCGACGACGCGATCCGGGAGCGCGCGCACGGGATCGCCGAAGCCCTCGGCGTGGCCGACCGGCTCCGCCACCGGCCCGACGAGCTGTCGGGCGGCCAGCAGCAGCGGGTCGCGATCGCCCGGGCCCTGGTCACGGAGCCGGACCTGCTGTTCGCCGACGAGCCCACCGGCAACCTCGACAGCGCCGCCTCGGCCGAGGTGCTCGAGCACCTGCGCCGGTCGGTGCGCGAGCTGGGCCAGACCGTCGTGATGGTCACCCACGACCGCGCCGCGGCGGCCTACGCCGACGACGTGGTCACGATGCAGGACGGGCGGATCGCCTGATGCGCACCGTCCTCTCCGCCTCCCTGCGCGTCCACGGCCGCCGCTACGTCGCCGCGGCGATCGCGGTGACCGCCTCGGTCGCCTTCGTCGTCGTGATCGGCGTGCTCACCGCAGGCGCGCGGGCCGGGTTCATGGACGGCGCCGGTGCCCCGTACCGCGGCGCCGACCACGTGGTCGACGCCCCCGAGGACGGCCCCCAGCGCGCGCCCGCGTGCTGCCCGGACACCCTGGACGTGTCGGACGCGATCGCGCTCGTCGAGCGCCTCGGCGAGAACGCCTCCCCGCTCGGCCGGGTGGACCTGCCCGCGCACCGGGACGGGGGCGCCCCGCTCGGCGTGGGCGACGTGCGGGGGTGGACGACGGTCGGGCCGGTCGCCGCCGCGGAGGAGCTGCGCTGGCAGGAGCTCGTCGCGGGCCGCTTCCCGGAACGCCTCGGCGAGGTGGTGGTGCACGTGTGGGCCGCCCTGGAGCAGGACATCGCGATCGGGGACCGGATCCGGGTCGGCTCGGGGCCCGGCGCGACGGATCTGGAGGTGGTCGGCCTCGTGGAATCGCCCTCCACCTGGACCCAGGCCTCGATGTACGTCACGTGGCCGCAGTACCTGCAGTGGCGCGACGAACCCACCTTCCACGTGGGCAGCGTGGCGGTGCGCGGGGACGTGGGGCCGGTGCCCGAGGGCATGCGGGTGTGGACGGCGGACGCCTACGTCCGCGACGGCCTCGCCGGTCTCAGCAACGGCACGGACGTGATCGCGGTGATGCTGCTGCTGTTCGCCGGCGTCGCGCTCGTGGTCTCGGTGCTGGTCGTCGCGAACACGTTCTCGATCCTGTTCGCCCAGCGGCTGCGCGAGTTCGCGCTGCTGCGCTGCGTCGGCGCGACCCGGGGCCAGGTGCTGGGGGCGGTGCGGCGCGAGGCGGCCGCGGTGGGCGCGCTCGCATCGCTCGCCGGGACGCTGGCCGGCACCGGGCTCGGCTACGGCCTGATCCCGCTGGTCAACTCCCTCGCCGTCACCACCCCGCTGGCCGCCCCCGCCCCGCCGGCCCCCTGGCTGCTGGGCGGGTTCGCCGTCGGCCTGCTGGTCACCCTCGTCGCGTCCTGGCTGCCGACCCGGCAGGTGGTGCGGGTGAGCCCGCTGGCCGCCCTGCGCCCGCGCCCCGCGCTCGACCCGCGCACCGCCGCCGGCCGGGCCCGGACGGTGCTCGCGGCGCTGCTGCTGCTCGCCGGGCCCGCCCTGCTCGGGGTGGCGGTGGCCCGCGGCGGCACGGCCGTCCTGCTGCTCGGCGGGGCGGCGACGTTCACCGGCGTGCTGCTGCTCGGGCCGGTGTTCGTCCCCCGTCTGGTCCGGGTGGCCGGTGCGCTGCTCGGCCCCGCCGGGTGGCTCGCCACCCGGAACGCGGTGCGCAACCCGCGCCGGACGGCCGCCACCACCGCCGCGCTGTTGACCGGCGTCACCCTGACGACCGCCGTGCTCACCGGGATGGCGACCTACCGGGCCGGGATGGAGGAGGTGCACACCCGGCACCACCCCGTCGACGCCTCGATCACGTCGTTGGACGCGCCGATCACCGCCGACCTGCTGGCCGAGGTGCGCCGCACCCCCGGGGTCGAGCAGGCCGCCACCGTGGACGGCGCCGTCGCCACGATCTCCGGGTTCGACGCGCCGCTGCCGGTCCTCACCGCGGGGGACGCGGTGCGGGTCGCCCGCGGCGGTGAGCGCTTCGGCCGGGTGGAGCCCGGGACGATCCACCTCGACCTCGGCGCGTTCGTCGCCCCGGACGTCGGACCGGGCGATGTGGTCACGGTCGCCGTCGGCGACCGGCAGGCGCGGCTGCGCGTGATCGCACTCCCCGGCGGGGGTCGGGCCGGCCTGGTCGCCCCGGAGACCCTGGCCCAGCTCACCGACGATCCCCGGCCCCATGTGATCTGGGTCCGCGCCGACCCGGACGCCGACCCGCTCACGCTCGTCGACGCCCTGGACGAGGTCGCCGACGCGGCCGGGGCGCGCCTGGAGGACCGGCTGCAGGCGCAGGCGGCGGCGAACCGGGAGCGTGACATCCTCGCGGCGGCCGTGCTCGGGCTGGTGGGGGTCTCGGTGGCGATCGCCCTGGTCGGGGTCGGCAACACGCTGGGTCTGTCGGTGCTCGAACGCGTCCGCGAGCACGCGCTGCTGCGCGCGCTCGGGCTCACCCGCGGGCAGCTGCGGCGGATGCTGGCGATCGAGGCGCTGCTGCTGTCCGCGGTGGCCACCCTGCTCGGCTCCGCCCTCGGCGTCGCCTTCGCCTGGCTGGGCTACGCGACCGTCGTGCGGCGCGCCCTCACCCACGCCACGATGGTGATCCCCTGGCCGCAGCTGGTCGCCGTCGCCCTGGTCGCCGCGCTGGCCGGGGTGCTCGCCGGTGTGCTCCCGGCCCGCCGCGCCGCCCGGGTGCCCCCGGCCGCCGGGCTCTCCGGCGAGGTGATCAGCCGTTGACCGGGGTGAGGGCGCGGCCCTCGGCGAACCACGTGGTCAGGTTGTCGACGACGAGCTGTCCCATGGCCCGGCGGGTCGGCTTGCTCGCCGAGCCGACGTGGGGGAGCAGCACGGCGTTGTCGAGGTCGATCAGCTCCTGCGGGACGTTCGGCTCGTCCTCGAAGACGTCGAGCCCGGCGGCGCGGATCGTGCGCGTCTTCAACGCCGCGATGAGCGCCGCCTCGTCGACGACCGTGCCGCGCCCGATGTTGATGAGCACGCCGTCGGGGCCGAGCGCCTCGAGCACCTCCGCGTTCACCAGGTGGCGGGTGCTCGCGTTGCCGGGCACGACGACCACCAGCGTGTCGACGTCGCGCGCCATCTCCACCAGCGACGGGTAGTAGCGGTACGGGACGTCCTTGCGGCTGCGGTTGTGGTAGCCGGCGATGGTCACCTTGAACGCCTCGGCGCGCTTCGCGATCGCCTCGCCGATCCGCCCGAGCCCGAGGATGCCGAGCCTGCGCCCGGTCATGGTCAGGTCCGTGAGCGGGTAGTTCCCCTCCGTCGCCCACCGCCCGGCCCGCAGGTACCGCTCGGCCCGTCCGAGCTCGCGCACCGTCATGAGCATCAGCCCGAGCGCGGTGTCGGCGACCTCGTCGTCCAGCACCCCCGGGGTGTTGGTGACGATCACGCCGCGTTCGGTGGCCGCCTCGACGTCCACGGTGTCGTAGCCGACCCCGAAGTTCGCCACGATCTGGAGGTTCGGCAGCCGGTCGAGCAGGGCGGCGTCGACGGTGTGGTGGCCCCCGGTCGCGAGGCCGCGGACGTCGGCGCCGCGCTCGGCGAGCACTGCGTCCGGGTCGGCGGCCTCCCAGAGGCGGATGAGCTCGAAACGCTCCTCGCAGCCCTCGACGACGACATCGTGCATGCGGGACGGCATCAGGACGGTCGGACGGGTCATGCCTGCAACTCTGCTAAACCACCCGGCCGCGACCTGCACCGACCCGGAGTATGCGGAATGCGAATACCCGTAGCCCCAGATCGCGGTTGACCGGGTTCCCGGCGGTGCAGATCATCGGACCCGCACCGTCACCGCCGACTGGAGCCTCACCCATGCCGCTGATCAGCCGCATCCGCCTCGCCGCCATCCCGGCCGCGCTCAGCCTGGTGCTGGCGGCGTGCGGCGGCGGGGGGAGCAGTTCGACGTCCGACGCGCCGGCCTCGCCGTGCGACACCTCCCCGGATTTCCCGCGCCGACCGATCGAGCTCATCGTGCCGTGGGCCGCGGGCGGCGGCACCGACAGCGTCGCCCGGTTCATCGGCACCCAGCTCGCCGAGCGCCTCGACACCCAGGTCAACGTGGTCAACCGGACGGGCGGCAGCGGCGCGGTCGGCCACACCGCCATCGCCACGGCGCGCCCGGACGGCACGACGATCGGCCTGGCCAGCGTCGAGATCACGATGATGCACTGGCAGGGCCTGACCGACGTCACCTACGAGCAGCTCACCCCGATCGGGCAGGTCAACGCCGACCCGGCGGGGGTCACGGTGCGCAGCGACGCCCCGTGGGCCGACCTGTCGCAGCTGCTCGACCAGGTGCGGGCGCAGCCGGGGGCGCTGACGGCGTCCGGCACCGGGCGCGGCGGGATCTGGGACCTCTCGCGGGCAGGCATGCTGCTCGAGGCGGGGCTGCCCCCGGACGCGATCCGCTGGGTGCCCAGCGAGGGCGCGGCGCCCGCGCTGCAGGAGCTGGTGGCAGGCGGGGTGGACATGTCGACCGCGAGCCTGGTCGAGAACCAGTCGATGCTCGACGCCGGCCGGGTGAAGGCCCTGGCCGTCATGGCCGAGGAGCGCCTGCCGAACCTGCCGGACGTGCCGACGCTGCGCGAGCTGGGCATCGACTTCACGATGGAGGCCTGGCGCGGCATCGTCGGGCCGGAGGGCCTGCCCGAGGACATCGTCGGCGAGCTGGGCTGCCACCTCGACGAGATCGTGCACAGCCCGGCCTACGAGGAGTTCATGAACACCGCCGGCTTCGGCATCGTCTGGCGCGGTCCGGAGGAGTTCGGCACCTACATGCAGCAGCAGGACGCGGAGAAGGGCGAGATCATGCGCGCCGCCGGGCTGGCCGCATGACGTCGGGCCCCACCGCGCCGGCCACGGGCGTGCCGTGGCGCCACGACCTGGTCGGCGGCCTGCTCGCCGCCGTCCTGGGCGCCGCGGTCGTGCTGCACGTCCGCACGTTCCCCGAGCTGCCGGACGGCCAACCCGGCCCCGCGCTCTTCCCCGGCATCGTCGGGTCCCTGCTGGTGGTCTTCGGCTTGGTGCTGGTCGTGCGCGCGGTCCGGGCGAGGGGCCGGGCCACGGCCGAGGCGGCGGCCCCGGGCGTCACCGCGCAGGGGCGGTGGCGCGCGCTCGCCGTGCTCGGGCTCGTCGTCGCCTACCTGCTCCTGGCCGAGGTGCTCGGGTTCGCCGTGACGATGGGCGTGCTGCTGTTCCTGCTGATGTGGCTGCTCGGGGCCCGCCCGCTGGTCGCGGCGATCGCCACGGCGGTCACGGTCGGGTTCATCGTGCTGGTGTTCGGGGAGCTGCTGCTCGTGCCGCTCCCGCGAGGGTTCCTGGGATAGCGGTGGGCGATCTCGCGACGGCGTTTGCGATGCTCGCCGACCCGACCCTCGTGGTCGTGGTGCTCGCCTCCGCGGTGTACGGCCTGTTCATCGGCGCCATCCCGGGCCTCTCGGCGACGCTGGCGACGGCGCTGCTCGTCCCGTTCGTGTTCTTCCTCGACCCGCTGCCCGCGATCGCGGCCGTCATCACGATGTCGGCGATGGCGATCTTCGCGGGCGATCTGCCCTCGGCGCTGGTGCGCATGCCGGGCACGCCGGCGAGCGCGGCCTACACCGAGGACGCCTACCTGCAGACCCGGGCCGGCCACGGCGCGCGGGCGCTCGGCGTGGCGCTGCTCGGGTCGGTGATCGGCGGAGTCGTCGGAGCGGTCGTGCTGATGGTCGCGGCGCCGCTGCTCGCCGAGTTCGCGCTGCAGTTCACCTCGTACGAGTACTTCTGGGTGGCGGTCCTCGGCCTCACCGCCTCGGTGATCATCTCCGCAGGTTCCCAGGTGAAGGGCGCGATCTCGCTGCTCATCGGGCTGCTGTTGGCCACGGTCGGGATCGACATCGCCCTCGGCTACGCGCGGTTCACGTTCGGCAGCACGGACCTGCTGCAGGGGATCAGCTTCATCCCGGCGATGATCGGGCTGTTCGGGCTGTCGGAGGTGCTGCGCAACGTGATGCGGCCCGGTGGCCCGGTGCGGGTCGCGCGGTTGCGCACGCAGGGCATGTTCGGCGAGACGCTCCGGACGCTGCGGCGGTACTGGCGGCGCCTGGTCAGCGGCAACGTCATCGGCAGCACGGTCGGGGCGCTCCCCGGCGCGGGCGGGGACATCGCGGCGTGGGTCTCCTACGCGGCCACCAAGAACACCTCGCGGGAGCGCCACCTCTTCGGCAAGGGGGAGGGGCACGTCGAACCGATCGTGTCGGCGGGCTCGGCCAACAACGCCGCGCTCGCCTCGGCGTACGTCCCCACGCTGGTGTTCGGCATCCCCGGCGACACCATCACCGCGATCCTGCTCGGCGTGCTGCTGGTGCAGGGCGTGCAGCCCGGCCCCGAGCTCTTCGCCAACGACGCGCCGCTGCTCTACGGCGTGTACTTGATCTTCATCATCGCGAACCTGTTGCTGGTCCCGTTGGGCTACCTCGCGATCAAGGGCAGCTCGTGGCTGCTGCGGGTGCCCGGCTCGGTGCTGATGCCGGTGATCGTGGCGTTCTGCGTGGTCGGATCTTTTTCGATCAACAACGGGTACCTCGAGATCGTGATCATGCTGGCGCTCGGGGTGCTCGGCTACCTGCTGGAGCGCGGCGGGTTCCCGCTGGCCCCGGTGGTGCTCGGGCTCGTGCTCGGGCCCATCGTCGAGAAGAACTTCATGCAGAGTGTGATCAAGACCAACTGGGACCTCACCCAGTTCCTGACGCGGCCGGTCAGCGCGGCGTTGGTGCTGCTCACGGCGCTGGTGCTGGCCTACCCGCTGCTGCGCGGGCTCGTCCGACGACGGCGAACGGTTGACGCCTCGGGGTGAGGAAGTCAGGATCGCTCAAACATCTGATGAGTTGAGCGCGAGAGGACGAGGATGTCCGAGAGCATCGAGCGGTCGGCCCCCGCGGCCGACCCGTACACCCTCACCGCGGACGGCATCAAGGAGCCGCCGGTCGGCTGGCGGGCAAGCCTGCGCTACTTGGGCCCCGGTCTGATCCTCAGCGCCTCGATCGTCGGGTCCGGTGAGCTGATCGCGACGACGGCGCTGGGCGCCCAGGCCGGCTTCGTCCTGCTCTGGCTGGTGATCGTCAGCACGCTGGTGAAGGTGGCGGTCCAGGTCGAGCTGGCCCGGTGGACGATCGCCACCGGCCAGCCCGCGCTCACCGGCTACGCCAAGGTGCCCCCGAAGATCTTCGGGATCGGGTGGGTCAACCTGCTCTGGGCCGTGCTGGCGCTGTCCAAGCTGCTGCAGCTCGGCGGCATCATCGGCGGCACCGCGGTGGCGTTCAGCATCCTGCTGCCGATCGGGGGCGACCCGCTCGCCTTCCAGTCGCTGCTGGTCTGGACCGCGGTGCTGGCCATCGGCAGCATCGCGTTGCTGTACTCCAACCGCTACTCGCTCATCGAGCGCGGCGCCGCGGTCCTCGTGGTGATCTTCACGGCGGTCACCGTGTTGATCGCGCTCGGCCTGCCCGCCACGCCGTTCGCCTACGGCATCGACGACCTCGGCAGCGGCCTGCAGTTCCTGATCCCGGCCGGTGCGCTCGGTGCGGCCCTGGCGATGTTCGGCATCACCGGCGTCGGGGCCGACGAGATCACCTTCTACACCTACTGGTGCGTGGAGAAGGGCTACGCGCGCTGGGTGGGCCCCAACGACGGCAGCGAGGAGTGGGTCCGGCGGGCCAACGGCTGGATCCGCGTGATGTACAAGGACGCGTTCGTGTCCTGGGTGATCTACACGTTCGGGACGCTGGCGTTCTACCTGATGGGTGCGGCCGTCCTGAACCCGCAGGGCCTCACCCCCGAGGGCAACGGGATGATCACCACGCTCTCGCGGATGTACACCGACACCCTCGGTGAGTGGGTCAACATCATCTTCCTGCTCGGTGCGATCGCGGTGCTCGGCTCGACGATGTGGGCGTCGATCCCCAGCTGGTCGCGGATGTACACCAACCTGCTGGCCACGTTCGGCGTCCTCGACTGGCAGGACCCGGTCGCCCGCCTGAAGTGGATCCGGGTCTTCACCGTGGCGCTGCCGCTGCTGTGGGGCGTGCTGTACCTGACGATCCAGTCGCCGGTGATCATGGTGCAGATCGCGGGCGTGATGACCGGGATCTTCCTCGTCGGCGTGGTGTGGGCCGTCTACTGGCTGCGGCGCAACGAGACCGACCCCCGGCTGCACGGTGGGCGCGGGTTCTCGGTGTTCCTCGCGGTGAGCAGCGCGGCGATCGCCCTGCTCGGGGTCTACTCGCTGCTCGACGTGTTCGGGGTCATCTAGCGCCGAGCTCGGCCGGGTTGAGGTAGCGCTCGAAGTCCTCCTCGGTCTGCTGGAGGTGGGCCTCCATCGCGGCCCGCGCCTGGACCGGATCGCCCGCCTCGACCGCCTGCAGGATCGCGGCGTGGCGGTCGATGGCGTGGCTGCGGAAGTCCGGCACGGCGGAGGTCTCCTCGCGCATCGCGCGCAGGACCGAGGTGAGCGGTTCGAACAGCGCGTCGAGGAAGACGTTGTCGGCGGCGTCGAAGAGCGCGGCGTGGAAGGCGAGGTCGGCCTCGGCGCTGGCCGTGACGTCGCCGCGGGCGTGGCCGTCGAGCATCTTCTGGTGGAGGGTGCGCAGGCGCTCGATGTGGTGCTCCTGCCTGCGCACCGCGGCGAGCTCGACGATCGCGACCTCGACCGCCCGGCGGGCCTCCATCAGCCTGCGCGGCAGCAGCAGCGGGTCGCTGCCCGCGCGGCTGCGCGCGAGCAGCAGCCTGCCGTCGAGCGGCGACCACATGCTGGTGGGGTTGACGAGCGTGGAGCGGCCCTGCTGCACGTCCAGCACGCGGGTGGGGACCAGCGAGCGGATGGCCTCGCGGACGGTGAGGCGGCTGACGCCGAAGCGGGCGGCCAGCTCCGACTCGCTCGGCAACGGCCCACCGATCGGGAACGTGCCATCGAGCACGAGGTCGAGCAGCTGTTCGGCCACCACATCGGCTCGCCCGGGGCGCATTCATCCACTTTAGAGGGGCGGCGTGCTGGGGGGCGCGCCTACCGTGACGCTTCTCCTACTCTGGGTGCGTGTGGTACGGCGGAGACGGACAGCCGGACGGGCTGTGCGAGCGCGCCGTCGTCGCCAGCAACATGTCGTTCACGATCACCGACCCGCGGCAGGACGACAACCCGCTGGTGTGGGTCAACCCGTCGTTCACCGCGCTCACCGGCTACCCGGTCGAGGACGCGCTCGGGCGCAACTGCCGGTTCCTCCAGGGGCGCAACACCGACCCGGGCGCCGTGCGCAGGATCGCCGACGCGCTGCGGGAGCAGCGGCCGGTCACCGAGGTGCTGCTGAACTACCGACGGGACGGCACGGCGTTCTGGAACGAGATCGCGATCTCGCCGGTCTTCGACGACTGGGGTGAGCTCGTCAACTTCGTCGGGGTGCAGAACGACGTCACCGAGCGGGTGGTCGTCGAGCAGGAGCGCCGGGCCGCGCTCACCGAGGCCGAGGAGGCCCGCGCGCAGCTGCGGATGCTGGCCGAGGCCACCACACAGATGACGGCCGCGCTCGGCGTGGTGGACGCGTGCAAGCGGCTGGCCCGCAGCCTGGTGCCGGAGCTCGCCGACCTGTGCGCCGTCGACGTGCTGGACGTGCCCGGCCGCGGCGTGCCGCGCCGCCTCGCCGTGGCCGCGCGGGACCCGGCCGACGAGGATCGGCTGCACGAGCTCGGCAGGCTGCGCAACTACCACGTCGGCGGCGGCAGCGACACCGGCCACGTCCTCGCGGGCGACCGCCCGGTGCTCGTGCCGGAGCTGCCCGAGCGCGGCGCCGACCGCTACCCGGAGGACCCGGCGGCCGCCGCCGTGTACGACACGCTGCGCCTGCGGTCGGTGATGGTCGTCCCGGTGCGGGCGCGGGGCAGCGTGCTGGGCGCGCTCACGCTGATCACCCAACACCCGTACGGTCGCCGGTACGGCCCGCGCCACCTGCACCTCGCCACCGACGTGGCCGGCCGGGCCGGCCTCGCGATCGACAACGCGCGGCTCTACGAGACCGAGCACGCGGCCGCGGCCACGCTCCAGCGCAGCCTGCTGCCCGAGGTGTCCGGCGTGCCGGGGGTGCAGGTCGCGGCCCGCTACCTGGTGGGCGTCGACGGCAACCAGGTCGGCGGCGACTGGTACGACGTGCTCGACCTGCCCGACGGGGCGCTCGGCCTCGCGATCGGCGACGTCGCCGGCCACGACCTGCGCGCGGCCGCCGCGATGGGCCAGCTGCGCGGCGTGCTGCGTTCCTACGCGTGGGACGGCGGGCCGCCCGGTTCCGTGCTCGACCGGTGCGACCAGCTGGTGCAGGGCCTCGCGATGGCGACGATGGCCACCGCCGTCTACGCGCGCGTGGACCCGCCGGACGCCGACGGCGGCCGGATGCTCCGCTACGCGAACGCGGGTCACCCGGCCCCGCTGCTGGTCGAACCCGACGGCACGTTGGTGCGGCTGGACGCGCACAGCTCGCCGATGATCGGCGCGATCCGGCCCCCGCGCAGCGGCTGCCGCGGCGAGGGGGCGCACCGCTGCCTGCCCGGCACGCTGCTCCTGCTCTACACCGACGGGCTCACCGACGTCGTGGGCGAGGACGCCGACAAGCGCACCGCGCTGCTGGAGCGGACCCTCGCCGAGCTGCCGTTCGGCGCCGCGGCCGAGGAGGTGGTGGAGCGGGTGCTCGACGTGTGCAGCCCGCAGCGCCTGCGCGACGACGTCGCGCTGCTCGCCGTCCGGCTGGACCGCCGACCGCCGGTGGGCGCGGAGTAAGTGCTGGTGGGAGCGCCGAACGGCGTTCACCTACCGTTCCACCGCCCACCCCGCGGGAAGGCGCCACTCACGGATCAGCTCCGGCCGTTCGCCGTACGGACCGCCGGTACGGCGTTTGGAGCGGGTCCGGTGGGAGTTGACTCTGCGGCGGATCGCGCGTCCCAGGGGGCGGGGCGGCGACCGGTCGAGGGGGACGTGTTGCAGATGGTCGCGGTTCCGGAGATGCCGCTCTCCGAGCCGGTGGTGCAGGCCGCCACCGGCGGTTCGGCTGTTCCGGCATCTCGCGCGGTGGCGGTCACCGTGAGCCCGATGGAGCTGTTCCGGCCCGAGTCGCACCTCGCCGAGCTCATCGCCGGCTTCCCCCAGTCGGACCTGCTCGTCGCCGTCGACGACACCCGCCCCGACGCCGAGGACGACGACGTCGACGAGTACGGGGAGGAGTTGCGCGCGAGCGTCGCCCGGCTCGGGCTGCCCGGGCTCGCGCTGCACCGGCTGGGCCTGCTCGACCCGCTGCCCGCCGCCGCGGAGGACGACCTCGTCGCCGCGATGAGCGAGCTGGTGGGCTTCGACCCGGAGCCGGGCCTGTACTGCCTCGCCCCGGTCCCGGCGCCCGCCGACCCGGCGCGCGTCGTCGTCGAGCGTGCGGTCCAGCGGATCGCCCGCGTCTACGGGATCCCGCTGTTGCGCTACCGCTGCCTCGAGCTCGCCATCGTCACGTAGCGACGAGGCCTGGAACGACGGAGGGCGGGTCCGGTGCTTCCCGGACCCGCCCTCCCCGTCCCGACCATTCAGCTCGCCATGGCGATGCCGCGTTGCTCGAGGATCACACGCCGTTCGGCCTCTGCCAGCCCGCCCCACACCCCGAAGGGCTCGCGGGTCTGCAGCGCGAACTCGCGGCACTGCTCGATCACCGGGCAACGCCGGCACACTTCCTTGGCTTGCGCGGTCCGTCGCGCGCGTGAGGGGTTCCGCTCCCCGTCCGGGTGGAAGAAGACGCCGCTGTCCATGCCCCGGCACGCCCCGAGCCGCTGCCACTGCCACGCGTGGTCCAGGGGGCCGGGGAGCCGCGAAACGTCGCTCATCGTCACCTCTTGTCGCTCGTGCCCGAACGTTCCGGGCGACCGAGGTGCTGATTCCCAGGCCGGTGGACGACCAAACGCGTCAGGGCGCGATGCGGCCAGATGTGACCCGGCTCACACTCTGGTGTCCGTTTTCCGCTGCTCAGGTGGCTGCCAGCGCGCGCTCCACGGAGTCGTGGATGTCGAACAGCGGGACGAGGCCCGCGATGGTGAGCGGCCGCAGCACGCGGCGGGCCGTGCAGGCCAGCCGCAGCTCGACGCCGGCCGCGTGGGCGGCCTCGCGCACCTCGATGAGCACGGCGAGCCCGCTGGTGCCGAGGAAGGTGACCCCGTCCAGGTCCAGCACGACGAGCTCCACCCCCGCGTCGGGCTCGAACTTGTCGAGCACGGCGAGGCGCAGCTGGGGGGAGGTCAGCATGTCGACCTCACCGCCGACGGTGATGACGACCTGCCCGGCGGCGGGGCGAGCGGTCGCCAACGTGATCTGGTCGTCGGCGTCGGCCCCGCGTCGTATCGACGGGGGATCGGCCTGCAGGTTCTCGCGCGTCTCGGACATCGGTGGCCACCGTAAGGCTCGGGGCCGTCCCGTGCCACCGGAAGCGGCGGGGCGGCCTGGACGGGGTGGGCGGAGTGGAGCCGTCCAGGCCGCCCGGGGGCGCGGATCGGATGCGGACGATCAGCGCGCAGGTCGTGGTGGGGCGCGGTTCGAGAACCGGGCTTCGTGGTCCAGGCGGCCGCTGGCCGGATCGGAGGGCGGGCCGGGCCGGATCACCCGGTCGGCCCTGCGACGCAGCCAGCGGCCGCCTGGGCGCGAAGAGCGCGGACTTCGCGAACGGCCCGTCAGTTGCGGGATGCTGCGGCGGCGCCGTTGCGGTCGGCGGAGTCGCCGGAGCTACCGGATGTGCTTTCGCCGAGCTCGGTGCCGAGGAGCTTGTGCAGCCGCGCCATCTCGTTGCGCACGTTCTCGTGGAGCGAGTTGATGCGCCGCAGCTCCTGCTCGGCGGCGTCGCGCCGGCGCTTGAGGTCCTGGTCGCTGCGGTCGAGGATCTCCTTGGCGCGGGCCTGCGCCTCGGAGACGACCTTGTCGGCGGCGGCCCGGGCGTCGTCGGTGATGCGGGCGGCGTCCTCACGCGCGGCGGCGAGCATGGCGGCGGCCTGCTGCTCCCGCTCCTGGATGGCCACGTTGCGCTTCGCGGCCTCCTGGTCCAGCTCGGCGGAGCGGGCGATGAGCTTCTGCTCGACCTCGTGGCGGTGGCGTTCGGCGTCGGCGCGGGCCTGCTCGACGAGCGCGGTGGCCTCCTGGGCGGCCCGGTTGCGGACGTCCGCCGCCTCGTGCTCGGCGAGCCGCAGGATCTTCTCCGCGCGGAAGCCGAAGCTCTCCTGGGAGATCGGGCCGTCGGGCTGCTGCGCGCGCAGGGTGCGCAGCTCGCTCTCGAGGGCGCGGGCATGCTGCTCCGCGGCCTTGCGCGCGGTCTCGGCGGCGGTGATGCGCTCCCGGAGCTCGCGCATCTGCGCGTCGACCTGGTCGCGGTCGTAGCCGCGCCGCACGATGTCGAACGAGGCTCCGGCGGGGGACGGGACGCCCCCACTGCTGTGGACGGAGTTCGGGGGGGTGCTGATCGTCACGGCGGGTAGTGTGTTCGCTCGAACCGGTGCGCCTCCACACGGCGTCGACGGGCGGGTGTCTTCATGCGTCCGGCGGTGTTCGGCATCACTGCAGCGCACGGCTTCGTGGGGCGTGCGGTCGACGAGGTGCGGCCTGCGGCTCCTCGGTGAGGGCCCGTGACGTGCGAAGATCGTCTGCGGGGCGGCCGCTCCGGCGTTCGCGGGCGGGGCGGCTCGGCCGTGCGGGCGCGGTGGGGCGGCTCTCCGCGGGGTCCGGGCACCCCTCGCATTGAACACGCTGCGTAATTGCCGGTTGCTCTGAGTGGTGACATCGGCTGCTCCGGACGGCCCTGGCCGCGCGCCGCAGGCGGCCGCCCGATCGGGCGAAGCGCGCGCCTGCCTCCGGCGCAGCCGGGCGGCCGTCGGTTTTCATCGCCCCCATGCGGTTGTCGCGGCGGGCGTTCCTCCAGAGATCGGCGGCGGGGGTCCTCCTGGCCGGGAGCACCGACCTGTTGTGCGCCGCCGCCCCGCGGGCGGGGTACGGCCCCCTCGTCGACGACCCGGAAGGGCGGCTCGCCCTGCCGGAGGGCTTCTCCTACGCGATCGTGACGGAGGCGGGGAAGACCGCGCTGGAGACCGGGGAGCCCACCCCGCGCAACCACGACGGAACGGGCGCGTTCGCGGTCCCGGGCGGCGGCACGGTGCTCGTGCTGAACCACGAGATCCGCGAGGGGGCGGGCACGCAGCTCGCCGTGCCGCACCTCGACGGGCTCGTCTACGACCCGGGCGCGGCGGGCGGCTGCACGATCGTCACGACGGACGCGGCGGGGCGGCGCGTGTCCGAGCGGGTCGGGATCGCGGGCACGTCCACCAACTGCGCCGGCGGCGTGACGCCGTGGCGGACGTGGCTCACGTGCGAGGAGACCGAGGCCCGGGCGGGCGAGCGCGGGTACGAGCGCGACCACGGCTACGTCTTCGAGGTCGACCCCTTCGACCGGGCGGCGCTCGTCGACCCGCGCCCGGTGAAGGCGCTCGGGCGCTACTCCCACGAGGCGCTCGCGGTGGACCCGGCGACCGGCGACATCTACCTCACCGAGGACGCGTCCGGGCCGAACGGGCTCGTCTACCGCTGGGCGCCGCCCGCGGGCTTCCGCGGCGGCCGGGGTGCGCTGCGCCTCCTCGGCGACACCGACGGCGTGCTCGCCGCCATGCGCTGCACCGACGAGGCGGGCGAGCACGTGCCAGACCTCGCGCGGGCGCGCTCGGCCGGCACGACCTACCGCGTGGAGTGGGTCGAGGTGCCCGATCGCGACGCCCGGGACGAGCCGGTGCGCGAACAGCTCGGCGACGGCCGGGTCACCCGGGCCCACAAGCTGGAGGGCGCGTGGTGGGGCCACGGGGGCGCCTACATCGTGTCCAGCTACTCCAGCGGGCACCGGGGGCAGGTGTGGTTCTACGACCCGCGCCGCTCGACGCTCACCCTGCGCCTGGCGTTCCGGGGCGACGACGACGGCGCCGACGGACCGGACAACATCAGCGTCTCGCCGTACGGCGGCGTGATCGTCGCCGAGGACGGCAACGGGGCGAACCACCTCGTCGCCGCGGCCGAGGACGGCACGACGTACCGGCTCGCCCGCAGCGAGCGGGGCGGCGAGTTCACCGGCCCCGTCTTCAGCGCCGACGGACGGGTGCTGTTCGCGAACGTCCAGGTGCCGGGGACCATGTTCGCGATCACCGGGCCCTGGGTCTGACGGCGGCGGCGCGAGCCGACCGGGTCAGTCCCCGGCCGCGGGCAGCGGGGTCGGGGCGATGTCGGCCTTCAGCGGGGCGAGCGTGGCGCCGATCCGTCCGATGACGTCGGCGGGCACGGAGAGTTCGGTGAGGGTGGCGACGAGGTGGTCGACGACGCGGTCGAAATGCTCGGGCCGGACGTTCAGGTGGGCGTGCGCGTCCTTCATCGAACGGCCGCTGAAGACCTCGGGGCCGCCGATCGCGGCGGCGATGAAGCTGCGCTGGTGGGATTTCAGCTTCGCGATGTCGACCCCGGTGAAGTAGCCGGCCAGGTCCGGGTCCGCGAGGACGCGCTCGTAGAAGAGGTCGACGGCCGCCGCGACCGCTGCGGCGCCGCCGATGGAGTCGTAGATGCTGACTTTCCCGGTCGACGTCATGCGCTATTGGTAAATTCGCGCAATTGCTCACCGATCACCGCCGCGCAACACGGGTGTGAAATGTGCCTCACCGCGGCCCGCCGGTGGCTGTGAAGCGGGCGGAATCCCACCCAGCACAATGGCGCCGTGACCGACTGCACCCCCGGGCCCGTCGACCGTTCCTGCGACCGCACCCGCGCCTGGGTCACCGAGGCCATCCGGCGGGTCGAGGCCGACGCCAACCGCTCGGCGGACACGCACCTGCACGTCTTCCCGGTGCCCCCGGAGTGGGGCGTCGACGTGTACCTCAAGGACGAGTCGGTGCACCCCACCGGCAGCCTCAAGCACCGGCTCGCCCGCTCGCTGTTCCTCTACGCGCTCGCCAGCGGCTGGATCGTCGAGGGCACCACCGTGGTCGAGGCGAGCTCGGGGTCGACGGCGGTGTCGGAGGCGTACTTCGCCCAGCTCATCGGCGTGCCGTTCGTGACGGTCGTGCCGCGTAGCACGAGCCCGGAGAAGATCGCGCTGATCGAGCGCTACGGCGGGCGCTGCCACTTCGTCGACCGCGCCCCGGACATGTACGCCGAGGCCCAGCGGCTCGCCGACGAGTGCGGCGGGCACTACATCGACCAGTTCACCTACGCCGAGCGCGCCACCGACTGGCGCGGCAACAACAACATCGCCGAGTCGATCTTCGAGCAGCTGGCGATGGAGCGCCACCCGGTGCCCGAGTGGATCGTCGTCGGGGCGGGCACCGGCGGCACCTCGGCGACGATCGGGCGCTACCTGCGCTACCGCCGCCACCCCACCCGGCTCGCCGTCGTCGACCCGGAGAACTCCGCGTTCTTCCCCGGCTGGACGACCGGCGCCGCGGACTACACGACCGGCATGCCGTCGCGGATCGAGGGGATCGGCAGGCCCCGCATGGAGCCCAGCTTCGTGCCGAGCGTGATCGACCTGATGATCCCCGTGCCGGACGCCGCGAGCATCGCCGCGGCCCACCACCTGCGCGACGTCACCGGGCGTTGGGCGGGCGGGTCGACGGGGACGAACCTGTGGGGCGTCTGGCAGCTGGTCGCGCGGATGCTGCAGCGCGGGATCCGCGGCAGTGTGGTCACGCTCATCTGCGACGGTGGCGACCGCTATCGGCACAGCTACTACGACGACGGCTGGCTGCGCCGCAACGGGCTGGACCTCGCGCCCTACACCGCCACGCTGGAGCACTTCTTCGCGACGGGGGAGTGGAAGCCGCCGGAGCCGTGACGCCGCGGCTACGCGTACACCCGGGGTGCGGCGGCGCCCGCCGTGGGGACCGCGCGGCGCTCGAGCTTGGCCGCCGCCGCGAGCAACGCCGCCTCCGCGCCCGGGCGCCCGACCAGCTGCACGCCCACGGGCCGGTCGCCGATCAGCACCGGGGCGACCACGGCGGGCAGTCCCGCGAGGTTCCAGGCGGGGGTGCAGGACAGGCGGGCGGCCGTGGTGAGCAGGCTCGAGGTGTAGCCGTGGCCGAGCATCGCCCCGGCGCGCAACGGGGGCTGGGTGGTGGCCGGCCCGAGCACCACGTCGTAGCCGCCCTCGTCCATCCAGGCGAGCATCCGGTCGCGCCACGCCGCGGCGGCGGCCGGGCGGGGCGGGGCGAAGCGCAGGACGCGGCGGCCCTTGCGCACGACGGTGGCGGTGCACCGCCCCACCGCGCCCAGGTCGAGGTCGAGCGCCTCGGCGTCGCGGGCCACGCCCGCCTGCCAGCGCCGCACCCACTGCCGAGCGAGCCCGCGGGGGTAGGGCGGGTCGGCGAAGCCGACGAGCGCACCGCCGGGCCCGGCGCGCAGCCGCGCGGCCGCCCCGATCGCGGCGGCCCGGTGGTCGGGGTGCAGGCCGCGGCAGGGCCACGGCGCGCGCAGCGACAGCGCGATGCGGCGTGGCCCGGGCGCGTCCAGGTCGACCGGCGTGCCCGCCAGCACGCCCAGCATGAGCGCGGCGTCTCCCGCGGTGCGGGCGATCGGGCCGGTCGCGCCGAGCCCGCACCAGTGCTCCTCGGCGCCGCGGGGCAGCGGCACGACCTGCGGGCCGGGCTTGAGCCCGACCAGGCCGCAGCAGGCCGCAGGCACCCGGGCCGCGCCGCCGCCGTCGACGGCGAGCGACAGCACCGCCATGCGAGCGGCCACGGCCGCCGCGGCGCCGGAGCCGCCCGGGTCCAGGGACAGGTCGAGGGGGTTGCGCGGCGCGGCCTGCGTGGCCTGGGAGAAGGACCACACCGCGAGCTCGGGCATCCGCACCTTGCCGATGACGACGGCGCCCGCGGCGCGCAGCCGCTTCACCAGCTCGTCGTCGCGGCGGGCCGGGTCGGCCGAGGTGCCCGCCGACCCGTGGCGGGTGGGGTAGCCCGCCACGTCGATGTCGTCCGGTACGGCCACCGGCACGCCCGCGAGCGGGAGCGCGAACCGGTCGGGGCGGGCGTCGACCGCACCCGCTTCGGCCAGCACCCGCGCCGGGTCGTGCTCGGCGAAGGCGCCGACCTCCGGGTCGAGCTCGGCGATCCGGGCCACGTGCGCGCGGGCGACGTCGACCGCGCTGCTGCGCCCGTCCCGCACTCGCGACACGATGTCTGCTGCGGTGAGCCCGGTCAGGTCGAGGGCGTCCATCCGCCAACCATGGCACCAAAAGACCTGATCATGGGGAGGACCCGCCGTGGGGACCCCCGGTCGGGCGTTGTCGATCATACCGCCCGGCCCCTCGGGCGGCGGCATGGCGGCGGGATCAGCCGGCGGGCTCGAGGGCCTGCGGCACGCCCTCGGCGACGTCGAAGATGCCCAGCAGCCCGGTGGCCTCCAGGGCGCGCGTGACGATCCGGGAGCCGGGCACCAGCCGCAGCGTGTGCCGCCTGCGGTCGGCCTCGTCCTTGGCCGCGACGAGCACGGCGAGGCCCGCCGAGCCGAGGAACGTGACGTCGGTCAGGTCGAGGACCAGCAGCGGCACGGCCGCCACCTGCTCGTCGAGGCGCGTGCGCAGCACCGGCGCGGTGAGGGTGTCGATCTCGCCGACGACGTGCACGACCCGCGCGTCCGGGCCGTGGCTGACCACGTCGAACCGGATGACCTCGCCGATCTCGTCGTTCTCGTCGCTGGTCCCGCGGTCGGCGGGGATGTCGCCGCTCATGCACCGGCTCCTCGATGTGGGTGTCGTGGACACGGGATGCGGTCTTGTCCTCGCGAGCCGCCGTTCAACCCTACGGACGCCCCAGGGGGACCACAACGGCACCCCCCTACCCCGCGATGACCGCCGCTTCGTGGTTGCCGAAGATCTCGTTGTCGTCGTCGGGCACCACCGCGGAGCCCTTGAGCATGATCCCCGACCGGTTGGCGAAGATCATGTTGCCCGCGATGTCGACGTCGCCGTCGATGTCGACGTAGACGCCGTAGCGGCCGTTCTCGCCGAGCGCGTTCGCGCGGACGGTGGTCAGCGCCGCCTCGCTGACGACGCGGATCCCGTCCTGGGCGTTGCCCCGGCTCTGGTTGTTCTCGACGAGGTTGTTCTTCGAGGTCTGGGTGATGCCGATGCCCGACTCGACGTTGTCGTACACCCGGTTGCCGCGGATGACGTTGTCGTGGGACTCGTTGACGTTGATGCCCTGCGCGGCATTGGCGAACGTGTCGTTGTCCTCGACGGTGTTCCGGTCCGAGCGCAGGTAGAGCACGATGCCGTGGTGGTGGTTGCGGTACACCACGTTCTGCCGCACCACGCTGTCCACGCAGTCCTCGGCGAGGATGATCCCGTGCTTGCCGTTGTCGTGGACGACGTTGCGCTCGATCGTCATGTTGTGCGAGCCGGTGTGCGGGTCGATGCCGTACAGGTGGTTGTCGTGGAACTCGTTGTCGGCGACGACGAGGCCGTCGATCTCGTGGCTGTAGAGCCCGAAGTAGTTGTGCGACACCACGCTGTTGGTGATCTTGCCTGTGGTGCCGGCCGTGCGCCACGACAGGCCGTAGGACTCCACCGCCCCGAAGCCGAGGTAGCGCAGCTCCGACCCGTCGATGGTCATCTGCGCGCCGTCGCGGGCGAGCAGGAAGCCGCGGCCGTCCTCGACGGTGGTGTCGACGGTGCCCGTCGCGGGGTCCCACGAGGTGATGCACGCCCCGGTCACGTCGATGCCGCCGCCGAAGGACTTCACGGACGCGAACCGCTCGGCCGTGCTCAGCAGCTTGAGCCACCGGGTGGTCGGGGCCGAGATCTGCACGGACGTGCCGGGCATCAGCACGAGGTCCGCGCCGAGCAGCCACTCGCCCGGCGCCTCCTCGCGCAGCAGGTCCGGGTTGCCCACCGCTTGCGCGAGCGCGGGGAGGGTGACGCCCTGACCGCCGGAGAGCACCACCGCGTTCTGGGCGGGGTCGAAGCGGGCCTCCACGCCGCCCTCCGTGGGCGGGGCGCCCTGCCCGGCCGGAGCCTCGCGCGTGCACGGGTGGGTCGGGTCGATCTCGACCGGGGGCGCCGCCTCCTGGCGGACCAGCTGCGGCGGCTCCGGGGGGATGCTGCCGATCACGGCGAGCACGACCGCGCAGCCCAGCACCGCGACGGTCGCCACGACGAGGGCCGCCCTGGCCGGTGTCGATGTCGTTCTCATGGGTCCCTCCTCGGGGCGGCGCTGCCCTAGCTCGTCGCGCCGACGGGCACCGGCGGCGCCCGTCGCCTGCGAACCCCCGCCCGCCGCTGCCGCGCTGCGTGCACCTGCTCGAGCACGATGGCCAGCACGATCAGCGGCACGCCGATCGCGCTGAGCAGGTTGAGCGGCGGGAGGCTGACGTCGTTCGTCCCGCGCTGCTCGATCGGCCCGCGCAGCGCCTCGAGGGCGTGCACGCTGGACCCGGTCAGCTGGAACGGCGTCCCCGGCGCCGCGTTGATGCCGAGGCTGAGCGTGTCGATGTTCACCTCGTCGGCCCGCACGAGGTCCGGCGAGCGGGAGTGGATGCCCTCGTCGGCACCCTCGATCGTGATGCCGGAGATCGTCGTGGCGGCCAGGACGTCGATCCCGGTCGTCCCGCCGGTGATGTGTCCGCCGATGATCTCGGCGTCCGTGCTGGCGGTCCGGATCGCGTCCGACGCGACGTTGCGCGCCACGAGGTCCGCGATCACGACACCGGTGGTGCCCGCGGTCGTCACGACACCGTCGCGGCCGCCCTCGACGGCGACCCCGGCCAGGCGGACGCCGACCGCGCCGCGTTCGACCCGGACGGCGGCGCGCGCGTCCTTGATCTGAACGCCGCTGAGCAGCACGTGCTTGCCGCCGATCCCGACGCCGGTCACCCGGGTCCCCTCGATCGTGGAGTCGCGCAGCTCGAGCCCGTCGGTGCTCTTCTCCACCACGACCCCGCGCCTGCCGCCGGTGGTCCGGACGTGGTCGAGCAGGATCTGCTTCGAGCCCACGTGGACGTACACGCCCGCCGGCTGCTCGGTGGCGCTGAAGTCGGTGACGTGCACGTCGGTCGACCGGTTGATCCGCAGGCCGCCCGCCTGGTCCCGCTCGGTGGCGATCCCGGACAGGTTGGTGCCGGTCTGGGCGACCACGACCACGCCGAAGTCGCCGTTCCCGCTGGTGGTGATGCCGGTGACGGGCCTGCCGGTGCTCTCGCCCGCGACCACCACGCCGTTCTCGCCGTTGCCGACGGCGCGGATGCCGCTCATCGTCGTGTCCCGGTCGCCGGTGAGCAGCAGCCCGTCGCCCACCGACTCGGTGACGGTGACGTCCTCGAGGTGCACGCCCTCGGACCGGGACAGCTCCAGGCCGATGGTGTTGCGCGCCAGCGTGGTCCGCACGAGCGATCCGGTGGAGCCCCGGTTGAACGTCACGGCCGCCCGCGCGCTCTCCAGCCCCGTGGACGGGGTGCCGAGGTCGCTGATGGTGGAGTCGACCGCCTCGAGCCGACCGGACACCGCGAAGTACGGGCGGCCGGGTGAGGTGGGGGCGACGACCTGGCCCGTGGCGGGGTCCACCGAGGTGACCGTCACGCCGTTCAGCAGCACCCGGCCGCTGCCGGTGTGGATCGCCGCCGCGTCCTGCGGGGTGGCCCCGCCGACCAGCTCCAGCCGCTTCACCGGATCGGCGATCTCGAGCGTGATCCCCGGGGTCAGGACGATCATGGCGCTGAGCGCCGCGGTGCCCTCGGACACCGAGACCCAGTCGTCGGGCAGCGCCCGGTCCAGCGTGTTGATCGTGACGGTGCGGCCGCCGCGGCCGTACTGGCGGGTGAGGCGGCCGTCGGTCACGACGTCGATCCGGTCCGGCCGCACGACGGCCAGCCGGTGCGGCCTGCCCCGCTTCTCCCACGTCGCGCGGACCTTGCGGGCCGCCTCGGCGCGCTTGGCCGCCGCCCGCGCTGCCCGCGCCGCGGCCTGGGCCCGCGCCTTGGCGGCAGCGGCGGCCCGCTCGGCGGCGTCGGGGTCCGGCTGGGGCCTCGGCTGGTGCGGCTGCAGGGGTGTGACGGTGGGTGCGGGGGCGGCGTGGGCGACCGCGCCCGGCAGCTCGCCGGAGAGCAGGACGCCGACGGCGCCGAGCAGCGCGCCCGCCGCGACGAGCACGCCGAGCCGGGTGTGGGCGGTCATACCGGCGCCTCCGCTCGCGGCTGGCTCGACCGCTCGCCGTCGCCGGGCGCCTCCGACGCCGGTTCGGCCGCCTGCTGCGCGGCGTGGTGCGGCTGCGGCGCCGAACCGTTGGAGGACGCCGAACCGTTGGAGGACGCCGAACCGTTGGAGGTCGTGCGCACCACCTCGCCGTTCTCGACGGCGACCTGGCGGGTGAGCCAGCGCTGGCGCCGGATCGTGAGCAGCGCCTGGATCTTGATCAGCGCCATGATCCAGGAGACGAGCACGTACCCGGGCACCAGGAAGAAGCTCGACGGCCTGCGCCAGATGTGGGGGAGCAGCTTGGCCGAGCGGCTGATCTGCCACCACAGCGCCAGTACGACCGCGAACATCCAGTTCTGGGCGACCAGCGCGGCGATCATGAAGAGCGGCCCGAGCAGGAGCGTGAAGCTCGAGACCGCCTTGTCGACCATCGTGTAGGCGAGGAACGGGTGGCGCCACACCCACGGCCGCGACAGCGCGCGCAGGTCGGACCGCCAGGTGTTGCGCGCCCACCGCAGCCGCTGCCGGAAGAAGATCCGCCAGGAACTCGGGAAGGTGGACCACACCTCGGCCGTGCGTTGCATGTAGGTGAGGTAGCCGCGCTCGAGGACGAGCGTGGTGAGCCGCTTGTCGTCGCCGGACAGGCACGGCACGCCCCAGAACGTCTCGTCCATGAACTCGTCCTCGATCTCCAGCAGCAGCCGGCGCCGGTAGATCGCGGTCCGCCCGGAGAGGCAGGAGACGGCCTTGCCCAGGTAGGTCTGGCTCGCGTTCTCGTCGAAGTAGCGGTGATCGAGGAACATGTCGGTGATCCGCGCGAGGAACCCGCGCGCGCCGTAGACCGACTGCCGGGTGCCGACGCCGCCGACGCGGGGGTCGGCGAACGGCTTGCACACCTCGACCGCGACGTCGGGCGCCCAGACGGTGTCGGAGTCGACCAGGGCCACCAGGTCGGTCTTCGCCTTGCGCCAGCCGCGGCGCAGGGCGTCCCGCTTGCCGGGGACGGTGGTGACGACGACCGTCACCGGGTAGCGGCGGGCGATCTCCAGGCAGATGCGGTCCGACGCGTCGATCACGAGGATGATCTCGTCGACGTCGTTCGCGAGCCACGACTCGATCGCCGCCGCGAAGATCTGCGGGTCCTCCTGGTAGACCGGCACGACCACGCTGAGCGACATGCGGTGCTCGTCGAGGACCGGGCGGTACAGCACCGCCGGGATGCGCCGCACCAGCCAGCAGGCCCAGCGGAACAGGCCCAGCACGCCGAGCGGCGTGCCCAGGACGTAGTAGTAGACGGGGAGGTTCATGCCGGCTCGCGGTCCGAGCCCGCCATGGCGCGCGCCCGCATCTGGTCGGCGGCGGCGGCGTGGGTGGCGGTGTCGACCTCCTTCGACACGATCGCCGCGAGGCGCTCGTTGGTCTCCACCACGGCCGACAGCAGCGGCATGTCGACGCCGATCGTTTCGGCGAAGCCGAGGAAGCCCTGGGTGTCCTTGGGCAGGCAGACGCCGCCGTAGGGGGCGCCGCCGCGGATGCCGTACTCGGGGTTGATCGAGCCCTCCGCGGAGCGCGCGACGGTGGCGGCGATCGGGTCGAGGTCGACGCCGAGCTTCTGGGCGACGAGCCACATCTCGTTCCAGAAGCTGATCTTGGTGGCGTTGAAGATGTTGTGGGCGCACTTGACGAACTCGGCCTCGGCCGGGTTGGAGAAGGTGCGCATCTCGCCGCCGAACGGGGCGAGCAACGCGCGCAACCGTTCGACGGTCCGCGGGTCGCGGCTGGCGATCACGGTCATCCACGGGTGGGCGAAGTCCTCCTCCGCGGACGCGGCGCGCAGGAACTCCGGGTTGGCGGCGAGCGCGAAGCCCTCCCCGGCCGTGCGGCCGGACTGCTCCTCCAGCACCGTGCGGACCAACCCCTCGGTGGTCCCCGGCGGCACGGTGGAGCGCACGACCACGGTGTGCTCGGCCGCCGCTCCCGCGAGGGCGCGGCCCACGGCGGCGGTGCCCGCGGTGAACGCCGTGAGGTCGTAGCGGTGGCCGTCGTTCGGGGTCGGCAGGGTCAGGAAGATCAGCGAGTCCGGTTCGCCGGCCAGGTCGATCTCGGTGCGCACGTCCCGGCCGCGCTCGCGCAGCTCGCGCACCCGCTCGGGTGCGATGTCGATGAACGTGACGTCGTGACCGGCCGCCAGGAAGCCCTCACCCGTCGCCGTTCCCACGACGCCAGACCCCACGATGAAGATCCTCGACGACTTCATGGAATTGCACCTTCCCCTATTTCGGACCGGCCGAACCTGCGGCGCCTCCAGGAGATGGTTCCGCAATCACGGGGCTCCACGATCGTGTAACTGGCGATTACGTGGCGTAGCCGCACGCGGGCCGTGATCAACGGATGCGTGCGCTGTCACGGCAGCTCAGGGCGCAGATCTGGGCGTCGTGACCGCCTCGCGGGGGACGCCCCCGAGAGGTTTTCGTCAACAACCCGTAACCGATGTTGTGACCTGCGTCACAAAGAAATGCACCTGGTCCGGTGAATCTGGGGCTATTTTCCGGGTCACCCGTATCCCCCGAGAAACAGCCTTTCGGGTGGCGCCGGGGTGCCGTCCGGCGCACGGATGACGCCCCGTGCCGCCGCTCGGCGACTCCTCGCCCGGTCGGGCGCAACCCCGCAGCGGTACGGGCGTTTGCGCGCCGCCCCGATGACCCTGGTCCGCTCACGGAGCGTGTTCGCTCCGGCGCGGGCCGAAGTCGACGGCGAAAGGCCCGGGCGCTCCACGCTAGGGGCGCCCGGGCCTGGGGTGCCGGTACGTCGCTGGCTCGTCCGGGTGGAGAACCTCCCCGATCCGGTGGTGTCCGCCGAGCCGCGCCGTCGTCAGTCGTTGATGATGGCCGCCTGCTCGTTGTCGAAGACCTCGTTGTCGTCGTCGGGCACCACCGCGGAGCCCTTGAGCATGATCCCCGACCGGTTGGCGAAGATCATGTTGCCCGCGATGTCGACGTCGCCGTCGATGTCGACGTAGACGCCGTAGCGGCCGTTCTCGCCGATGGTGTTCCCGCGGACGGTGGTGCGCGCGGACTCGCTCACCAACCGCACGCCGTCCTGGGTGTTGCCCCGCACCTGGTTGTTCTCGACGAGGTTGTTCGACGAGGTCTGGGTGATGCCGATCCCGGACTCGTTGTTGTCGTAGACGCGGTTGTTCCGGATGACGCTGTCGTGCGACTCGTTGATGTTGATGCCTTGCGCGGCGTTGGCGAAGGTGTCGTTGTCCTCGATGGTGTTCCGGTCCGAGCGCAGGTACAGCACGATCCCGTGGTGGCTGTTGCGGTAGACGGTGTTGCCGCGGATGACGCTGTCCACGCAGTCCTCGGCGAGGATGATCCCGTGCTTGCCGTTGTCGTGGACGACGTTGTTCTCGATCGTCATGTTGTGCGACCCGGTGTGCGGGTCGATGCCGTACAGCTGGTTGTCGTGGAACTCGTTCCCGGTCACGACGAGCCCGTCGATCTCGTGGCTGTAGAGCCCGAAGTAGTTGTGCGACACCACGCTGTTGGTGATCTTCCCGGTGGTGCCCTCGGTGCGCCACGACAGGCCGTAGGACTCGACGGTCCCGTTGCCGAGGAACCGCAGCTCGGCGTTGTCGATGTCCATCCGCGCGCCGTCGCGGGCGAGCAGGTATCCGCGGCCGTCCTCGAGGTTGGTGTCGGCGGCGTTCGCCTCGGGGTCCCACGACGTGATGCACGTGCCGACGACGTCGAGCGCCCCGCCGGCCGGCTTCAGCGACGCGAACTTGCCGTCCTCGCTGATCAGCTTGAGCCACTTCACCTCGGGCGCCGCGATCCGCACCGAGGCGCCCTCGAGCACGACCAGGTCGGCGCGCAGCTCCCAGACGCCGTCGCCCGCGTCCCGCAGCGCGTTGTCGGCCACCCGCTCCGCCAGCGCGGATAGGGTCACCCCCTCGCCCGCGGTGACGGTGATCTCGTTCTCCGCGGCGTTGAACCGCGCGGTCGGCGTGCCGCCCGACTCCCCGCCGCCGTCGCCGCTCGGCGCCTCCCGGGTGCACGGCTGCGCCGGGTCGATCTCCACGTTCGGCGGCGCCTCCTTGCGGGTGAGCGGCTCCGGGGTCGGGCTCCCGCAGGCGCCCGCCAGCAGCGCGGCGGCGGCCAGGACAACCCCGAGCACGGCGGCCCGGCCCCGGGGGCGGGCCGCGGTCGAGGCGGCGATCTGTCGAGACATCGTCTGGGTCATCCTCGGGTCTGCACCGGCGGTGACGCCGGTGGTCGTGATGCCGGGCTGCGGCCGCCGGCGTCGGGTGCGGGCGGCACGCCGGTGGGCGGTCGGGCGGTCGTCAGGGGGGCCGTTCCGCGGCCCGACGCCGCGGCCCGTGACGCCCACGAGCGGGGCGCCGGGGGCCACGGCGTCGGCGGGCCGGTGCACCGCTTCGCCTAGCCGCCGGCTCCCACCGGGATGGCCGGGGGCGCGTACTTGCGGTTGCCGCCCACCTTGCGCTGCCGGAACGTGTGCACCTGCTCCAGCACGATGGCCAGCAGGATCAGCGGCACGCCCATGGCGGCGAGCAGGTTGAGCGGCGGCAGGCTGATGTCGTTGACACCCTCCTGGATGAACTCCCCGCGCACCGCCTCCAGGGCGTGCACGGTCGAGTTGGCGAGCACGAGCTGGCTGCCGGGCGACACGTCGACCCCCAGTTCGGTGGCCTCGATCGCGACGTTCTCCGCGCGCACCAGCTCGGGGGAGCGGACCCGCAGGCCGGCCGCGGGGCCGTTCATCGCGACGGCGGTGATCGTGGCCGGGCCGGTGACCTGGATGCCCGTGGATCCCCCGTTGATCGTGCCGCCGTTGACCACGGCGTGCGGGGTGCCGAGCCGGATCGCACCGCCCGAGACCTTGTTGGCGGTCAGGTCGGTGATCGTGACGTCCTCGGCACCGGCCGAGGAGACGATCCCGTCGCGACCACCGTCGACGGTCACGCCGGTGAGCGCGATGTGCGCCGCGCCGCGCTCGATCCGCACGCCGGCCTTGGAGTCGGCGACCTGCGTGTTGTTGACCTGGATCTCCTTGCCGCCGATGTTCACCCCGGCGACCCGGGCGCCCTCGACGGTGGAGTTCTTCAGCTCCAGGTTCCGGGTGCTCTTCTCGACGACCACGCCCCGGCGTCCGCCGCTCGTGCGGACGTTGTCGAGCACGACGCCGGTGCTGCCGACGTGGGTGAAGATGCCGATCGGCTGGTCGGTGGCGCTGAAGTCGGTGACCGTGACGTCCTCGACCTGGTTGAGCCGCAGGCCACCCGCCTCGTCGGCCTCGGTGGTGATGCCGCTGATGCGGGTGCCCTTCTGCACCGTCACGACCAGGCCGTACTCCTTGTTGCCGTTCGTGGTGAGCCCGGTGACCTCACGGTCGGAGTTCTCCCCGCCGACGAACATGCCGTTGGCGCCGTTGCGCTCGGCCCGGAGGTTGGCCATGCGGGTGCCCTGGTCGCCGTTGAGGATGATGCCGTCGTGCTCCGACTCGACGACGGTGACGCCGTCGAGGGTCACGTTGTTGGCCTTGGAGACCTCCACGCCGATGTTGTTGCGCTCCAGCGTGGTGTTCACGAGGGACCCGGTGCTGTTCGGGTTGAAGCCGATCGCCGGCTCGGCGGTCTCGGTCTCGTGCTCGGGCGTGCCCATGTCGGTGATGGTGACGTCGGTGGCGTTGATCTCGCCGCCGGTCGTCGCCTCGATGAACGGGCGGCCGACCGCGTCGAACGGGAGCGGCTGACCGCCCTGGTCGACCCCGTTGAGCGTGGTGTTCTTCAGCGTCAGCCGGCCGCCGCCGGTGTAGATCGGGCACGCGTCCGACACCTCGGGGCCGCCGAGCAGCCGGACGGTGGGGATGTCGGCGATCTGGAAGTGGACGCCCGGCGTCAGCACGATCGCCGTGTTCACCGTGGCGGTGTCGCCGTCGATGGTGATCCAGTCGCGCGGCACCATGTCGTCGAGGGCCTGCAGGGTGAGCGTGCCCGGCCGCCGCGGTTGGAGCGTGGTGAGCCGCCCCCGGTCGACGACCTCGACCCGGTCGGTGCGGATGGTGACCATCTTGTGCGGCCGGCCGCGCTCGTCCCACGACGCGCGGGCCCGCGCCGCCCGCTCGGCCGCCTCGGCGGCTTCCTTGCGTTGCCGCTCGAGCTCCTTGAGCCGCCGTTCCTCGGCCTTGCGCGCGGCCTCGGCCGCCTCCTTCGCCGCCTGCTCCGCGGCCTTGCGCTCCGCTTCCCGCCTGCGCTGCTCCTCGAGTTCTTCCTGGGACGGGCCGGTGGGGCGGGGCCGCAGCGTCGGCCGGTCGGGGTCGGGGCGACCGGTGTTGCCGGTGCTGCCCCCGTTGTTCCCGCCGTTGTTCCCGCCGTTGTTGCCGCCGTTGTTCCCGCCGTTGTTCCCCCCGTTGTTCCCCCCGTCGTCGTCGCCGGGGTCGGTGCTACCGCCGTCGTCGTCGCCGGGGGAGGAGCTACCGCCGCTGCCGCTGCTGCCGCCGGGCGGCTGCGGCGTCGACGCCACGACCCCCGCGGGGGTGGCGGCCGCCGCGGAGGCGGCGGTGGCGGGGAGCGCGAGCGCGCCGATGGCGAGGCTCGCCACGACGATGCGGGCGAGCCGACGGGCGTGCGTACCGGAGCTGGTCATGCTGCCCTCCCGACGCCGACCGCCCGCATCGGGATGGTGGCGTCGTCCTCGATGCCGCCGCCCGCGCCCGCGGTGCGGACGACCTGGCCGTTCTGGACGGCGACCTGGCGGGTGCCCCACTTCTGGTAGCGGATGGTCATCAGGGCGCGGATCTTGATCAGCGCCATGATCCACGAGACCACCACGTAGCCCAGCACGAAGAAGAAGCTGGACGGCCTGCGCACGATGTGCGGGAGGAACTTCGCCGCACGGCTGACCTGCCACCAGGCGACGAGGATGATCGCAACCATCCACTCCTGCATGATCAGCGCCGACGTGAGGAAGATCGGGCCGAGGAGCACCGTGAAGCCCGACACCGCCTTGTCGATCATCGTGTAGGCCAGGAACGGGTGCTTCCACACCCACGGCCGCGACAGCGCGCGCATGTCCGAGCGCCACGTGTTGCGCGCCCAGCGCACGCGCTGCTTGAAGAAGACGCGCCACTTGTCGGGGAACGTCGACCACACGACGGCGGTGCGCTGCATGTAGGTGAGGTAGCCGTGCTCGAGGGTGAGCGTGGTGAGGCGCTTGTCGTCACCCGACAGGCACGGCACGCCCCAGAACTTCTCCTCCATGAACTCGGCCTCGATCTCCAGCAACAGGCTGCGCCGGTAGATCGCGGTGCGGCCGGACAGGCACGCGACGGCCTGGCCGAGCAGGGTCTGGCTCGCGTTCTCGTCGAAGTACCTGTTGTCCAGGAACATGTCGGTGATCCGCGCCAGGAAGCCCTTGGTGCCGTAGACCATCTGACGGGTACCGACGCCGCCGATCCGGGGGTCGGCGAACGGCTTGCACACCTCTTCCGCGACGTTCGGGGCCCAGATCGTGTCGGAGTCCACGAGCGCGACGAGCGTGGTGCGGGCGGCGCGCCACCCGCGGCGCAGCGCGTCGCGCTTGCCGGGGACGTCCGTGATCACGATCCGGACCGGGTACCGGCGGGCGATCTCCTGGCAGGTCGTGTCCGAGGCGTCGATGACGAGGATCACTTCCTCGACGTCGTTCGCCAACCAGGACTCGATCGCCATCGCGAAGATCTGCGGGTCCTCCTGGTACACGGGCACCACGATGCTCATCGGCAGCCGGTAGTTGTTGACCACCGGCTTGTAGAGCACCGCCGGGATGCGGCGGACGAGCCACGTGGCCCACCGGATGAGTCCGAGCACCCCGAGCGGGGTGCCCAGCACGTAGTAGTACGCGGGTAGGTTCATGCCGGCTCGTGCTGCTGCTGCCCGCTTCCCGCGGCGACAGCAGTCGTCTCCTTTCCACTGGCGGCCTGGCGCAGCTGGGCGTGGGAAGCAGCGTGCGTCGCGGTGTCGACCTCTTCTGAGACGATCGCGGCGAGTCGATCGTTCGTTTCAACGACGGCCGACAGCAGGGGCATGTCCACGTCGATCGTCTTCGCGAAGCCGAGGAAGCCCTGGGTGTCCTTGGGCAGGCAGACGCCGCCGTAGGGGGCGCCGCCGCGGATGCCGTACTCGGGGTTGATCGAGCCCTCCGCGGAGCGCGCGACGGTGGCGGCGATCGGGT
>Ga0310823_100198_pt1 | contig 72752 bp, 59 predicted proteins | sample P4_ome_3_FD_201316 | JGI IMG/M metagenome (GOLD analysis project Ga0310823, IMG submission 201316) | Sorghum-adapted microbial communities from Joint BioEnergy Institute, Emeryville, California, United States - P4_Day56_Rep3 | ecosystem: Engineered > Bioreactor > SSF (Solid state fermentation) >...
CGTCCTTGGTGATCCGCGGCGCCCCAAACGACTTGTCCAGGACCACGTTCCGGCCCTTCGGACCCAGCGTCACCTTCACGGCATTCGCCAGGATGTCAACGCCGCGCAGCATCTTCTCGCGGGCGTCACTGGAAAACCTAAGTTCTTTCGCAGCCATGACGAAAACCTCCTATCAAGCGGCCTTCTTACCGGTCTGCGCGGCGCCTTCAAGGACGCCCATGATGTCCGACTCCTTCATGATCAGCAGCTCTTCGCCGTCGATCTTGACCTCGGTTCCGGACCACTTGCCGAACAGCACGCGGTCACCGACCTTTACGTCCAGCGGCGTCACCTCGCCCTTTTCGTTCCGAGCACCCGGACCGACGGCGAGAACCTCGCCCTGCATCGGCTTCTCCTTGGCGGTATCGGGAATGATGATCCCGCCGGCCGTCTTCTCGTCTTCCTCGACACGGCGGATCAGCACGCGATCATGCAGCGGTCTGAGACTCATGCCTTGTTCCTCCGACATCCCTTTTTTCCGATTAAGCGAATGCGGTTGTTGGCACTCCCGCAACTAGAGTGCTAACGGCCCGCGAGTTAGGGGCATTTTCGGCAAATTTCAAGATCACAGGTTTGGGAACATTTTCCCACATCGCTGCGGAAGCCCCCGCGCCAAGGGCCTAATACCACAGACCGGTCAGGCGTCGGCGCGGCAGATCCCGCACCCGCGGCAGGCTGATCGGCAGGACGAAGGGCAACGGCTCGTGGAAGGGGCGCGTCGGCCTCGAGCGATGGAGTGCAAGAAGCCGGCGGATCCGTTCCTCGATGGGTGGGTGAGTACGGAGCAGCGACGGATCCGGAATGCGGGGACCAGGCATGAACAGGCGCTCCCAGGCCCGCCCCTGATACCGGTCCAGCTTCTCCAGGGCAGAGGCCAGGCCCAGCGGGTCACCGGTCAGGGCCGCCGCATCGAGATCGGCGTCGAATTCGCGGGCGCGGGAGAGGGCAAGCTGCAGCAGGCTGCCGATCGTCGGTGCGAAGACCAGCAGGGCGACCAGCAGCCACGGCACGCCGCGGCCCTCGACGAGAATCAGGGGCAGATTAACGAACAGCAGAACGATGCCCGTGATCGACATCAACCCGGTTAGCCGGCTCACCGTATCGGCGAGACTCATCACCCAGAGGTCGTTGTTGCGAACGTGGCTGATCTCGTGCGCCAGCACACCCGCGAACTCGCGCCGATCGAGCGCCCGCAGCATGCCGTCGGTCACGGCGATGGCGGCGTCCTCCCGGCTTCCGACCGTAAAGGCGTTCAGCGTCGAACTCGGAACGTAGTACAGCGCCGGAGCGCGCGGCAGGCCCGCGCGGCGGGCCAGTTCCCGAAGAATCTCGAACGCCACCGGCAGATCCCGTGGCAAGATCGGCCTTGCCCGATACATCTCGAGAATCAGGCGCGGCGACACCCGGGGACTGATGGAAAGCGCGATCGCCCAGCCCACGAGCGCCCAGACGAGCCCTTCGACCCCGAAGACGAGCCAGGTGCACGCCGACAGCAGCAGCACCATGCCGCCCAGCAGGAGAACCGAGTGGGCAAGATTGCGGAGCTTGTGGCGGCGCTGCTCCGCCGTGTTCAAGAAACCTGCGTCGGCATGTACGGTCATGGGCAGACGATATCGGACGGCAGATTGACGCTCATCTTCCTATCTTAACCTTTGCGATCCGAGCCGCAGATCAAGGCCGACGGAGCAAAGAAAATACAAAGCTCGGGTTCGTCGGCCATACCGGAACCTTCCGCCAGCGCCCACGTTCCATAGCAGCCACCTCCGTCAATCCTGGGCGGACCGGCCCGGATGGCCGGGTCGGATGGCGCGGGGCCGGTTCCGTGACCGCGTCGGCCCGCGGCTCGGCACCGATGACCGATCGGATGCCTGCGACCGGGGCACCGCCGCAGATTGCCGGGGGACGGGCATTTCGTCGACTCATGGATAATAAGTAGGAGGATGCCATGGCCTTTCGGTCGCTTATGCCATTCAGCCGGGGCACGTCCCTGACATCAGAGGACCGGCCGACCGACCTGTTCCTGAGCTTCCGCCAAGAAATGGATCGGCTCTTCGACGACTTCTTCAGAAGCACCGGATTGACACGCTTCACCCGAGAGGACGGAAGGCTGGTCCCCGACATAGACGTTTGCGAGACCGAGAACAGCCTTCAGGTCATCGCAGAGCTGCCCGGCGTGGACGAGAAGGACATCGACGTGGAACTGAGCGAGGATGTTCTGACGATCCGGGGCGAGAAGAAGGTCGACCGCGAGGAGAAGGACAAGAGCTATCGCCTCGTTGAACGCTCTTCCGGTTCTTTCGCAAGATCCATCCGCCTGCCCTTCCGCGTGGACGAGGAGAAGGTAGACGCGTCCTTCGAAAACGGCGTGTTGACCGTCACCCTGCCGAAGTCTCCGGAGGTGCAGCAGAAGACGAAGAAGATTTCCGTCAAGGCGGGAGGCTGACGGTAGGCGGCCTCCGGCGGGCAAGGCGGATAGCAAACACGGCATGCCGGTTGACTTCGCACGGCCCCGCCTGCGGCGGGGCCGATCATTTTCCCCCGATCGCTATGAACGGACGGCCCCTATGAACGGACGGCCCCTCGGCCCAGATTGGCACGGAGCCAATCCCCGACCAGCCCGTGGACAGCCTCGGCCGCCTCGTCGAGCTCGTGGCCGGCTCCCTCCATGAACTGCAGCCGCTTCGTCCCGCCGGCCAAGGCATAGACCTGCTCGGAGCAGGACGGCGGCAACACCCGATCGGCGGATCCGTGAACGAGCAGGAGGGAGCACCGCGGCGCAAGCCGGTCCACCAAGTCGGTGCCGTCGCTCTGGGTGGCTAGCGCGACGACGGTGCACACCGCCTCGAACAGGGCGGCCGCCTGGATCGCGACCGCACCGCCGAAGGCGTGGCCGACGATTCCGAAAGCCGGAACCCCCTCGCGCTCCAGATAGCCGATGCCGGCAAGGACATCGTGAGTGGATTCGTCGAGATCGGTCGGATGACGGAACCGGACCCGCAGGGAGGCGATCCCGTCCGCCTGCAACTCTCGGCAGAGCTTCGGATAGAGCCCTCGCGCCGGCGTGTCGAAATCGCCGCCGACGCCGCCGATCCAAACGACCGCGCTCGCGGCACCCGGAACGGGATAATGGCGGCACTCGACGATCCCGCGGCGGGTCGCCAAGGTTACCGGCTGGAACCCGTCCGGGGCCTCCGGCCCGATGTCGAACCCGTCGACCAACAGGTCCGGCCGAAGGCCTTCGCGGAGTTTCATGGGCGTCTCCCGTCTCCTCCTTACAGGCGCCGGATGCGGATACCGCGGAACTGCACCCGCGAGCCGTCGTGATGGTTCTGCAGCCCGATATGCCCGCGCCTCGGCCGGCCGACGTCGCGCTCCAGCCGGGCGACGGGCGTGCCGTTGAGCAGGACCGAAATGTCCAGGCCAAGCGCCGTGATCTCGAAGACGTTCCAGTCGCCGGTCGGACGAGAGGCCATCACCTCGGCAGGCGCCAGCCGATAGATGGCCCCGGTGCGGTGGAGCGGGCTGCCGAATCGCTTCTCCTGCGGATCGTATCCCCGATCGTCGATCTGGACCTCGTAACCGTCCGTCACCGCGAGCCGCCAATCGGCGTCCGGATGCGACGACCCGAGCGGCGGAAAGCGAAGGAAGACCCCGGAATTGTCCTCGACCGCCGAAGCGCGCCACTCAACCCGCAGGACGAAGTCGTCGAAGGTCTCGGGCGTGTACCAGAGCAGTCCCGGACCACCCTCCGTTTCGAGGACGCCGTCGCCGACCTGGTTGAAGCGGCCGTGGCCGGCCATTGCCCAGCCTGCCAGCCCGTCCGTTAGGATCGGCGTGAAGCCCGCGGTTCGGTCACCTGCACTCATGATGCCCCCTTTTCGGCCAAGCTCGACATCGCCGCTCCGCCCGCTGCAACGGGGCGTGCAATCGACGAAGGGTTCGGACGGAGGGTGGAACACGCGAATGCCGCGATCGTTGCATGCCGGTCACGGGAGATGAGGGCCACAGCACCGAACATGCGGCCGCAGACCGCGATGGGGACCGTCCCGGCCGTGCCGGTGATCGCCCGGCCGATCCGGCGCATGCAAAGAAGCATCGAAGGATTTTGCGGGGGCCGAGCACCGAGGTTTCGCGGGAACCCAGGCCCGGAGGAACCGTTAGGCGGGGCAACCGTTAGAACCGTGTTGCTTCAGAGCCCGTGCGGCCGCGATCGGAACGGCCGGCGGAGCAAGCGGCGGACTCGAGTCCATCAGATGCGGCACGTGAAAACCAGACGAGCTGTCAACATGCAAGTCCCTCTCGAAATCGCATTCGACAATATGGAACCGTCAGACTGGATCGAAGCGGACATTCGCGAACGGGTGGCAAAGCTCGATTCTCTTTACGGCCGCCTCACCGCCTGCCGCGTGCGGATTATCCAGCCGCACAAGCAGTACCGGACCGGCAATATCCCGACCGTCCATATCGAGCTGAGCGTCCCCGGCAAGGATCTCGTGGTCAGCCACGCCCCGCATCATCCGGAAGACCGGTATGCGGGACCCGCCCCGACGCTTCGCAGTGTCATCCGCGACGCCTTCGAGGCGGCGGAGCGTCAACTCAAGAGCTTCAAGGAACAGCTTCGCGGCGAGGTGAAACGCCACGACGTGCAGTTTCACGGGCAGATCAGCCAGCTCTATCCCGAAGAGGACCATGGGTTCCTGCTCACCAACACCGGGACGCAGCTCTACTTTCATCGGAACAGCGTCCTTAACAACGAATTCGACAAGCTGAAGAAGGGCGATCTGGTCCACTACGTGGAAACGATCGGGGACACCGGCCCGATCGCCAGCAAGGTGCGCCTTGCCTCGCAGCACGAGTTCGACTGAATGGTGCCCGGCAGGGCACCGGGAGGTGCGGAGATGACGAACACTGGTCTCGCAGTTTTCGACGACACCATCCAGAAGACCAACATCTGGCTGAAGGAGATCATGGACGAGATCGGCCCGGACCGCCAACGCGCCTACGACGTGCTGCGGGCTGTCCTGCACACCGTGCGCGACCGCCTCACCATCGACGAGGCGGCGCATCTGGCGGCTCAGCTGCCGATGCTGGTCCGGGGTATCTTCTTCGAGGGGTGGCGCCCCGCCGACACCCCCGCGAAGGAGCTGCGGTCGCGCGAGGAATTCGTGGCGAAGGTGAACGAGCGCCTCCAGATGACCCGGCCCACCGACCCCGCAGATGCGGTTCGCGCGGTCTTCCATGTCCTACAGAGACACGTCACCGAAGGCGAGATGGCCGACATCCGGCAGATGCTGCCGCAAGACCTTGAACCTCTCTGGCGAGTGGAAGCGCGACCTTAGGTCTCGGCGGGTGCGCGGGCGTCGACCCGGGCCTGTCCGATCAGCCGAATGACCTCGTCGTCCGATACCTGGTCGAAATCGGCATAGTGGAGGCTGAGGGCGCCGAAATCCTCCGGTATCAGCGGACAGACGATCTCGTCGACCTCCGATCGCAATGCCGCGATCGTCGAGGCCGGAGCCACGGGCGTCGCGAGCACGAGGCGCGCCGGCGCTGCCCGCCGGACGGCACGTAGCGCAACGCGCACGGTGGCGCCCGTGGCGATGCCGTCGTCCACAACCACCGCCGTCCGGTCCCTCACCTCGATGCGCGGGCGCCCGTCGAGATAAAGGCCACGGCGGCGCTCGATCTCGGCGAGCTGACGCGCCGCTTCCTCGGCGACATAGCTTTCGGGAATGTTCAGTGATTCCAGGACTTCCCGATTGATGAAGGTCTCCGGCTGCTGACCGTCGACCACGGCACCGACGGCCAGCTCGGGCTGCCAGGGCACGCCGATCTTGCGCACCAGCAGCAGGTCGAGTGGCGCGCTCAACGCCGCCGCGATTTCGAAGCCGACCGGCACCCCACCGCGCGGCAGCGCCAGAATGACCGGATGGTCTTCCTTCAGGTGGAGCAGTCGCTCGGCGAGGCGGCGCCCCGCCTCTCGGCGATCCTGGTACATGCGTTGCTCATCCTTCGCGCTCAGGGCCTCTCTGTCCCTCACCGCGGCGGCGGTCCCTTCAGGTGGAGAACAAACCAGCGCCGCGCCAGCTCGATGACCGTGTCCAGCGCGCCCGGCTCCTCGAACAGATGGCCGGCACCCGGAACGACGGCAATCTCCTTCTCCGACGTCAGGGCCTGGAGCGCCTCGCGGTTGAGCTCGAGAACGACGGGGTCGGCGCCGCCGACGATCAGCAGCGTCGGCGCCCGGACCTTGCGCAGTGCCGCGCCGGCCAGGTCCGGCCGCCCACCGCGCGACACGATCGCCGCGATCGGCCTGGCGGAAAGGGTCGACGCGACGAGCGCGGCCGCGGCGCCCGTGCTCGCCCCGAAATAACCGACCGGGAGGTGCCTCGTGTCGTCGCGCTCGTCCAGCCAGTCCGTCGCCAAGACAAGCCGACGCGCCAACAGGTCGATGTCGAAGACCTTGGCGCGGTCGGCCGCCTCCTCTTCGGTGAGGAGATCGAAGAGCAGGGTCGCCACACCGGCCTCGCGAAGCCCTGCCGCGACCTGGTTGTTGCGCGGGCTCAAGCGGCCGCTGCCGCTGCCATGGGCGAAGAGAACGATCCCCTTCGGATCGGGCGGCAGGCCGAGAATGCCTTGCAGCCCGCTCTGGGCGATCGTCACGGTATGGGCTTGGTCGGTCGCGGTTCCGGTCATTTCGGCCCTTGCCATCGTCGCCGATGGGGGCGGCTCGTCCGCACCGCCAGGGCACGTCGCCGTCGCGACGGGCGCAACCGATCGGCAGATAAGATAACAAGCCCTTCCGCGCGCCGGTTCCAACCGTCACTCAGGCGGCGCGATACCCGAGGCCAGCGCGGCATACAGCAGTATGATCGTCGCGGCGTTGTAGGTTCCATGCGTGATGATCGGCGGCCAGAGGGAGCCGCTCCGCTCGTAGAGCAGGGCCAGCACCATGCCCTGCACGGCCAAGGCCGGGATCAGCGCCGGGATCCCGTGCGCCACCGAGAAGAGCAGCGCGCTGATCGCGACACCGGCCGGCACTCCGAACCGCTGCCGCAGCCAACCGTACAGGACGCCGCGGAACGCGATCTCCTCGGCGATGGGCGCCACGATCCCGGTCACGAAGGTCATGCCGAAAAGGTAGGACCACGAGAACCCGTCGGGAGCGATGAGCTCGATCTGGGGGTTGCGGAAGGGGGTTCCGGAAAAGGCCTGTACGGTGGCGTTGACCAGCCAGACGAGCGGCAGCGTCAGAAACGCCACCTCCACCGCGCGCAGATACCAGCGACGCGGCGCCGCTCGCAGGCCGAGTTGCTCCGGCGTCGCACCGCGCAGACCGATCGCGATGAGATAGATGGCGCCGAGCACAAGGACCGATTGCAGGACGAGAATGGCCACGATGAGACCGGCCGAAAGCTCGAGATCGGCGATCGCAAAACCAAGCAGCTGAATGGCCGCCAGCGTGAGCACCACGATGAGCACGAGGTCCCAGGCGCGCAGAGGCAGGTGCGGCCACTCGTCCGGCTGTCTCATGCGACGATCATCCAACCGCGGATGAAGCGCCCGGATCCCGGTCGCACGGCCGGCTGCGCCGCCCTGCGGGTCGCCGTCGCGCGGATTGCCGAATCGGCAAACTCATCGGGCCTCCTTCCGGGTATGATGGCCGGCCGCGTGTTTCTTCGCGAAGGACAACGCGCCGCAGACCGCCAAGTTTCGCCGAAACGCTCACCGGCGTCCAAGCCGTTTCGCCGATGCCCGGTCGCGCGGATGCGGACAAGGTTCCGCTCCCTGAATGCGCCCGAATCGGGCTCATCGCGATTCCAGATACTCCTTCAGCGCAACCGCGTTGTTGTGAACCGTGTCCTTCGCTCCGAACAGGAGCGTGACGGTCCCCTTCCGGCTCATCTCCTTCAGGAGGCGGATCGACTCGGCCTGGCCGTCCAGCTCGCGCGCATAGCGAGCGCGGAACAGGTCCCATTTGGCGGGGTCGTGGCCGAACCATTTCCGGAGTTCCGAGCTGGGTGCGACCTCCTTCATCCAGCGGTCGATTGCCGCCGCCTCCCGCGTCATTCCGCGGGGCCAGACCCGGTCCACAAGGATACGGATACCGTCCCCGTCGTCGGCACCGTCATAAATCCGCTTGACCTTGATCATGGCCAGCCTCCTTTCCGTTGCAGCGTTCCACTTTCCTCCGTCGCATCATAAAGCCGCCGTTCGATTGCCGGGACCGTTCCGGATTCACGACGGAGTTCGAGGCTTGGCGCGGCGCGTCGGCGGCGCGGTTAGCGGATCGTCCGGCCAGAAGTGCTTCGGATAGCGCCCCCTCAGATCGGCCCTGACCGACCGGTAACCCTCGGCCCAGAAACCGGCGAGGTCGCGCGTGACCTGGACCGGCCGCCCAGCGGGCGACAGCAGATGCAGCAGGACCGGCACGCGCCCCTCCGCGACCCTCGGTGTCTCTGCGGCCCCGAACATCTCCTGCAGCCGGACGGCGAGGACCGGAGCATCGCCGGCCTCGTAGTCGAGCCGGATCCGCGATCCGCTGGGCACGACCAGATGCGTCGGCGCCGCCTCGTCAAGGCGCCGGCGCAAGCCCCAGTCGAGCCGGTCCTGAAGGATGCCGGCGAGGTCCAGGCGCTTGAGGTCGGAGATCCGCGACAGCCCGTGAAGATGGGGCCCCAGCCAGTGCTCCAGGTCGTCGAGCAAGGCCGGTGGCGACAGGTCCGGCCAGCCCGCCGCCGGACCTTCGACGCGACGCAGGAAAGCGACCCGCGCACACCAGGCCCGAAGCTCGGGCGTCCAGGGCAGGACCTCGAGGCCGAGTTGCCGGATGCCCTGGAGAAGCGCCTCGGCCACCCGCGCCGGATCGGGATCGGCAAGCGGTTCCTCCTTGAGGACCAGGGCGCCGAAGCGCCGCTCGCGGCGGGCGACGACCGCCTGCTCGCGCCCGTTCCACTCGACGCGATCGATCCAGCGGATCCGGTCCCCGAAGGCGTCTTCGATCTCCGGCAGGGTCAGGGGCGCCGCGAGAAAGACGGTGGCGTTCCGCGGCGCCCCGTCAAGCGCGGCGACCGCGAGCCAGTCGGTCGCCGCGAGCGGGTCGGTCTGCGGCAGCACGGCGCCGCGGCCGTTGCCGAGGAGGAAGGTGCCGGTGCCGCCGGCCCGCCGCTTGGCGATCCGGTCCGGATAGGCGAGGCCGACAAGCAGTCCGGCTCTGTCCGGCGCGCCGTCGCCGTCGACGCCAAGCTGCCTGCGCCAGGCCCGCGCGGCCTGAAGCGCACGTTCGAGGGCACCGCGATGCACGGCATCATCGGGCAGGCCGCGCCGGTCGCGCCGCCGCGCGGCCTGCAGGATTTCGACGCGGGACCGCAGGTCGGCGTCGCGCTCGCCCAGGCGGCCCTGAAGGATATCGCGCTCCTCCAGCAGCGCGGCGAGGTCGCAGGCGAGCCCGCCGAGGCCTCGCGCCCGGCCTTCCAGGACCATATGCGCGAGGCGCGGATGCAGGCCGAGCGACGCCATCGCCCGCCCATGCTCGGTAATGCGCCCCTGCCCGTCGAGCGCACCGAGATCGGTCAGCAAGCCGCGGGCCTGGGCGAAGGCGCTCTCCGGCGGCGGGTCGAGCCAGGCGAGCTGCGACGGGTCACCGACGCCCCATTGGGCGAGCTCCAGAGCAAGCGCGGACAGCTCGGACTCGAGGATCTCGGGACGGCCGAACGGAACGAGCGCGCCTTGCTCCGCCTCGGGCCACAGTCGGTAGCAGACGCCGGGCTCGAGCCGCCCGGCGCGGCCGCGACGCTGCTCGGCCGAGGCCTGGGTGACGCGGACGGTCTCCAGCCGGGTCATGCCGCTGCGCGGATCGAAACGCGGGACGCGCATGAGGCCGGAATCGATCACCACTCGGATTCCCTCGATCGTCAGGCTGGTTTCGGCGATGGCGGTGGCGAGGACCACCTTCCGCTGGCCCGGCGGCGCCGGCCGGATGGCTTCGTCCTGCCGCTCCGGCGGAAGAGCGCCGTAAAGCGGCGCGATCCGAACCTCGGACCCCAACGCGACCTCCTCGAGCCGTGCCTGCACGCGACGGATCTCCGCCTCGCCGGGGAGAAAGACCAGCAGGCTGCCCGGTTCCTCGGCCAGCGCCCGCCGCACGGCGGCAACGACCGCTCCCTCGACCGAATCCCGCGACGTCCCGGCCGACCGGCCCGGCGACTCCCGCCCCAGATAGCGAACCTCCACCGGGAAGCCGCGTCCTTCGCTGGTCAGGATCGGCGCGTCATCGAGGAGCCGGGCCACCGGCCCTCCGTCGAGAGTCGCCGACATGACGAGAAGCCGAAGATCCTCGCGCAGCGCGGTCTGAACCTCACGGCAAAGGGCAAGTCCGAGATCGGCCTGCAGGCTGCGCTCGTGGAACTCGTCGAACAGAACCGCGCCAACATCGGCGAGCGACGGGTCACGCTGCAGCCGGCGGGTGAGGACGCCCTCAGTGACCACCTCGATCCGGGTGCGGGGACCGGTGCGGCGCTCCATCCGCATGGCATAGCCGACGGTCTCGCCCACCGTCTCGCCCAGCATGGCGGCCATGCGCCGCGCCGCCGCCCGCGCGGCAAGCCGGCGCGGCTCCAGGACGAGGATGCGACGACCGCCGAGCCAGTCTGCGTCGAGCAGGGCGAGCGGCACGCGCGTCGTCTTGCCGGCGCCCGGCGGCGCCTGCAGCACGGCGTTGCCGCGCCGGGCGAGTGCGGCCAGAAGCTCTGGCAGAAGGGGCTCGATGGGAAGGGTGTTCACGGGATCGTCGGTCGGTCGGGAACTCGGCTCAATCTTGGCTCAATGCGCGGGCTAGGAGAGGCGCCCGTCGGTCGCGGCTCGATATACCATCTTTGGCCGGGACCGGAGACACCGGTCCGGGAGCGGCTCTCATTCCTTGCCCACAGAAGCCGGCATGGTCGCCGTCCTTCCAGGTATCCGCCACATCCGCCGGCATCGAAAGCCCCGGGTGGCGTACGACCCGGCAAGAGCTCAGATCGGAATTTCCGCGACGCACGGCCAACGGGTTCGGGACGGCACCGCCGCGGCGCGGGTGCTGCCCACGCCGCCCGCCGCCTTCGCCGATTGGATGCGCGCGGGAAGCTCGACGACCGGCACAAACTCCCCCGGATCATCGACGATCTGGCCCTCTTCACGTCTCTGCACCGGTTCGCCGGGTATCGGTAGCAGCATCCGGCTTTTTGGCAAGCAATATATTGCCAAAATAGATGATCCAAATTAAGCATGTCGTTTCCTATCGGATCAGGAAACACGTCATGACGGTCCCGGACGAAGCGAAATTCAGCGCCGTCGTCGCCGAACATGGCTGGCACCGTGTCGGCGTCCTCTGCCTTGCGGTCTGGCTGCACGCCGCGGATTCCCTACTGGCGGCGACCGTGATGCCGAGCGCGGTGGCGGAGATCGGTGGCCTCGCCTTCATCTACTGGACGATTGCGCTCTACGAGCTCGGCTCGATCGTGGCAGGCTTCGTCACCGGCCTCATGTCCATCAAGCTCGGCCTGCGCGCCGGCATGACCGGCGCCGCCGTCGTTTACGCGGTCGGATGTGTGGCGAGCGCCGCCGCGCCCGACATGGTGGTGATGCTCGTCGGGCGCACGCTGCAGGGGCTCGGCGGCGGCTGGCTCGTGGCGCTTGCCCATGTCGCGGCCACCCATCTGTTCCCGGAGCGGCACTGGCCGAAGATCATCGCGCTCATATCGGCGGTCTGGGGCGGGTCCGCCCTTATCGGGCCGTTGATCGGCGGGGCATTCGCCACCGCCGGGCTGTGGCGTGGCGCCTTCGTCGCCTTCGCGCTCCAGGCGGTCGCCTTCGCCGTGCTTGCCCTGACGCTGCCGCGAGACAAGGCTGGCCACATCCAGGCCGATCCGCTGCCTTGGCGCAGGCTGGCCTTGCTTGCGGGGGCGGTTCTGGCGGTTCTCGCCGCCGGCGTGTGGCCAGAGCCATGGTCGGCGGCCGGGCTCCTTGCCGCCGGAGCCGTGCTCTTGATGCTCGTCCTGCGGCTCGATGGGCGCGCCCGTAGCCGTCTGCTTCCGCCCGCGCCGTTCTCGCCGCGCACGCCATGGGGTCCCGGTTTCGTCACCGTCTTGGCACTTTCGGCCGCGACCATCTCGTTCACGGTTTACGGCCCGCTTCTCATGGAGGTTCTGTTCGGCGCAACGCCGCTCGTCGCCGGTCTGGTCCTTGCCCTCGAGTCGGTCTCCTGGTCGCTCACGGCCATCCTGTTCGCTCGCGCCGGGACGCAGGCCGAACCGCGGCTCATCCGCCTTGGCACGCTGCTCGTGGCGTTCGGCGTCGTCGGCTTCGTCCTTGTTATGCCGCACGGCCCGCTCGTCGCACTCCTGCCCTGGGCCATCCTCCAGGGAGCCGGCTGCGGCATGGCCTGGGCTTTCATCATGCGGCGCATCGTGGCGAGCGTTGCAACCGAGGATCGCGAGCGGGCCTCTTCGGCGGTCCCGGCAATGCAGATGATGGGCTATGCCCTCGGCGCCGCGCTGGCCGGGATCGTCGCCAACATGGCGGGACTCGCCGAAGGCGTCGATGCCACAGCCGCCAAGCGAGCCGCGTTTTGGGTCTTTGCCGTATTCCTGCCCATCGCCATCATCGGCGTGCGCGCCGCCTCCCGCCTGGTCGCCCCGGGTCGGTCAGAGGGCCAGCCTCCGGGTCGGCCGCGCGACGCGTCCGATCAGGCCGTCTCATCCGGCCGGGCCCCTTCGCGGCGTATGACGTAATCGCCGGCATCTTTCGTGAAGCAAGGGGTGTGGCGAGGAGGGCCTTCCAGGCAATTCGCTCCAGGGCGTCCCGAGGCGCTCGACCTCGCCTCGATTGCGCTGCGCTTCCTGCGGGATCGGCTGACCATGCGCCGGATCGCGCCCTCCACGTTCATCGCGGCGCCTTCGAGATGCTCGGACGCGGCCGTCGGCCGGGAACGCTCGCAGTGCCCGCATCGTTATAAACATAGAATCCCATCGAGCAGGAGGATGGTCACAGAGGGACGCGATCGGTCCCGGAGCGAGCCATCCCCTCGCTTCGGCCAGGCAGGCCGGAGGAGAGGCGTTGAGCCGACTGGTCATCGTATCCAATCGCGTCGCGACAGACCCCGAGAAGGCCGCCGCCGGCGGACTTGCCGTGGCGCTGACCGCCGCGCTCGAGGAATCGCACGGCTTGTGGTTCGGCTGGAGCGGGACGCTGGAAGAGAACGCGTCCGAGAGCCCCCACATCACCGAAAGGGACGGCATCACCTACGCAACGGTTGACCTGGATCCGGCGGACTTCGACGAATACTACAACGGCTACGCCAACCAGACCCTATGGCCGTCCTTCCATTACCGGGCCGACCTGGCCAGCGCCAGCTACCCCTTCTTCGAGGGCTATCTGCGGGTGAACGCGCTCTTTGCCCGCCAGCTGGCATCGCTTCTGAAACCGGACGACATCGTCTGGGTGCATGACTACCATCTGATCCCGCTCGCGGCGGAGCTGCGCCGGCTCGGCGTGTCGGCCCCGCTCGGCTTCTTCCTGCATACCCCCTTCCCGGTCCCGCAGATCCTCACCACCCTCTTCAACCACGATACGCTGATCCGAACCCTGCTCGCATACGATCTGGTCGGATTCCAGACCCCGGACGATCTGCGGGCGTTCGAGGACTACGTGGTCGATGTGCTCGGCGGAACGGTGTCGGAAGACCATCGCGCCACCGCCGACGGACAGACCGTCCAGGGCGGCGCCTTTCCGATCGGGATCGATCCCGATGCCTACGCAGCCCTTGCCGTTTCCGACGAGGCACAGTGGCACCGGGCGCGCGTTCGCCAAAGCCTGGCGAACGGCATCCTCGTGATCGGCGTCGATCGGCTCGACTACAGCAAAGGGCTGCCGGAACGGATGAAGGCCATCGAATGCCTCTTGCAGCATCACTCCGAATACTGCGGCGATCTGACCTACGTGCAGATCGCCGCGCCATCGCGCACCGACGTGCCGGAATATGTCGAGATCCGCCAGGAGCTGGAGGTCACCTGCGGCCGGATCAACGGCCGATTCTCGACCTATGACTGGGTGCCGATCCGCTACGTCAACCAGCCCTACAGTCAGGCGGTGCTTGCCGGGCTGTACCGCGCCGCCCAGGTCGGGCTCGTCACGCCGCTTCGCGACGGCATGAACCTGGTGGCGAAAGAGTATGTCGCAACCCAGGACCCGGCCGATCCCGGCGTCCTGATCCTGTCGCAGTTCGCCGGTGCGGCCTACGAGCTCGCAACAGCACTGATCGTGAACCCCCACGACACGCAGGAAGTGGGCGAATCTCTGGATCGCGCCCTGCGGATGCCGCTCGAGGAGCGCCGCGAGCGCTGGTCCGCGATGATGGAGACGCTGCGGCGGAACAACATCAACCAGTGGCGGGAGCGCTTCCTTGCCGCCCTGCGCGCCGCCCGCGTTTCCGCGGAGCTTCGGGCGCTCTAAAGCTAAAGCGCCAGATACTCCCGGCGGATCTCTTCGTTCGCCAGAACCTCGTCAGGCTGGCCGGTGAACACAATCGAGCCGTCGTCGAGAATGGCGCAGCGATCGGCGATCCGCAGGGCCGCGACGGCGTTCTGCTCGACGACGACGATGGTCAGGCCCGTCTTCTTGACCTCAAGAAGGATCTGCTCGATCTCGTTGACGATTTGCGGCGCCAACCCCTCATAGGGTTCATCCAGCAGCAACAGCGAAAGGTCGCGCGCCAGCGCCCGGGCGATCGCCAGCAGCTGCTGCTCGCCGCCGGAAAGCGTCACCCCCTCCTGCTGGCGGCGCTCCGCAAGGCGCGGGAAGTGGTCGTAGATCCGCTCAAGCGGCCAACCCGGCTCTTTCGCGATCTGGGCCAGAACGAGGTTCTCTTCGACCGTGAGACCGGGGATAACGCGGCGGTCCTCCGGCACGAGCGAGACCCCCATGCGCGCCGCCTTGAAGGCGGGCAACCCATGGAGCGGCTCACCCTTCAGATAGATCTCCCCCCTTCGGAGCTGCGGCTGGTCGGCACGGGCGATGGCGCGCAGCGTCGTCGTCTTGCCCGCGCCGTTGCGTCCCAGAAGGGCGAGGATCTCGTTGTGCCGCACCGCCAGGGAGATACCGTGCAAGATGTAGCTTTCGCCGTAATAGGCGTGGAGGTTGCGGCAATCGAGAAGGTGGGCGTTCGCCGACGCGTTCATAGATGCGCGCCTCCCAGATAGGCTTCCTGGACTGCCTCATCCCCGCGGATCTGCTCCGGGGCGCCGTCGGCGATGACCCGGCCCTGGTGCAGCACGGTGATGCGCGAGGAAAGCGTGAAGACGACATCCATGTCGTGCTCGATGATGATTTTGGTCATGCCCATCTCGGAAATCTTCTTCAAGAGCTCCACGGTGCTGTGGGTTTCGGCATGCGACATTCCGGCGGTCGGCTCGTCGAGCAGCAGCAGCCGCGGCCGGTGCGCCAGACAGATCGCAAGCTCGAGACGCCGCTTGTCGCCGCGGGAGAGATGCTTGGCCACAAAACGCGCGTACTCCTTCAGGCCAACATCGGCCAGCACCTCCTCCGCCAGGTCCCGCACTTCGCCGCGGCGGCGGGGGTGCTGCAGAGCATTCAGCCGGAAGCTGCCGTCGCGCGCGGCCAGGGCGGCGATCGTCACGTTGTCGACAAGGCGCAGCTCGGGAAAGATCTCCGGACTCTGGAAGACTCGCGCGATCCCCAGCTGATTGATCTCGTAGGGTGGGCGCGAGATCAGCGATTGCCCATCGAACAGGATCGTGCCGCCGTCGGGACGAATACTGCCCGTGAGGACGTTGAGGAGCGTGCTCTTGCCGGCGCCGTTGGGCCCGATGATGCTGTGCACGCTGCCTTCCTCGACCTGGAGGTCGACATGGTCGAGAGCCGTAAGGCCGGCGAATCGTTTGGTTACGCCGGAAGCTTCGAGCAATGCCATTTCGACCGATTCCCTGCCACGCTCGCCCTACCGCGACCGCTGCTGCAGCGGCGCCGCGCCATGCGCGCCCTCCCGGGCCTGCCGTCGCCCCTCGATCTCGGGAAGGTCCGTCCTCCGCCACGCGATCCAGGAGAGTATCCGATGCAGACCCTCCATGACGCCGCCGGGGAGGAAGACGACGAAGGCCATGAAGATGAGACCCTGGATGAGGAGCCACTGTTCCGTCGAGGCCGAGAGGACGTCCTCGAGGTAAAGGACGACCCCGGCCCCGACCATCGGGCCGAACAGCGTGCCGAGGCCGCCAATCACGGACATCATCACAACCTTGCCCGAGGTCACCCAGTGCAGGCTCTCGGTCGGCACATAGGTCTCGTAGATCGCGTAGAGCGTACCGGCGAGGCCCGAGTACAGGCCGCTGATGACGAAGGCCGCGACCTTGTAGCGGTAGACGTTGATGCCCGTAAACCGAAGCCGCGTCTCGTTCGACTTGATCGCCCGCAACATCAGACCGAAGGGCGAGCGGACGATGCGCCGGGCGAAGTAGACCGCGAGAAAGGCGCAGGCGACCACGAAGTAGTGGATGACCTCGCCCTTGAGCGGTATCCCGGCGAGCACCGGGGTCGGGATGCCGGTCAGCCCGTTGTCGCCGCCGGTCCAGTCCTGCAGCGGCGCGAGCGCCGCATAGTAGAACATCTCGGCGAAGGCGAGGGTCAGGATCGCGAAGTAGATGCCGTAACGGCGCAGAGCGAGATATCCCAGCAGCACCGAGATCGCCGTCGCCGCCACCACCCCGATAATGATGGCCGGCAGCGCGTTCATGCCGCCGTGGAGAAGATAGAAGCCCGCGCAATAGGCGCCGATCCCCCAGAACGCCGCATGGCCGAAGGACAGGTAGCCCGTGAACCCGACGAGGAGGTCGAAGCCGAGGGCGAAGATTCCCCAGATGAGAATCCGGGTCGCCAGCTCCGGATAGCCGCCGACATAGGGCAGGATCCATGGGAGCGTGATCATGACAACCGCGACGACAGCCATAATCACCGGCTCACGCCAAGGCGATTCGGCGCTTTGCGGCCGCAGCATGTGCGCGATCATTCCATGACTCCCTTGACGCCGAACAGGCCGCGCGGACGCCACAAGAGCACAGCCGCCGCAACGATGTAGACGATCACCTGCGCGATCGGTGGATATATGAGCACCGACAGGCTGACCGCCTCTCCCATGAGGATGCCGGCGAGGATGGCGCCGGGCAGGCTTCCCATCCCGCCGATGACGACTACCAGGAAGGAAGGCACCAGCATGGCCATGCCGATCTCCGGATTGACCGCGGTGGTGGGGCCGCCGATCACGCCGGCGATTCCCGCGAGCAGCGCACCCAGCCCGAAAACGAAGGTGAAGCGGTTCGACACATTGATGCCGAGAAAGCGCAGCATTTCGGGATCGCGCATACCGGCGCGAATGACCAGGCCGAAGCGGGTGTAGCGCAGAACCAGAAAGAGCAGCACGACGATCGCGATGGTGACGCCGATGATCACGAGGCGCCAAGGCGGGTAGTAACCGATTCCGATGTTCACGGGCACGAGGGCCCAGGACGGGGGCGGAAACGGCTTCGTCGTGCCGCCGAACATCCAGCGGACGACTTCCTGCAAAACCAGCGCCAGGCCGAAGGTAACGAGGATCTGGTCCGTCACCGGACGGCGATAGAAGAACTGAACCAACCCCCGCTCCATGACGATGCCGAGCGCGAACAACAGCAGCGGCACGAGGACGAAGGCCAGCCAGTAGCCGGTGGCGCTGGAAATCAGCCAGCCGAGATAGGCGCCGATCATGAACAATGCGCCGTGGGCGAAATTTGCCACGCCCAGAGTTCCGAAGATGAGCGTCAGCCCGAGCGCGATCAGCACGTAGATCGCGCCGAACTGCAGCCCCGTCAGCAACTGCAGGAGCAGACTTCCGGTCGTCATGACACCTCTCGCCGGGGGCGCCCGCCACGGATCCCGCTTTCGAATCCGCAGCGGGCCCCGCGCGACTCAGATACGCAAAAGATCCCGATCGTTCGGCGCGGACCTACGCTTCCGGCTGATAGGGGCCGAGTTCACCGGGCATCATGGCGCAGTCGTAGACGAGAGTGTCGCCCGGGATCTGCTCGATGGTCTCCAGGAGATCGAACTCGTTCTGCATCTGGTCCGGCGCCTTGCCGCGCACCACCAGGATGTCGTGGAACGCTTGGTGATCGCAGGCGCGATACAGCATCTTGCCCGGGCCGACGCCACTACACTCGAAATCCTCCAGCGCCTTGATGACCTCCGGCGGGAAGAAGGTGCCGGCGGTCTCCACGGCGTTGGAGTAGAGGATCGTCTGGACGTAGGCGGTGTGTGCCGCCTGCGAGGCCGGTTGATCGTATTCGGCCTCGAACGCCTTGTTGAAGGCCTGCGAGCCCTCGTCATCCAAATGCCAGTTCCAGTCCGTCGTGCCGAAGATCCCCTGGATGTTCTCCGCCCCGGCACCCTTCGCCATGAGACGGCTGTAGAGCGGCACGACGACCTCCATCTGCCTGCCGTTGACCTCGCGGTCCCGCATCCCGAACCGTACGGCCTGGGTGAGCGAGTTCACCATGTCCTGGCCGTAATGGTTGAGAACGAGGACGTCCGCATCGCTGTTGAGGACGGCGGTCAGGAACTGGCTGTAATCGGTGGCGCCGAGCGGTGTCATGATGTTGTTGACGGTCGTCCAACCCTGCCGCTCCGTGGAGTCCTTCATCGACTCGTACTGGGTGTGACCCCAGGTGTAGTCGGCGGTGAGGTGATAGGCGCGGCGATCCGTGCCGTATTCCTTCGCCAGGATGGGGCCGAGCGCCTGGCCGGACATGTAAGCGTTGAAGAAATGGCGGAAGCCGTAGCGGCGGCGGTCCTTCCCGGTCGTATCGTTGGAATGCGACAGGCCCACCATGAAGATCACGCCCTTCTCCTGCGCCAGATACTGCTGGGCAATGGCGACGGCGCTGCTCGAGCCGCCGCTGTACATAATTACCTTGTCTCGCTCGATCATGCGCCGCGCGCTGGCCCGGGCGGCATCCGGATCCGTCTGCGTATCGCCGGTGACGAACTCGACCTTCTTGCCGAGCACGCCGTTGCCCTTGAGGGCGCTTGGCTTCAGCGTCTCCAGCATGCCGCCGCCCTCGTTCAAGTGCCGCACGGCGAGCTTGTAGGCACGCAGTTCGTCCTCGCCCTCGTCCGCATAGGAGCCGGTCTGCGGCACGTTGAAGCCGTAGACGACGGTGCTGCCGTTCACCGGGAAATTGCCGATCGCGTCCTGCGCATAGGCGCCGCGGACGAAATGCCAGGGAGCCCGGCCGCCCAGACCGAGCGCGCCGGCGCCGGCCGCCGCGCCCACCGCGCTTTTGATGAAACGCCTCCGCGCGAGTGTGAGTCGCCGTCCCGCTTTCGGGGTCTGTTCCTTCGACATTCGTTTCCTCCCGAAAAGAAGCCCGTCCGTTCTTCGGATGCTTTTTCAGGAATGGTAGTCGCTGCTCGCGATCCCCGATATTCGACTTTCGACTAAGTCCGGGCTTGTGGATGGGCGCCGGCGCCTTGCATACTCGGAACCGGGCCGGACAAGGACCTCGCGGGGAGGAAGGAGGCGCGATGATGGCTTGGCGCATCGTGATCGCCGACGATCATCCGCTGTTTCGCGACGCCCTGCGCTTGGCGATCTCAGAACAGTTCGAAGGCGCCGAGATCGCCGAGGCCGGCGCGCTCGACACTGTCAGGGCCGAGATCGAGGCCGCGCCCGACACCGACCTCGTGCTGCTCGACCTCAACATGCCGGGCATGCACGGCTTCTCCGGCCTTCTCTTCCTGCGCGCGCAGTTCCCGGCCGTACCGGTCGCGGTCATTTCCGCGAACGAAGAGCCGCGGGTCGTGCGCCGCGCCGTAGAGCTGGGCGCCGCGGGCTACATCCCGAAATCGGCCACACCGGACGAGATTCGCGGGGCGTTGGCCGCGCTGCTCGCGGGCGAGGCCTGGCTGCCGCCTGCGATCGACCCGGGCGACGGCGAGGAGGATGAGGAGGCGGATCTAGCGGCGCGGCTCACGAGCCTGACGCCGCAGCAGGTGCGTGTTCTCATGATGCTGAGCGAAGGCCTGCTCAACAAGCAGATCGCCTATGATCTCGGCGTCTCGGAGGCCACGGTGAAGGCCCATGTCTCCGCCATCCTGCAGAAGCTCGACGTCGGCAGCCGCACCCAGGCCGTCATCCTGGCCGGGCGCCTTGCCGCGGACGTCAACGCGCCGCAGCAGGAGATCCTGCGTGCCGCCGAAGCGGCGAACAAGGCGTCCTGAACGACGGCCCCCTCATTCCGCCGCGCGGGACCCGGCGAGGGCGCGCGCGATCAGGGCGCGCAGGGCCGCCGGCTTGATCGGCTTGTTGAGGAGCGGCAAATCCGCGGCGCGCGCACGGGCCTTGAGCTCTTCGGAGCGGTCGGCGGTGATCAGAATCGCCGGCACCGCGGCGCCGAACCGTCGGCGCAGCGTCTCCAGCGAGGAAATGCCGTCGCCGCCGTCGTCGAGATGGTAATCGACGATGACGAGGTCCGGCGGCTCGGTCCCGTCCTTCGTGATTGCGAGGGCCTCCGCCAGTCCGGTCGCGCCGAGGACGCGACAGGACCAGCCCGCCAGCAGGGCCTGCATGCCGTCGAGAATGCTCGCCTGGTTGTCGATGCATAGCACCACCGCCTGGTCGAGCGCCGGTCCGGGCCGTGCGGGCGCCGGCCGGAACGGTCGCGGTCCCTCGGATGCCCGGCCGCGCGGCACGCGCACCGTGAACAGCGTCCCGCGACCGGGCGTCGAGCGGAGCCCCAAGGGGTGGTCGAGAATGCGGCTGATCCGTTCCACGATCGAGAGACCCAGACCAAGGCCGCGCTCCGCGCCGGGACCGGTAGCGAAGCGCTGGAACTCCTTGAAGACAAGGGCTTGCTTGTCGGGCGGGATGCCGGGCCCGGTGTCCCAGACCTGGATCAGGAGGTGATCGCCCGCGCGCCGCGCGCCCATCAGCACGCGGCCGCGCTCCGTGTAGCGTATGGCGTTCGACAGCAGGTTTTGCAGGACACGGTGCAGAAGCCTCCGGTCGCTCGCGACGGCGAGTGTGCAGGGTACGACGCGCAGCTCGAGCCCCCGATTCTCCGCAAGCGGCGCGAACTCGACGCGGAGCATCGCGAACAGATCGTCGAGCGGGAAGCTCCGCACCTCCGGGCGCAAGGCACCCGCATCGAGCTTGGAGATGTCGAGCAGGGCGCCGAGCAGTTCCTCGACCGATTCGAGGGACGCGCCCAGGTTGCGCAGGAGCCGGCCCTCCGGTCCCGTTTCCGCGTCGTCGCCCCTGCGCGCTTGCCGCTCAACGAGGCCCGAGGCGTAGAGCCGGGCAGCGTTCAGCGGCTGCAGAAGATCGTGGCTCGCCGCGGCCAGGAAGCGGGTCTTGTCGCGGTTCGCCTCCTCGGCCGCCGCCTTGGCGCGAGTCAGCTCCGCGTTAAGGGCGGTGAGCTCCGCCGTGCGCCCCCGCACCCTTTGCTCGAGGGTCTCGTTCGCGGCGGCGAGCGCGGCGGCCGCGCGCACGCGCTCGGTGATGTCCGAATAGGTGGTGACATAGCCGCCGCCGGGCATGGGATTGGTCCGGATTTCGAGCACGGTGCCGTCCGGCCGCTGCCGCTCGAAGACGGTATCGACGCTGTCGAGGAAGCTCTCGAGCCGCCGCGCGACCAGTTCGTCCACCCGACCGGGTCCGTACTCCCCGCGCTGGGCATTGAACCGGATGATTTCCTGAAGCGGCACGCCGACGCGGCCGAGATCGGCCGGCAGATCGAGGAGGTCGCGGAAGCGCCGATTCCAGCAGACAAGGCGCAGGTCCCTGTCGAAGACGCTGATGCCCTGACGCACGTTTTCGATCGTCGCCTGCAGGAGATCGCGGTTGTACTGGATCGCTGCGGAGGCATCGTCGAGCAGCCGCATCGCGCTTTCCGGGCTGAGGCTGCGCCGTTCGAGGGCGAGCGCCATGACGAGACGCGCCGACGCGGCGCCGATGGCGCTTGCCAGGAGGCGCTCGGTGTGATGCACAAGGTGCAGATCGGCATCGGCGTCGGGGGCAAGCTGGCCGCTCCGCTGCGCCGCGAAGTCCCGGAAGGAGCGCTGCGCGCGCTCGGATCCGAGGTAGCGCGCCGCGATCGCCTGCAGGTCCGAGACCCTGATCGACCCCCGCCACGGCTGCAGCCGCGCGGCTTGGCTTTCGTCGGGATCGGAGTCCACGAAGGCGCTCGCCTGCAGCCGCTCGATCGGCTCCGGCACGCTCGTCAGGGAGAAGGCCAGGTAGGCGGTGACGTTCGCGAGCAGGCTCCAGAAGACGCCATGCGCCAGCGGGTCGAACGCCAACCCGAAGAGCTGCTGCGGACGCAAGAGGCCGATGCCGAACGGCCCCGATTCCAGGAGTTCGAGCGGCAGCCAGCCGGATTGGACGAAGGACGGCAGGAGAAGCGTATAGGCCCAGACGAGGAAGCCCAGCATCACGCCGGCGAGTGCCCCCTTCTGCGTGCCGCCGCGCCAGACGAGACCGCCGAGCAGGACGGGCGCGAACTGCGCCACCGCCGCGAAGCTCAGAAGCCCGATCGACGCGAGGGCGAAGGAATCGCCCACCATGCGATAGTAGAGATAGGCGAGCAGCATGATCGCGACGATCGTCACCCTGCGGATCTGCAGGATGAGCGCGCCCATATCCTCGCGATCCGACAGCCACAGCCGCCGGCCGCGCAGGAAGATCGGCATGATGAGATCGTTGCTGACCATGTTGCTGACCGCGACCGAGGCCACGATCACCATGCCGGTCGCCGCCGAGAGGCCGCCGATGAAGGCGATCAGAGTCACCGCTTCCTGCCGGCCGGCCATCGGCAGGGCCAGGACGAACATGTCGCCGTCGACCGCGCCATCGGGGAACGCGAGGCGGCCGGCGATGGCGATCGGCACCACGAAGACGTTGATGGCGATGAGATAGGCCGGGAACAGCCACGTCGCCTTGCGGACGTCGGATTCGTCGGTGTTCTCGACCACGGTGACGTGGAACTGGCGCGGCAGGCAGATGATGGCGGTGAACGCGATGGTCGTCATCGTGACCCAGACCGGGCCGTCGATTGGCCCGGCGAACAGAACGCGCAGGTCCGGCGCCGCGGCGGCCCGCGTCACCAGGTCGCCGAAGCCCTCGAACATACCCCAGGTGACAAAGGCGCCGACCACGAGGAAGGCGATGAGCTTCACGACCGATTCGGAGGCGATTGCCAGCATCATCCCCTCGTTATGCTCCGTGGCGTCGATGTGCCGGGTTCCGAACAGGATGGCGAAGACGGCCAGAATCAACGATGCGATCAGCGCCGTGTCGCCCCAGATCGGCACGCCGGCCGCATCCGACGGCATGACGATCCGCGGGTATTGGAGGAGAACGGTGAAGCTCGTCGAGACGGCCTTCAGCTGCAGCGCGATGTAGGGGAGCGTGCCGATCACCGCGACCACCGTGACCGCCGCGGCGAGGATCTGGCTCTTGCCGTAGCGCGCGGCGATGAAATCGGCGATCGAGGTGATGTTCTGGCTCTTCGAAAGCCGCACGATCTTGCGCAGCAGCGGCCAGCCCAAGCCGAACATGACGATCGGGCCGATATAGATCGGCAGGAAGTTGTAGCCGGTGACGGAGGCGAGGCCGACGCTCCCGTAGAAGGTCCAGGAGGTGCAGTAGACGGCGAGCGAGAGGGCGTAGACGACCGGTTTGGCGCTCGGACGGCCGCGGGTGCGTGCCGCCTTGTCGCCCCAATAGGCGATAGCGAAGAGAAAGCCGACATAGCTCAGCGAGAAGGCCAGAACGGCCCAGCCCTGGATCATGGATGCCCGCCCTCGCTTGCCGCGCGACGGCGCGGCGGACTTTCCCCAGGACCATGGAACACCGAGCCGGAGCGGTTGTCTACCTGCCGGGGCGGATCCGGATGAATCCCGACCGATTGGCAAGATCCGGCGAATGGGGCATTCGCCTGAGACGGCGAGCGCGCTCACGCTCTCGCGAAACGGTTGCGTCCGGCCCGTCCCGGTGCGATGCTTCCAGAAAAAATGGCTGCGTATCCCGTCGACACCAATTGCGAAGGGAGGAAGAGCCATGACCAAGAGGCAGCGCAAGGATCCCCGCGGACGCCCGGCGCGAGCTGCTCCAGAATCCGCTTCACGACCGGCTTCACGAGGGATCACCCGTCGTCGCGTGATCGAGACGGCGGCTGCAGCCGGGGTCACCGCTGCGGTCGGCCCCTTCGTCCTGACCCGGCCGGCCCGGGCTGCCAAGACGCTCAAGATCCTGCAGTGGAACCACTTTGTGCCGGCCTACGACAAGTGGTTCAACCAGACCTACGTCAAGGAATGGGGTGCGGCCAACGACACCGAGGTGATCGTCGACAATGTTGGCCTGGCGACCATCAACTCGCGTGCCGCCGCCGAGGTGTCGGCTCGGCAGGGCCACGACCTGTTCATGTTTCTGTGGCCGCCGCCGGTCTACGAGGACCAGGTGGTGGACATGGCCGACGTCTACCAGGAATGCGAGAGCAAGTACGGCAAGCCGATCGATCTCGCGATCAAGAGCACCTATAACCCGAAGACGAAGAAGTACTACGGCTTCTCCGACAGCTACGTCCCCGATCCGATCAACTATCGCAAGGACCTGTGGGACGACGTCGGCATGCGGCCCGACAGCTGGGATGACATCCGGACCGGCGGCCGCAGGATCAAGGAGAAGCACAACATTCCGGTGGGCATCGGCCTGTCCGCCGAGCTCGACACCGCCATGGCGATGCGGGCGATCATGTACTCCTTCGGCGCCTCGGTGCAGGACGCCGAGGGCAAGCTCGTTCTCAACTCGAGGGAGACGCTGGATTCCCTCAGGTTCGTCAAGGCCCTCTACGAGGAGGCGATGACGCCCGAGGTGCTTGCCTGGGACGCCTCGTCGAACAACCGCTTCATGCTGGCCGGGCAGGGCTCGCTCGTGCTCAACGCGATCTCGGTCACGCGCACGGGCGAAACCGAGAACCTGCCCATCACCAAGGACATCTGGCTGGCCAAGGCGGCCGCCGGTCCGGTCCGCCGGATCGGGCTCGAGCACGTGATGGACGTCTACGTCATCTGGAACTTCGCCCAGAACATCGACGGCGCCAAGAAGTTCCTGGTTGACTACATCGGCAACTTCCGCGAGGGCTTCCTGGCGAGCCAGTTCTACAACTTCCCCTGCTTCCCGGAGACGGTCCCGGACCTGCAGCAGCTGATCGCCAACGATCCGAATGCCGATCCGCCCGACAAGTACGCCGTTCTCGGCGACGTGCTCGACTGGGCGACCAATGTCGGCTACCCCGGTTACGCCAACGCGGCCATCGACGAGGTCTTCAGCACCTGGGTCATCAACACGATGTTCGCCAAGGCGGCGACGGGCACCCTGGCGCCCGAGGAGGCGCTCAAGGAAGCGGAATCCGCCTGCACGCGGATCTGGGACAAATGGCAGGAGAAGGGCGCGATCTGATCGCCGCCCGCAGCCGACCCGCGATCGACGGGCCCATGGGAGAGGCCTCGGCAGCCAGGGCCTCTCCCCGCCTTGGGCGCCGAAGACCGGCCGGCCAGGTCGGGCCAGGCGATATCGAATGCGGCGCGGCGGAAGCGGCCGGCGGTGCGCAATGAGCACGGTCGGGACGCGCGACATCACCAAGCTGTTCGACCGGGTGCGCGCCGTCGACTCAATCAGCCTGACGGCCCGCGAAGGCGAGTTCCTGGTCCTTCTCGGTCCGTCCGGCTGCGGCAAGACGACGCTCATGCGCATGATCGCCGGGCTCGAGACCCCGAGCGCGGGCGACGTGCTGATCGACGGGGCGGTGGTGACCGACCTGCCGCCGCGCGCGCGCAACGTTGCCATGGTGTTTCAAAGCTATGCGCTCTACCCGCATCTTTCGGTGGAGAGGAACATATCTTTTCCGCTGCGTGCCCAGGGCATGGACAAGGCCGAGATCCGCAAGAGGGTCGAATGGGCGGCGGGCATGTTCGGAATCGCCCGGCTGCTCGACCGCAAGCCCCGCCAGCTCTCCGGCGGTGAGCGGCAGCGCGTGGCGCTGGCCCGCGCCGTCGTCCGCGAGCCGGTCGTCTTCCTTCTCGACGAGCCGTTGTCCAATCTCGACGCCAAGCTGCGGACCAGCGCGCGCGACGAGCTCAAGGAGTTCCAGCGCCGGCTCGGCACGACGACGATCTATGTGACCCACGACCAGGTCGAGGCGATGGGCCTCGGCGACCGCATCGCCGTGCTCGACCAGGGGCGCGTCCGCCAGGTGAGCACCCCGAGCGAGATCTATCATGAGCCGGCTGATACCTTCGTCGCCACCTTCATCGGCGCGCCGCCGATGAACCTCGTCGAGCAGGACGACACGATCCTCGGATTCCGGCCGGAGCACTTCCTGCCCTTGGAGATGGGTGAGATTGACGCCAACGGCCGCGGCACGGCGGGCGCGGCGGGCGGCGAGCCGGGCATGAGACTGCCGGTCCGGGTGACGCGGATCGAGTATCTCGGCGCCGATCAACTCGTTTACGCCGTGCTCGAGCCGCCCTTTCCGGAAACCCACGTGATCTCGCGGCTGCCGTGGATGGTGCCGTTCACCGCGGCGCAGGGCGAGCGCCGCGACTTCGTCGTCCGCCCGGTCGACCTCAAGCGCTTCGACGCGCGGACCGGGTTGCGGATCGACGGTAGCGGGCGCAGATGAGCGAGGAGCGCCGATGACGACGGCTCCGGCACGCCTTCGTTTTCTGGAAACCGGGCTCAAGGGTGCGGCCGCCCGCCTCGCCGACAGCGAACGCTGGCTCGGCGCCCTGCTTATCGCGCCGGCCATCATCTACATCGCCGCCCTGGTCGGCTTTCCGTTTCTGCTGGCGATCTTCTACAGCCTGTCGAATGCGACCGTCGGCACCACCTCGGTCTCATTCGTTGGCCTCGACAACTACCGCGCCGTGATGGAGAGCCCGACCTTCTGGGTCGCGCTCAAGAACACGCTCATCTTCGCCATCGTCTCCCAGGTCGTGGTGGTCGTGCTGGCGAAGATCCTGGCGATGCTGCTGCTCAAGGAGTTCCGCGGCCGCTGGCTGGTGCGTCTGCTGATCCTCCTGCCATGGGTGGCGCCGATCTCGCTCGGCGCCATCGGCTGGCTGTGGATCCTCGACTCGATCTACAGTGTCGTCAACTGGACGGCGCAGGCGCTCGGCCTCTTCGCCCCCGGCACGCGCCCGATCTATCTCGGTCGGCCGGATCTGGCGATGGGCGCGATCATCGTCGTCCATGTCTGGCGCACGCTGCCCCTCGCCACCATCATCGTGCTGGCCGGGCTGAGCTCGATCCCGTCGGACATCATCGAAGCGGCCGAGATCGACGGCGCCGGGTTCTGGCGCCGGCTCTTCCAGATCACCCTGCCGCTGGTCATGCCGATCCTGCTCGTCGCGCTGCTGTTCGGGCTGGTCTTCACCGTGGTCGACATGATCGTCGTCTACGTGCTCACCCGCGGCGGCCCGTTCGACAGCACGCAGGTGCTGGCGAGCCTCGCCTACTTCACCGGCATCGAAGGCGGCGATCTCGCGGAGGGCGCGGCGATCGCCCTCTTCCTCTTCCCGTTGCTGGTCGTGATCGCGATCCTGTTCCTGCGGATCGCGCGCCGGGCGGAGGTGACCTGAAATGGCGAGGACCGCGGCCAGGCTGAAGAAGGTGGGTGCGGGCAGTGCCTATTTCGGCGTGCTCGCCGCCTTCGTCGCCTTCACGGCCTTTCCCTTCTATTGGATGCTGATCACGATGTTCAAGCAGACCCGCGACCTGCTGAACACCGGAAACAACCCCTACCTCTTCAACGACCCGCCGACGCTGGAGCACGTCCGCGTGCTGTTCCAGGACACGCTCTACGGCACATGGCTGCTCAACACCGCCTTCGTCGGGGTCCTCGTCGTCGTCATCACGTTGCTCCTCGCGGTGCCGGCCGGCTACAGCCTGGCGCGGTTTCCCGGACGCTGGGGCCATCACCTCGCGATCGGCATCTTTCTCACCTACCTGGTGCCGCCGATCATCCTCTTCATCCCGTTCTCGCAGGTGATCGGCGCCCTTGGTCTGCAGGACTCGCTGTGGTCGCTGGTCGTCGTCTATCCCTCATTCACCGTGCCGTTCTGCAGCTGGCTCATCATGGGATTCTTCAAGACGATCCCCCGGGATCTCGAGGAAGCGGCGATGGTCGACGGCTTGAGCCGGCTGGGCGCGTTCCTGAAGGTGGTCGTTCCGATCTCCCTCACCGGGATCCTCACCGTCGTGATCTTCACCTTCACGCTGGTCATGCAGGAGTTCGTCTACGGCCTTACCTTCATCACCGCCTCCGCGAACTACACGGTGAGCGTCGGCGTGCCCACCTTCCTGGTGCGCGGCGACGTCTATTTCTGGGGTTCGCTGATGGCCGCCTGCCTGATCGCCAGCCTGCCGATCGCCATACTCTACAATTTCTTCGTCGACCACTTCGTCGCCGGCTTCACCATGGGCGCGGTGAAATGACCCGCTCCGGCGCGACGTCCGGACTCCGGGGGCAAAGCCGGCGGCGGCCGTTGGCCAGCCTTAACCCGCGCCTTCGGTCAGCCAGGACCGAAGCACGTTCTTCTGTACCTTGCCCATGACGTTACGGGGCAGTTCCGAGCGGAACACGATGCGCTTCGGCACCTTGTAGCCCGCGAGCCGCGCCTTGAGATCGCGGATGATCTCGGCCTCGTCGAGGACGGTGTCCGGGGTCTCCGGCCGGACCACCGCGATCACGCGCTCTCCGAAATCGGCGTCGGGAATCCCGACGACGGCCGACTCCGCGACCCCCTCGATGGCATTGATCGCGTCCTCGACCTCCTTCGGATAGACGTTGTAGCCGCCGGTGATGATGAGGTCCTTGGCGCGGCCGACGATGTAGACGTAGCCGTCGGAATCGATCCGGGCGAGATCGCCCGTGACGAAGAAGCCGTCGGGTCGAAACTCTTCGGCCGTCTTCTCGGGCATCTTCCAATATCCCTTGAACACGTTCGGGCCCCGCACTTCAAGCATACCCACCGCATCCGTCGGCAAGGGCCGGCCCGTCTCGTCGACGACACGGACCTCGATGCCCGGAAGGGCTGGCCCGACGCTTCCCGGGACGCGCCGGCCCTCGAGCGGGTTGGAGGTGTTCATCGCCGTCTCGGTCATTCCGTACCGCTCGAGGATTTCGTGGCCAGTCCGCTCCTTGAATCGAAGCCAGTTCTCCGCAAGCAGCGGCGCCGAGCCGGAAACGAAGAGCCGGATACCGCGGCACAGATCCCGATCGAACTCCGGAACCTCCAGCAGGCGCGTATAGAAGGTCGGGACGCCCATCATGACCGTCGCCCGCGGCAGGGCGCGCATCACCGCCTCGGTCTCGAACTTGGGCAGGAGAATCATCCGGCAGCCGCTCGCCAGCGTGCAGTGCAGCGCGACGAACAGCCCGTGGGCGTGGAAGATCGGCAGCGCGTGAAGCAAAACGTCCGACGCCTCGAATCCCCACGCGCGCTCCAGCGTCACGGCGTTGGACCACAGGTTCCCGATCGTGAGCATCGCGCCCTTGGAGCGCCCGGTCGTGCCGGAGGTGTAGAGAATCGCGGCCAGGTCATCCTCGGCCCGCGCGACGCATTCGGCAGCGGGCTCCGCCGATCGGGCCCGCTCGCTCAACGTGCCGGTCCCGTCGGCCGCCAGCGTGAGCACCGTCGCCCCGCTCGCCTTCCGAGCCAGCCCGGAGATGGGCCCGGACCGCTCCGGCGCACAGACGACGAGGCTCGGCTCGGCATCGGTGAGGAAGTACTCGAGTTCTGCCAGCGTATAGGCGGTATTGAGAGGCAGGAAGACCGCCCCCACGCGCAGGACCGCGAGATAGAGCGCGATCGCCTGCGCGCTCTTCTCGACCTGAACGACCACCCGGTCGCCGGGGCGGACCCCGGCCCGGAGCAGAACGGTGGCCATGCGCGCACTCTCCTCGTCGAGCGCCGCGTAGGACCATGTCCGCCCGTCGGGCATCTCGGCGAAGGTGCGGTCCAGGTCCGACGGAAACCGCGATCGGAAACGTTGGTAGAGGTTCATCCTCGGCGTCTTCGTCCTTGCTGAAATAAGGATTTTCCGGCCGATTTCCGTCGATTCCGCGCGGTGTCTGGCGATGAATCGCGCCGCCTCGGCCGGCGGCGCGGCCCGGGTCCAGGGCCGGCGCCGTAGGTTCCGGCGTATACGCGGGCCATGTCAAGCAGGGCGGCGACGGCGCGGCGGCGCGATGGGCCCGGCCGCTTCGGTGCGCTGGGCCGCATCGCCCGGGTTAGGTCAGACCGGAGCCGATGGCCGTCCGCCGGCTTGCCGACCGGGGCCCAAACATGATCAAGATCCAAGCGCGGGTGACGGATGATCGTGAGGACTGGGGCGACCAGGCGAGCCGCACATCCGGAACCCGCACCGGAGCAAGCGAAGTCTCGGACGGCGGACTTGGGGACGGGAAGCGAAGCGCAACCATGGATAGCGAGAAGATTCTGAGCGAGAAGGACGGCCGGATCGGCCGGATCGTGTTCAACAACCCCGAACGGCGGAACGCCGTCTCTCTCGAGATGTGGCTGGCGGTGGAGCGCGCGCTGGACGGGTTCGCCGCCGATGACGACATCCGCGTCCTCATCCTCTCCGGCGCCGGGGGAAAGGCGTTCGTGTCGGGCGCCGACATTTCGAAGTTCGAAAGCGAGCGCGCCGGCCGGGAGGCGGTCGCGCATTACGATGCGACGATCGCCCGGGTCTGTCGGAAGATCGAGGACTTCCGGAAGCCGGTCCTGGCGCAGATCACCGGCGCCTGCGTCGGCGGCGGCGTCAACCTCGCGGTCTGCTGCGACCTGAGGATCTGCGGGCAGAGCTCGCGCTTCGGCATCCCGGCGGCGAAGCTCGGTCTCGGCTATGGCTATGCCGGTCTCAAGCGGTTGGTCGGCGTGATCGGCCCCGCTTTCGCCAAGGAGATGCTCTTCACCGCGCGCCTGTTTAGCGCGGAGGAGGCGCTGGCCATGGGCCTGGTGAACCGGGTGCTGCCCGACGAGGAGGTCACGGCCTACGTCAACGACTATGCCGAGACGATCGCGGCGAATGCGCCACTGACGGTAACCTCCGTGAAGGCCATCATCGGCGAGGTCATGAAGGACCCGGACGCCCGCGACATGGCCCTCTGCGACGCGCTCGTGCAGCGCTGCTTCGAAAGCCGCGACTATGTCGAGGGGCGGCGCGCCTTCATGGAGAAGCGCAAGCCGGAGTTCACCGGAACCTGATGCGCCGACGCGCGATCCCTGCTACATGATGTCCGCAAACGCCATGTCCCGGAGCGCCTCGTGATTTACGCCATAGACGACAAGGAGCCGCGGTTCGGACGCAGCGGCTGGATCGCCCCCAGCGCCACGGTGATCGGGGACGTCGTCCTCGGCGAGGACGTGTCGGTCTGGTGGGGGGCGGTGCTGCGCGGCGACAACGACCGGATCGAAATCGGCAACGGCAGCAACGTCCAGGACAACGCGGTGCTGCACACCGACCCCGGCCACCCGATCTCGATCGGAACCGACGTTACCGTCGGGCACATGGTCATGCTCCACGGCTGTACGATCGGCGACGGCTCGCTGATCGGGATCGGCTCTGTGATCCTGAACGACGTGCGGATCGGGCGGAACTGCCTGATCGGGGCCAACAGCTTCCTTCCCGAGGGGAAGGAGATTCCGGACGGCTCCGTCGTGTTCGGTGCACCCGGCCGCGTCGTCAAGAGCGTGACGGCCGAGCATCTGGCGCAGATGCGCCAGGCCACGGAAAGCTACAAGGAGCGATGGCGGCATTACCGGAGCGGACTCCGCCCGGTCGCGGCGCCGCCGGATTTTGCGGGCGGTCGATAACCGCGGGGAAGGCCCCGCAGGCCGGAAACGGCGACGGTCCGGCCTGATACCTCGGCCGGCAACGTCTCATTCCCGCTGGCGCGCCATCCGCTTGAGGATCGCCACCTGCCGGAAGAACTCCTGCCTCGGCCGAGCGGGGCTGCCGACCAGGATCGCGCCCGGGGGCACGTCGGACATCACCCCGGCCTGGGCACCGATCTTCGCCCCCCGCTCGATCGTCAGATGCCCGGCTATGGCGGCCTGCCCGCCGATCTGGACGAAATCCTCGATGACCGTCGACCCAGCGATGCCCACCTGCGCGACGATGACGCAGCACCGGCCGAGGCGGACGTTGTGGGCGATCTGGACGAGATTGTCGAGGCGCGAACCGGCCCCGATCACCGTGTCGCGCGTCGATCCCCGGTCGATTGTCGAGTTGGCACCGACCTCGACGTCATCTTCCAGGATCACGCGGCCCAGCTGCGGCACCGTCAGAAACCCGTCCTTGGTCGCCGCGAACCCAAAGCCTTCCTGGCCGATGCGCGCCCCCGGATACAGGTAGACGCGCGCCCCCATGATGGTGTGGCTCACGCTGGCATGCGCGCCGATCCGGCAGTCGGGGCCGATCACCACGCCACGCCCGATGGCAACGTGGGGGCCGAGCTTGCAGCGGGCGCCGATCTCCGCTCCGGCCTCGATCACGGAAAACGGCCCGATCTCCGCCGAGGGATCGACGCGCGCGCCCTCTTCGACGATCGCCGAGGGGTGAATGCCCGGGGAAACGGGCGGTGCGGGATGGAACAGCGCCGCCACACGCGCCCATCCCTCGTAAGGCGCCGTCGTGACGATCGGGACCGTTCCGGCCGGGACGCGCGCCGCCATCTCCGGATGCACGATCACCGCGCCGGCCGAGGTCTTTTCCAGCACGGAGGCGTAGCGCCTGTTGTCCAGAAAGCTGACCTCGCTTGGCCCCGCTGCCTGCAGCGGCGCGACACCGGTCAGAAGCAGATCGACGTCGAGCGCTGTCCCGCCTGCCGCCTTCGCAACGGTCGCAAGGGGATATGGCCCGCTTCGGGCGAAGAAACGTTCGTCGCCGATCGGCGCCTGGCTCATTCTTTGTTCCTCTCGACGGAATCGACGCCGAGGCTTTCTCTTCGCGCCATCCGCCGTCTGGATCACCCGAACCGGATCGGCCGCGCGACGGCGACCGCGTGGGGCGTCGGAAGGGGCATCAGGGGCGAGTGGGCGATGGGTCCGCGGCCAGCGGCGATGGTCTGGCGAATGCGTTAACAACGCGTTTACCGCGGCGGAGCGAGGGGGTTACGCGGTCGTGACGCAGTGCCTTCTTGCGCAGCAGAAAGCCCCCGGCCGAGCGTTCAGGTCCCAAGCCACCGGGCGGGTCCCGGACGACTTCCCATCACCGGGCCCTCGCGACCGCCTAGCACTCGACCTGGTTGACGGTAATTCCGGCATGGGCGGCCAGCCCGCCGAGCGCCGTCTCCTTGTACTTGGTCGACATGTCGGCCCCGGTCTGCCGCATCGTCTCGATCACCTGGTCGAGCGAGACAAAATGCGTGCCGTCGCCTTTGAGGGCAAGCCGCGCCGCGTTGATCGCCTTGATCGCCCCCATGGCGTTGCGCTCGATGCAGGGGATCTGAACCAACCCGCCGATCGGATCGCAGGTCAGGCCGAGATTGTGCTCCATTCCGATCTCGGCGGCGTTCTCGATCTGCTCGTTGGAACCGCCGAGCGCCGCCGTCAGGCCCGCCGCGGCCATGGAGCAGGCCACCCCCACCTCTCCTTGGCAGCCGACTTCGGCGCCGGAAATCGATGCGTTCTTCTTGTAGAGCGCGCCGATCGCCCCGGCGGTCAGCAGGAAGCGGAAGACGCCGGCCTCGTCCGCCCCGGGGCAGAACCGATCGTAGTAATGGAGCACGGCCGGGATAATGCCGGCGGCCCCGTTGGTGGGTGCCGTCACGACGCGCCCGCCGGCCGCATTCTCCTCGTTGACCGCGAGCGCGTAGACGTTCACCCAATCGAGAATGGCAAGGTGGTCCTTGAGCAGGGCCTCGGGCCGCCGACGCAGGTCATCGGCCAGGGCCTTGGCGCGGCGCTTCACGCGCAGGCCGCCGGGCAGTTCGCCCTCCTGGCTGAGTCCGCGTTCGACACAAGCCTGCATGGCGGCCCAGATCTTCCGCAGGCCGTTGTAGACCTCGGTCTCGTCGCGCAGACAGGCTTCGTTCGCCAGCATGATCTGAGCGATCGACAGGCTGTGCTGGCGGCCTAGGTCCAGCAGATCCCGAGCAGAGTCGAAGGGAAACGTCACCTGCACCTCCGCCGGGTCGATCTGATTGCCGCCGGCCTGTTCCTCGCTCAGGATGAAGCCGCCGCCGACCGAGTAGAAGACGTTGCTGGCCAGCGCCGTGCCGCCCCCATCGAAGGCAGTGAACCGCATGCCGTTCGAATGCCGCTCGAGAACCTCATCGAAATGCGCCACGAGATCGGTCGCCTCGACAAACGTCACCTCGCGCATCCCGAGCAGGGAGATCCGCTTCTGATCCCGGATCGACTTCAAGAGCCCCGGGACCGCATCCGGATCGATCTCCTCGGGCGTTTGTCCCGAGAGCCCCAGCAGAATGGCCTTGTCGCTGCCATGGCCCTTGCCGGTGAGGGCGAGGGATCCGTAGAGCTCCACCAGGATCCGGTCGGTCGAATCGAGGAGCCGCTTCGTCTGCAGATCCACGACGAACTGGTACGCAGCCCGCATCGGGCCCACCGTATGGGAGCTCGACGGGCCGATGCCGATCTTGAAGAGGTCAAATACGCTGATGGCCATGGCTTAGCGTCTCATGCCTGGGCAGCACATTCCTGCACGGCATCGAAGAGCCGGCAGCCGCGCCGTCCGCCTCCACCCGGATCTTCACGTTGGCGCCGATCACGCGCTTCACCGCAACCGAGCCCTTCATTGTCATTCCACCCCGTTATCTTCCGAGTTTCGAGCGTGAGCGCAATCCATTGACCCAAGCCCGATGCCCCGGTACGCCGCCGCGAGGGCCGAATCGTTTAGGACAGTTGCGGCGCGCAGACAACCCACCTCGAGCCAAGGCCGAACGACGAAGAGCCGCCGCTTGGCGCTGGCGACGCACGTCTGCTTGAGCTCGAACGCCCCGACGGGGAGTGGGGTTTCCGGTGGCTCGATTATGGAAGCACAGGCTGGTGGAGATTCCCATCAGGCGCGCCCGATCGGACCCCCCCAGCGACACCTTTGATCTTCCATCCGCGCACCATAGTGGCGGTAGGCATTTCCCATCAGAAGATGTATCTGAGCGTCATTCCCTTCGTGTGCTTGCAGTTCGCTGCCATTCGGATCGCTTTCCTGGCACCGAGCATTGTTGGATGAAACCGAAGACATGGCATGAGGTGAAGCAATGCAAATCCCAATCATCGAACGGCGCCGCATCGAGGCGCAGCTTCTGAAGATCATCTATGACGAGCTCGTAACGCGGCTCGGCGAGGCAGTGGCCGAGGAAATCATCGCGGAGTCAGTCCGTAAGTCGGCAATCGAGCAAGGTCGTCAATTCGCGTCTGCCGAGCCCGATGGAACGTCTATGAGGACGTTCGTAAAGCTCTACGACCTGTGGACCATGAACGACGCCCTCGAAATCGACGTGCTGCATCAGGACGAGGAGCGATTCGACTTCAACGTTACGCGCTGTCGGTACGCCGAAATGTATCGGGAGATGGGGCTGGGGCACATCGGGCACCTGCTCTCCTGCAATCGGGACGGGACATTCTGTCAAGGCTATGATCCGAACATCAGGCTGGAACGCTCGCAGACGATCATGCGCGGCGCCAGCCATTGTGACTTCCGTTACCGCTACGAGCGTCAGCCGTCGCCGGAGCGCCGCGATGCGATGTCGGAGGACGCCGATAAGTGAAGGGTGGCCCCCGCCTTCGCTCGAGCTCACCGCCAGCGATTGCGGATTAGTCTCGCCGCCTGTCGCACTGCCATGGCACTTCGCCCGCCCCGATAAACACCGCCTTTTGGACGTCGGGCGGTGATCCGCCGCTATCGGCGCATGCCGGGCAGGACCAGCCGCTCGATCCAGTTCCGCACCTCGACCAGGCGGACGTCCTCGTTCATCACGTCCTCGTCGATGCCGAGGAGCCAGGCAATGTCCTTGCGCGCCGGATCCCGGTGCAAGGTCTCGAGCAGGTTCACATAGTCGAGTGCGGCCTCGCGGTCGCGGAAGAAACCCAGCTTGATCAGCTTGTCGATGCGGCAGAAGGTCAGACGCGCCAGCTCGTGCAGGTCGTATTCGGGGTGGTACTGCAGGCCCCAGAAGCTGCCGCCCTTATGCGTGACGGACACCGCCTGGACGTGAGTGAACGGGTTGGAGGCGAGCAGCACTCCGCCCGGCGGCAAATGCGTGATCTCGTCGACGTGGCTCGTGAAACCGTCAAAAACGGACGCCTTGCCGAAGTAGAGCGGATGGCCGCGCCCTTCCGGCGTGAGGCTGATCTTGCGGGCGATACCCATCTCGCGGCCGCGGGGATTGGCACGAACGATGCCGCCCGCGGCGACCACCGCGATCTGCGCCGCCCAGCAGCTGCCGAAGCTCGGCACCTTCGCCTCGTAGGCCGCCTTGGCCAGCTCGATCTGCGGGCCGATCCGGGGATCGTCCTCGTAGATGGTCAGGCTGCAGCCGGTCCAGGCGATGCCGTCATACTGTTCCAGCGCCGTGCCCTTCGGCAGCGCCGCGCCGGGATCGGCAGGGTGGACGATGTCGCACACCGCCTCCGGCAGGCACTTCTTGAGCATCGCGACGTAGAGGTCGCCCGCCTGCGACGCGCCGCCGGCGACCAGCTCGTCCCGCGCCTCGCGGTTGTAACCGTCGATAACGAGGAAGCGCGGCCCGGTCATGGCGTGCGTCCCTATTGCGCCGCAGCCGGCCGAGTACCGGCCAAGCGGTCTATGATGTCCGGCAGGTCGGCGTGCCGCTCGCAGATCGCGTCGGCAGAGGTCCGGTCCTTGTCGGCGTCCCGGGTCGCGGTGAAGAGAACCGCCTTCATACCGAGTGCCTGCGGTCCCTTGACGTCGTTGTGGTCACGGTCGCCGACATGCACCATCTCCTCGATCGCGACGCCCATCTGCCGCGCCGCCGATTCGAACATCTTGCGGTGGGGCTTTGAGTGCCCAACCTCGTCCGAGAAGGCGAAGCCGTCGAAGTAGCGCTTGAGATCATACCGGTCGAGGAGCTGGCGCAGGCAGCGACCCGGGGAGACGATGGCGTCGGAGACGATGCACAGCTTGTAGCCGCGCTGCTTGAGCGCGGCGAGCGCCTCGCCGATGCCGGGGATCGGGTCGGGGCAGACCGTGATTTCCATGTCCTCGTGCAGTTTGACGACGCGTGCGAAGACGTCTTCGGGAAGCTCGCGTCCCAGGCCCTTCAGCGCGACGCGAAGCCGGTCCGCGATGGGCCAGGTGACATGCTGGTCATGCCAGACCTTATTGAACGCCGCATCGGCCACGTCATAAGCGAGGGCGACCTGCCCGAATTCGATCGGGGCCTCTCGGTTCAGCGCCTCCCAGAGCAGGTATCGACGCTCCTCCTTCTTGCTGCGCAGACCCTGCGCCTTCCGCTTCGGCTCGTCCGAGTCGTCGTGAACGATCGTGTCCCACAGGTCGAACGTGACAGCTTTGACGATCTGAACCAAGCCTAACCTCCTCAACCCTTTCTGCCCCACCCGTCCCAATAGGCACCCGATGGCGGGCCGCCGGCGAGGAGGGCGATTTGTCTCCTAGACAATTTTCCTCATTATTGCAATTCTACACAAAAATACACAAGCCCAATCGTTGACCCGAACCAAAGGGAGGACAGCATGACGTTGAAGCACTGGTGCGTCGCCGCCCTGGGACTGCTTTTCGCAGGTGCCGCGCACGCCGGCACGATTGTCGCCTACACCGCGCTGGAAGAGGACGAGATCGCCGAATATGTGGCGGCGGCACGGGAGGCCATGCCCGACATCGAGATCAAGGTGTTGCGCCTGTCGACCGGCGATCTCGGCGCACGCATCCTCGCGGAATCATCCAATCCTCAGCATGATGTGATCTGGGGTTGGGCCGTCACCAATATGCTCGATCCCCGGATCCTGGATTTGCTCGAGCCCTATGAGGCAAAGGGCGCCGACAAACTGCCCGCGCAGTATCGTTCACCGGATGGAAAGTGGTTCGCCGCGACTGGCTACATGGCGGCCTTCTGCGTCAACAACGAGCGCCTGGAGGCCAAGGGCCTGCCAATGCCGACGGACTGGGCGGATCTGCTCGACCCTCGGTTCAAGGGTGAAGTGGTGATGCCGAACCCGGTCTCCTCGGGTACGGGTTATCTGCAGATCGCCTCGCTCCTTCAGGGCATGGGCGAAGAGAAGGGATGGCAGTATCTCAAGGATCTCGACGCCAACGTCGCGCAATACATAAAGTCGGGCTCCCGGCCCTGTAAGGCAGCGCGCGCCGGCGAATATGCCGTCGGCGTTTCGCTCGCCATTGCCGCCATGCAGTCGATCGAAGAGGGTTTCCCGATCACGATGGTGCTTCCTAGCAGCGGCGCGGGGTACGAGCTCGAAGCATCTGCGCTGATGAAGACCTCGAAGAACAAGGAGGATGCCCGCCGGTTCCTCGACTGGACCCTGTCTTCGGAAGCGGCGGCGCTCTACGCCAAGTACAAGGAAATCGTGACGGTCCCTGGCTACACACCACCGGCGGAGGCCCTGGCAGCCGGTCTTCCTGAGGACGTCTCCCAGGTGTTGTTTCCCATGGACTTCGTGAACTCCGCGAAGGATCGGGAAGCCATCCTGCAGCGCTGGCAGCAGGAAATCGGCCGCTGATCTCTGGCGTCCCCGATCCTGTCCATGCATCTGCAAATCGAACAGGTCCGCAAGTCCTTCGGAGGGGTAACCGCGCTCGACGGCGTCTCTTTCGCCGTCGAGCCGCGGGAGTTCGTGTGCCTGCTCGGCCCGTCGGGCTGTGGCAAGACCACGCTCCTGCGGCTCATCGCTGGACTTGCGCGGCCCGATAGCGGGCGGATCCTGCTCGGGGGATGCGACCTGACGCGGCTTCCCGCCCGCCATCGCGGCTTCGGCATCGTTTTCCAGTCCTATTCGCTTTTCCCGAACATGACGGTTGCCCGGAATATCGGCTACGGCCTGAAAATCCGGGGTGATTCCTCGGCGCGCATCAAGGCACGGGTCGACGAGCTTCTCGAGATGATCCGGCTCCCGCATCTCGCCGACCGCTATCCCTGGCAGCTTTCCGGCGGCCAGCAACAGCGCGTCGCCCTGGCGCGCGCCGTCGCCGTCGATCCGAGGCTCCTTCTCCTCGACGAGCCGTTGTCCGCGCTCGACGCCAAGGTCCGAAGCGAGCTGCGGCAGGAAATCCGTGACCTCCAACGCCGTCTCGGCATACCGACAATCATGGTGACTCACGACCAGGAGGAGGCGCTGACCCTATCCGACCGGATTGTCTGCATGCAGCACGGCCGAATCGCGCAGATTGGCACACCGGACGAGCTCTACCGGGAACCGGCCAATCGCTTCGTCGCGGATTTCATGGGTGTCAGCAATCTCATCGAGGCGGAGGTGATCGGCCGATGGGCGCCGCAACTCCTGAAGTCCTGCCCAACGAGGCCGGATAGCGGCCAGCTCGCCTGCATCCGGCCAGAAGACGTCGTGCTCGTTCCCGGCGGCACCGGGGCGCGGGTAAGCCGCGTGCAGTTCCTCGGCAACGTCTCGCGAATTCATCTTGAGTGGCCAGGCGGCACCCTCATCGCCGAGCAGACCGGCCGCACCGAGATCGAGGAAGGCACCGAGATGGCCATCGATTTCGGCGCGAGTCGATGCACCTGGGTGGCGAACCAATGACCGTAGCGGTGGGCCCGGAAGCGATCTCCGGCCAGCGTAGGCTGTTCGATACCGATCGTTGGCTGCTCGCGCTCTGCTTCATCCTGCCGGTTGCGGCGCTGGTGATCTTTTTTCTTTACCCGCTCGCCGTCGTTGTCATCAGGAGCATCACCGAGCCGGACGGCAGTCTCGGCTTCGCCAACTACGTTCGGGTTCTCGACAGCGCGAACTTCTGGAATGCGACGGCGAACAGCCTCACCATGACCCTGTCGACCACCGTGCTGAGCGTCGGCCTCGGCCTCGTGGTCGCCTACGCCGTCCATCGCTGCCGCGTCCCGGGCCGGACCGTGATCCAAGCGTCGGTCGCGCTGCCGCTGCTCGCCCCCTCGCTGGTTCAGGGGCTGGGGCTCATTTTCCTGCTCGGCCGCAACGGCATCGTCGCCAGGGCATCCGGTATCGAGATCGAGATCTACGGCTTCTGGGGCCTGCTGCTCGCCAACATGCTCTACGCGCTCCCGCAGGCTACGCTTATCATCGGGGCCTCATTGCGGTCGGCCGATGCCCGCCTCTACGAGGCCGCCGAGATCCTCGGCACGCCGAGCTGGCGGCAGTTCATCGACATCACCTTGCCGAACATCAAGTTCGGGCTGCTGAGCGCCGCCTTCGTCGTCTTCACCGTGACGATCACCGATTTCGGGAATGCGGCGACGATCGGCGGCGACTACACCGTCCTGGCAACCGAGATCTACAATCAGGTCGTCGGGCAGATGAACTTCAATCTCGGTGCCGTGGTCGGCATCCTGCTATTGCTGCCGACCATCCTTGCCTTCTATCTCGAGCGCGTCGCCGCGCAGCGCCAATTCGGCGTCGCCAGCGAATCGGCGGTGCCGCTGACGCCCGTCTGGACGCCCCGCCGCGACCTTCCGATGATGGCTGCGGCGGGCGCCATTGCCCTCATGCCGATCGTCACCATTGGCATCGTCATCTATGCCAGCTTCGTTCGGCTTTGGCCCTACCGGTTCGATCTCACGCTCCGCCACTACTCCGTCACGGTGGCCGGCGGGTACGATCCGCTCTGGACGACGGTGGAAATTTCCTTGCTGGCGGGTCTTGTTGGCACGGCGGCGCTGTTCGCGCTCGGGTTGGCGTTGCAACGGGCACCGCGCCGGCTGACCAAGCCGATCTACTTTGTCTGCCTGCTTCCCGCGGCAGTTCCCGGCCTCGTGCTCGGCCTTGCTTATATCTTCGCCTTCAACGTACCGGGCACGCCGCTCTATGCCCTTTATGGGACGGCGGTCCTGCTTGCTGTCTGCAATGTCGTTCACTACGCCACGCAAGGTTTCCTGACGACGATGACCGGGCTGCGACAGGTGCCGCCGGCGCTTGAGGAGACCGCAACCTGCCTCGGGGGAGGCTTTGCCCGCGTCGTCCTCGACGTGATCGGTCCATTTATGCTACCCACGCTGGTGTCAGTCTTCTTCTTTCTGTTCATGCGGTCCATGGTGACCCTTTCCGCGGTTATCTTCCTGGTTACGCCGACCGTAAGCGTGGCATCGGTGTCGATCATGCGGCTCGACGAAGCCGGGTTCACCTCGCAGGCCGCCGCTTATGCGACCTGCACCATGGCCGTGGTCGTCGCAGCATCCGCGCTTATGCGGATATCGCTCCATCTGCTCGACCGACGACGTTGAATCGTATGTGGAGTGAGGACCGTCGCTATCGCATCCTCGCTTTGCTGGCGGCGCAAGGGCGGGTTACAGCCAACACCCTGGCTGAAATGCTCGAGGTTTCGCGCGAAACGGTTCGCCGCGATGTGCTGCAGCTGGAGGCCGAGGGGCGGCTGCGCCGCGTTCACGGCGGCGTGGTCGCCGTCGAGGCGGCACCCGAAATGCCATTCGCCGCCCGGATGCAGGTTCACGCGCCGGCAAAGCAGCGCATCGCCAAAGCCGCGGCGCGCCTGTTGAAACCGGGCCAATGCTGCTTCATCGATGCCGGCACGACGACGGCCGCGTTCGCCGTGGCGCTGGCAAAGATCCCCGGTATCACGGTGATTACGAACTCGTTCGATGTCGCGAACGCGCAGCGGAGCATGCGCCCCGACGCCGACGTCCTTCTGCTCGGCGGGCAACTGGGCAAAGACGTACCGGCGACTTACGGCGGCCTGACCCTCGAACAGATTGGACGGTTCCGTCCCGATTTCGCCATCATCTCGCCCGTCGGACTTCATCCCGAGCGCGGCGCCACCGCCTACCACCTGGCCGAGGCGGAAGTCGCACGAGCGATGATCGCCGGTGCCGACCGTCTAATCGTTCTCGCCGACCGCAGCAAGATCGGCACGGTAAGCCGCATTCACCTTTGCGGATGCGCGGAGATCGACACACTGGTGACCGAGAAGGGATCTCACCCGATGATCAAGGCAATCAAAAACGCGGGTGTGCGGCAGGTGATCCAGGTCTGAACGGGCGCGTCTTCAGAACCTGCCCCCAAGAGCGCCCGCAGGCAACCTGAAGTCCGAGAAGCCCTCCTTTTCAGATTTCAGGAGGCTTCAAATCGCGGAAGATCTGGATCGCCTCAACCCTTCCGCACCGCTTCGAGATGCCGCTGGAAGTCCGGCATGGCCATGAGGCTCTTGCACCGCTCGAAGCGGTTGGCGGCGTAGGCCCGGAAGTCGTCGGCCGGATTCTGATTGGCCAGCTGGATGGCGCCCCAGAGGGTCCACAGCAGGTCGCACATGGCCTTGTACATGACCATTCGCCCCACCTGCTCGGCCGGCGGCGTCCCGCCGAAATAGGCGTTCAGCAGCGCGGCATCCTGCTCGGCGTCGAAGCCGGCTTCGACCGAAAGGTCGGCAAGGTCCCACATGGGATCGTTGTTGCCCGCATACTCCCAGTCGACGACGTACATGCGTCGCCCGGTGTCCAGGAAGTTCTCGGCCAGAGGATCGCAGTGGCACGGAACGAGGGGCGCCGGCCTGCGGCCGAGTGCGTCGCGAACCGCCTCCGCCTCCCGCTGAACGATTTCGTACCCTTCGGGGACCCAGGCCTGCTTCCTGCGCAGCAGGTCGAGATAGCCGTCCATCATCCCGAACAGATCGAACCGCGACGCGAACTCGCCGCCGCAGCAATGAATCCTCCGGAGCGCCTCGGCCGCCCGCGCGACCGCGCCGAGATCGCGAAAGCGCTCCGCATCCATCGTGACCGCATCGTCGATGAAGCGCGTGAGCTGAAGCCCGTCCGACGGGTCGAAGAAGACGACCTCCGCATTGACTCCGGCGTCGGCGGCGACGTGGGCATTGTGCCGCTCGGCCTGCCGGTCGATGTACTCGCTCGTGCCGTCTCCGGGGACCCGGAGCGTGAAGCATTCGCCGTCGACGGTGATCCTGTAGTTCCGGTTCGTCAGGCCGCCGAGACGCTCCACCGTGAAGGCGTCGGCCGGCCGCCCGGCGAATTGCGGAATCCTCGACAGGATGTGTCCGATCTGGTCCATCTTTCGGGCTCCCCTCCCCCTCGGCGTATCGTCACGATCAGGCTTTCAGCCGCTCCATCTTCGGGTCATAGAGCGGTCCGTCATGGCGCGTGGCCGGGACCTTGCGGCCGAACGCCTCCACCTCGAAGTCGCGATGCGACAGATACTCGATCGGCAGATAGCCGTAGACGATGGGTTTCCCAATCGTGTGGCCGAAGTTGCCGCTGGAGGTGACGCCCAGGACCCGGCCGTCGTGGAGAAGCGCCTCTCCGCCGAAGACCATGACCGGTTCCTCAAGCGTGAACAGGCAGAGCCGCCGGCGCGGACCCTGCTCCTTGACCTTGAGCAGGGCATCCCGTCCGATGAAGTCGCCCTTCTTGAGCGAGACCCGAAAGCCCAGTCCCGCCTCGTAGGGATTGTAATCGGGCGTGACGTCGGCGCTCCAGTAAACATACCCCTTTTCCAGGCGCAGGCTGTCGATTGCGCGGTAGCCGACATTCGCGATCCCGAACGGTTGGCCGGCGTCCCAGAGGGTCTCGTAGACGTGGCAGGCATATTCCGTGGGAACATGCAGCTCCCAGCCCAGCTCCCCGACATAGCCGATACGCACGGCCAGGACGGGCGCGGCACCGATCGTGATCTCGCGGGCCGTGGCGAAGGGGAAGCTCGCATTGTCGACGTCCTCCTCCGTCACCTGTTCAAGAACCTGACGCGCGCGGGGACCGCAGAGGTTCAGCACGGCACGCGCAGAGGTGACGTCGCGCAGAAGGACCGAGCCATCTTGCGGCATGTGGTCGGCGATCCAGTGGTAGTCGTGGACCGCGAATCCGCTGCCGGTAACGATGTAGAAATGACTCTCGCCAAGCCGCGAGATCGTCAGGTCGCATTCGACGCCGCCGCGCTCGTTGCAGAGTTGCGTGTAGATGACGCTGCCGACGGGCTTGTCCATGTCGGCGGCGGCCAGTCGTTGCAGCGTCTCCAGGGCCCGTGGGCCGGTCACCTCGAACTTGCTGAAGGAGGTCTGATCGATCAGGGCTACGCGCTCGCGTACCGCCCTGTGCTCGGCGGCCACATGCTCGAACCAGTTCGGCCGCTCGAAGGACGGACGATCGACCGGCTCGACGCCGGCCGGGGCGAACCAGTTGGGCCGCTCCCATCCCGCCTTCGAGCCGTAGACCGCCCCCTTCTCCTTGAGCGGATAGTAGAGCGGGCTGCGCCGGATGCCCCGAGCGCTCTCATGCTCCAGCCCCGGGTAGTGGATCTTGTAATGATGGCCGTACAGCTCGATCGCACGCGGATACATGAAAGCCCGCGTGTTGTGATGGAACGAGAAGCGGCGCAGGTCGAGCGGCCAGAGATCGAGGCTCGGCGCGCCTTCGACGATCCATTCGGCCATCATGCGGCCGGCGCCGCCGCCCGCGGCGATCCCGTACAGAAACCCGGAGGCGACATAGACGTTCTCGAGCTCCGGCGCCTTGCCCATGATGAAGTCGCCGTCGGCGGAGTATGGAATCGGCCCGTTGATCAGCTGCCGCACGCCCACCTGGTTCAGGATCGGCGTGCGCTTTGCGGCCAGCACCGCGAGCTGCTCGAACCGGTCGAAGTTCCCGGGCAGGAGTTCCTGCCCGAACCCCTTCGGGATGCCCCTGTCCCCGAAGGGTCGCGTGTTCGGCTCGTAGCCGCCGACGACGATGCCGCGAACCTCCGGCTTGTAGTAGACGAGATGGTCCGGGTCCCGCAGGGTCGGCATGCCCTTCGGCATGTCCGGGATCGGCTCGGTGACGAGGTACTGGTGCTCGACCGCGAGCGCGGGCACGCGGATGCCAGCCATCTTCCCGACCTCGCGCCCCCACATGCCGGCCGCATTGACGAGAATCTCACAGCGAAAATCGCCCTGATCCGTCCTGACTGCGGTCGCGCGTCGCCCTCTTGTCTCGATGGCGGTGACACGTACGCCTTCGAGGATCCTGGCGCCGCGGCTGCGGGCCCCCTTGGCCAGCGCCTGGGTGACGCTGCTCGGGTCGATGTAACCGTCCGTCGGCATATAGGCGGCGGCAATCACGCCCTCGGTGCTCATGAGCGGGAACAGGTCCTGCGCTTCCTTCGGCGACAGGATCTGCATCTCCAGCCCGAAGCTCTTCGCCATCGTCGCCGAACGCCGGATCTCCAACATTCGCTCGTGAGAGCAGGCCAGACGCAGGCTCCCCACCTTCTTCCACTCGATGGCCTGGCCGGTCTCGCCTTCGAGTTCGTCATAAAGCTCGACGCTGCGCTGGAGCATTCGCGTGACGTTGCGCGAGGTGCGGAGTTGGCCGACCAGGCCGGCGGCATGCCACGTCGCGCCGTGCGTGATTCCGCTCTTCTCCAGCACGATCACGTCGGTCTTTCCCATCCTCGTGAGATGGTAGGCGATGCTGCAGCCGATGATGCCACCTCCGATGACAACGACTTCGGCGTGGATTGGGTTGGTCATGAGAGGTCTCGTCTAAGCTGCTGTCTCTGTCGTCCCGGATCAGGCCTTCACCCGCGCCATCTTCGGGTCGTAGAGCGGCGCCCGATGCAGGGTCGCGGGCACGCGCTCGGTCGCGACTTCCAGCTCGTAGCGGCCGGAGTCGAGGAACGCGTCGGTGACCCCTTCGGCGTGTCGGACATAGCCGTAGCCGATGCCCTTGCCGACCGTGTAGCCATACCCGCCGCTGGTCAGCCACCCAACCGGCTGGCCGTCGCGGAGGATCGTCTCGCGGCCGAGCAGCACGATGTCCGGATCGTCCACGGTGAAGCCGACCAGCCGCTTCTGCAGCGGCTTCGCCGCCTGGGCGACGAGCGCCTCGCGGCCGAGGAACGGCAGGTTCTTCTTCAGCTTGACCGCCCAGCCGAGCCCCGCCTCGAGGGGCGTGTGGTCCGGCCCGATGTCGGCGCCCCAGGCACGATAGCCCTTCTCCAGCCGCAGCGACTCGATGGCGCGGTATCCGGCGTTGGCGATCCCGTAGGGCCGCCCGGCCTCCATCAGGGCGTCGTAGACCGCGCCAGCCGCCTCCGTCGGCAGATGCAGTTCCCAGCCGAGCTCGCCCACATAGGTGACCCGCAGCGCCCGGACCGCCGTACCGGCGATCATCACCTCCTGCCAGGTGCCGAAGGGGAAGGCGGCGTTCGAGACATCGGCGTCGGTGACCGACGCGAGCACGTCGCGCGCCCGCGGCCCCATCAGCGACAGCACCGCATAGGCGGAGGAGACGTCGATCAGCCGCGCATCGAGCCGATCGGGAATGTTCGCGCGGATCCAGGCGAAGTCGTGCGTGGCGAAGCCGGTTCCGGTCACGATGTAGTATGCGTCCTCGGCCAGCCGCGACACGGTGAGGTCGCATTCGATCCCGCCGCGCTTGTTCAGCATCTGCGTGTAGACCAGCGTGCCCGGCGGCCGGGTCACGTCATTGGCGCAGATCCAGGACAAGGCGGCCTCCGCGTCGCGACCCAGAAGCAGGAACTTGGCGAAGGAGGTCTGGTCGAACAGCGCCACGCGTTCCCGCGCCGCGCGATGCTCGGCGCCGACGGCATCGAACCAGTTCGGCCGGCCGAAGGACGGAATGTCCCTCGGTTCCCGGCCGTCGGTCGCGAACCAGTTGGGCCGCTCCCAGCCGAGCTTCGAGCCGAAGCAGGCGCCCGCCGCCTTCAGCCGCTCGTAGAGCGGCGAGGTGCGGACGGGGCGGCCGCTCTCGTGCTCTTCATGCGGCCAGGCCATGGCATAGTGTTTGCCGTAGGCCTCGAGCGTGCGCGTGAGGACCCAGCGGCGGTCGCGGTGCAACGCGCCGAAGCGACGGATGTCCACCGGCCACAGATCCATCGGCGGCTCGCCCCCGTCGATCCATTCGGCGAGCGCGCGGCCCGCCCCGCCGGCGCTGGCGATGCCGAAGGCGTTGAACCCGGCGCCGACGAAGAACCCGCCGAGTTCCGGCGCCTCGCCGAGGATGAAGTTGCCGTCGGGCGTGAAGGCCTCCGGCCCGTTGACGAGCTGTTTGATCCCGGCGGATTCGAGCGCCGGAACGCGGGCCAGCGCCTGCGCCATCAATTGCTCGAAATGGTCCCAGTCGGATTCGAGCAGGGAGAAGTGGAAGCCCTCGGGAATGCCGCCCTCCGCCCAGGGAATCGGGTTCGGCTCGTAGCCGCCCATCACCAGCCCGCCGACCTCCTCCTTGAAGTAGATCAGCCGGTCCGGGTCGCGCAGGGTCGGCAGGTCGCGCGCCACGCCGTCAATCGGCTCCGTCACCATGTACTGATGCTGCACGGACTGCAGCGGGATGGTGACGCCGGCCAGCGCCCCCACCTCGCGCGCCCACTGGCCGGCGCAGTTCACCACCACCTCGGTCCGGATCTCGCCTTGATCGGTGGTCACGCCGGCGACGCGCCCGCGATGGACATGGATGGCGGTAACGCCGCAATCCTCGATGATCCGCACGCCGGCGCTGCGCGCGCCTTTGGCCAGAGATTGGGTGATGTCCGCCGGGTTGGCCTGGCCGTCGGTCGGGAGGAACGCCGCGCCGACGACGTCGCCGATGTCCATCAGCGGCCAAAGCTCCTGCGCTTCCCTGGGCGTCAGCAGATGCATCTCCAGGCCGAAGCTGTGGGCCGTCGTCGCCTGGCGCTTGATCTCGGTCAGCCGCTCGGGCGTGCAGGCGAGGCGCAGGCCGCCGTTTCGCTTCCATCCCGTCGCCAGGCCGGTCTCCGCCTCCAGCCGGTCGTAGAGCTCGACGCTGTACTTCAGCAGCTGCGTGATGTTGGCCGAACTGCGAAGCTGCCCGACGAGGCCCGCCGCATGCCAGGTCGACCCGCTGGTCAGCTTGTTCCGCTCCAGCAGCACCACCTCGCGCCAGCCCAGCCGCGCAAGGTGGTACGCCGTGCTGCATCCGATGATTCCACCGCCGATGATCACGGCGCGCGCCTGGGTGGGGAAGCTGGTCATGCGGGTCCTCGGAGTTGCTTCAACGCGCGATAGGCTTGGTCGAATCGCGCCATGTTCTCGCCGGTATAAGCGACGTAGTCGAAGTCGAGCGTGGAATGGATTTCGGAGACCATGCTCCACATGGCCTCGCGCAGCAGCGACGCGCACTTCATGGCGCCGTACCGCCGGCGGAGATCCGCATCGACCGGCCGCTCGAAATAGGTCTCGAGCACCCAATCTTCGTCGGCGCCTTCGACGCCGTTGTTGGAGCAGAGGTTGCCAAGGTCGAACAGCGGGCTGTTGAAGCCGGCGTAGTCCCAGTCGATCAGCCACAGACGCGTGCCGTCGTCGATGAAGTTCGCGGGCAGCAGGTCGTTATGCCCGAAGACGATGCGCACCGGCCCGACCATCTCCTCGAGCTCCGCCGCGATCCGCATCAGCCGCGGCAGCTCCGGCAGCATGCGGCTGTTGCCTTCCTCGAGCGTCGCCGCATAGTTGCGCAGCACGTGAAACACCCAGAACATCAGGACCGGCCCGCGGATGTGGCGCGGCATCTCCTCGTGGCAGCGGCGGATCAGCGGCAGGATGCGGGAGAGCATCGCCCGGCTCCGCACCTCCTCGGCGCTCAAGGTCCGGCCTTCGATGAAGCGGAAGACGATGGCGCCGGGCTCGACATGAACGACTTCGGGCGAGAGGCCCGCGGCCACGGCGGCTCGGCTCGCCGCCAGCTCGTTGAAGCGCAGCACGCCATGCACGGGGATGTCGTCGCCGATGCGCACGAAGAAACGCCGTCCGCGGTCGCGCACCACGAAGTTGGCGTTGGTGATGCCGCCATCGATCGGCTCCGGGTCCACCGGTCCGGACCAGCAGGCGAGGCGGGCGGCGCGGGCAAGGTAGTCGGTCACGGCGGGCTCCGGCATCCCGTTCACGACAGTCCGAGGCGCCGCTTCGTCCGGGCGCTCCCGGCGCTGATCAGCCGGTCGGCGACGATGGCGACGAAGGCCACGCACAATCCGGCGACGATGCCGCGGCCGGTATCGGCCTTGGTCAGCGCGACATAGACCTCCTGGCCCAGGTCGCGGGTCCCGACCAGCGCGGTGATCACCAGCATGCTGAGCGCCATCATGATCGTCTGGTTGACGCCCAGCATGATCTCCGGCAGGGCGAGCGGCAGCTGCACCCGCCAAAGGATCTGGCGCCGCGTGCAGCCCTGGGCGGTCGCCGCCTCGATCAGCGCCGGCGGCACCTGCCGGATGCCGTGGATCGTGTAGCGGATGGCCGGAACCACCGAATAGGAGACGACGGCGATCATCGCCGAGAAGTCGCCGACCCGGAACAGCATCACGGCCGGGATCAGATAGACGAAGGAGGGCATGGTCTGCAGCGTGTCGATGGTCGGCTGCACCACCGCATCGACGCGCCGGTTGCGCGCCGCCCATATGCCGATCGGCCAGCCGATCAGGCTCGCGATGACGACCGAGACGCCGCAGAGATAAACCGTCTCCATCGCGTTCTCCCATTGACGCGTGACCGCCAGGAAGAGCGAGAGGACGGTGACGAGGGCCATGAGACGCCACCCGCCGAGCTGATAGCCGGCGAGCGCGACCAGCCCGACCACGAGCGGCCAGGGAAGCGCCAGCAGGAAGCGCTTTACCGGAACCATGAGGTTGAGAAGCAGGAACGTCCGGATCGCTTCCAGCGTGTCGAAGAAGTTCACGTTGATCCAGCTCACCAGGTCGCTCCAAAACCGTCCCGTCGTGACCGTCAGCTCGGCCGGGTAGGTGGCGAGGGCCGGCAGGAAGAACCCGCCGATCCAGGTGACGGCGACGATGGCGGCGCCGGTGAGAAGATAGGGGTGGCGCCGGAACGGGCTCCGCCCCGCCTTGGCCTTCTCCGGCGGCCGGTTGGCGAGCGCCTGACTCAGCCGGTCGAGGGCGATCGCCAGCACGACGATCGCCACGCCCGCCTCGAGCCCGGCGCCGATATTGAGGCGCCGCAGCGCCGTCAGCACGTCGTAGCCCAGCCCGCCCGCGCCGATCATCGAGGCGATGATCACCATGTTGAGCGACAGCATGATCACCTGGTTCACGCCGACCATCAGGTTCTGCCGCGCGGCGGGGATGCGCACCTTCCACAGGAGCTGCCGCGGCGTGCAGCCGGCCATGCGGCCGAACTCGACCACCTCCTCCGGCACCTGGCGAAGCGCAAGCATGGTGATGCGGACCATCGGCGGCATGGCGTAGATGATGGTGGCGATCATCGCGGCCACCGGACCGAAGCCGAAGAGGAACAGCGTCGGCACCAGATAGGCGAAGATCGGCACGGTCTGCATGAGGTCGAGCACCGGCGTGAGCGCCCGTTCCACCGCGGCGGACCGGAATCCGGCGATGCCGAGCAGCAGCCCGCCGGCCACGCCGATCGGAACGGCGATGGCGATCGAGCTCAAGGTGACCATCGCGCTCGTCCACTGGCCGAAGACGGCGAGATAGGCGAAACAGGCGCCGACCAGCAGGGCGAGCCTCCAGCCGCCGGCATGGAGACCCGAGAGGACGGCAATCGCAACGACCGCCAGCCACGACAGGCGCGGCCAGACGGTCACCGCCGCGGCCCCCTGGCCGGATACAAACCCTTCCGCAAGGAGCGCCTGAGCGAAGGCATACGGCCAGGAGATCAGCCAGGCGATCGACCGCGTGAACTCCTTGAAGGTGAAGAGCCCGAGGTCGAAGTCGTTGATCAGCCACTCCATGAAGCTCGTGATCCAGTCCCGGAACGGGATCACCCAGGCGCGGGGATACTTGAAGGCCCACGGAGCGACGGCCTCGATGAGATCGCGCAGCCAATCGGAATGGACGATTGCGACCGTCGCGATCAGGGCAGCGATCCAGACGACGGAGGACCGGCGCGCCGTGCCGGCCCGCGGCACCGCGGTGTAGATCGCCGTGCTCACGCCGGCGCGCTCCCGCGGGGGCCGCCGGCGGGCAGCCCGGCCAGCACGTCGAGGATCGCCTCGCGCGTCAGCTGCCCGACCGCTTGCCCCGCCGCGTCGACCACGGCGACCGGCCCGTCGGCATCGATGACCTGCCGGGCAAGGTCCTTGATCTTCGTCTCGGCGGCGACGCGGCCGACGAGCCGGGTGCCGGGGGCAACCGGCTCCATGACGGAGCGCGCCGAAAGCACCTTCGCGCGCGACACTTCGCGCGTGAACTCGGCGACATAGTCGGTGGCGGGGTGCATCACCAGCTCTTCGGGCGTGCCGATCTGGATGATCGCGCCGTCCTTCATGATGGCGATGCGGTCGGCGAGCCGGATCGCCTCGTCGAAATCGTGGGTGATGAAGACGATGGTCTTGTGAAGCACGTTCTGAAGACGCAGGAACTCGTCCTGCATCTCGCGCCGGATCAGCGGATCGAGCGCCGAGAACGGCTCGTCGAGGAACCAGATCTCCGGCTTCACGGCGAGGCTGCGGGCGATGCCGACGCGCTGCTGCTGGCCGCCCGAGAGCTGGCGCGGATAGTCGAGCTCGCGGCCGCCGAGTCCGACGAGCTCGATCACTTCGCGCGCCCGGCGCTCGCGCTCGGTCCGCGCCACGCCCTGGATCTCCAGCGGAAAGGCGACGTTGCCGAGCACCGTCAGATGCGGCAGCAGCGCGAAGTGCTGGAACACCATGCCCATCTTGTGGCGGCGGATCTCGATGAGTTCCGCCTCCGATGCCTTCAGCAGGTCGCGCCCCTCGAACAGAACGGCGCCGGCGGTCGGCTCGATCAGCCGGGACATGCAGCGAACCAGCGTCGACTTGCCCGATCCCGACAGGCCCATGATCACGAAGATCTCGCCTTCGCGGACTTCGAGCTCGGCCTGCCGAACGGCGGCGATCAGGCCGGCCCGAGCCAGCGCGTCCGCCGTCGGCGCGCCCCGACCGTTTGCGAACAGGCGCTCCGCACCCGGCCCGAACAGCTTCCACAGGTCTCGGCAGGCGAGCTTGACCGGGCGTTCGTCACCGTCGCGACCGGGCAGGGGGCGATTGGGGACGCTGGATGCATTCGCATCAGCGGTCATGGCGCAGGTTCCCGCTATGGCCGCCGCCGGATCTCTCGCGATCCGACGGCGACGGACCGGCACAGGAGGATGGGCCTATTCCGTCCAGGCCTTCCAAACGGACTCGTTCTTCGCCAGCCACTCCCTGACGACCTCGTCGACCTCGCGGCCGTGGTTGTCGACCTGGTCGATCAACTCGCCCATCGTCTGGTTGTCGATCCGGAACTTGCGGATCGCGGCATAGGCGCCCGGCCACTTCTTCTCGCCGCCGGCCCAGCCGACCTTCTTGATCCAGCCGCGGGGCTTGCCGCAGTCATAGGCCATGTCGGGGTTCACGCCCCACTCCGGGTCGTTGTAGCACTCCTCGGTATATGGCGGAAACTCGACCCACTCGCCCTCGTACAGAATCGGCGCCCAGTGCGGCGCGTAGACCCAGGCGATGATCGGCGCCTTGCGCTCCACGGCCGACTTGATCTCGGCGAACAGGGCCGCGTCGGTGCCGGCGTGCACGACCTCGAAATCGAGCTCGAGCGCCTCGACCCGCTCCTCGTCGAAGCCGCCCCAGGTCACCGGCCCGCCAAGATAGCGGCCCTTCGGTGCGGTCTCCGGCGTCGCGAACAGCTCGGCGCAGTCGTTCAGCGCCTCCCAGTCCGGCAGCCCGGGGCACTGCTCCTTCACGTAGAGGGGATACCACCACTCCTCGATCGCCTGCATGCCGGTCTCGCCCAGATCGACCGTGTTCCCGGTGGCGAGCGACTTCTCCATCGCCTCCTTGCCGGTGGTCTCCCACATCTCCATCGCGACGTGGAGATCGCCGGACTCAAGGCCCGCGAACTGCGCCAGATAGTCGGCCGGCACGTACTCGACGGTATAGCCCATCCGCTCGAGGACGTTGCCCATGATCTTGGTGGTGATGAGCTGGCCGGTCCAATCGTGCAGGGTCAACTTGATGGGATCGGTCGATTCGACGGCGCTGGCCGACGCGATCGGCTGGGCCAATCCCAACGCGACGGCCAATCCCCCAATGGCGGTCGCCTCCCGAACTGCGCGAAGCATTCTGGTTGCCTCCCTGTTGCTTATTGCGCGTAGAACGCTGCCACACGGTTTCAATATCTATAGGCGCAAACTCCACAAATTCGCAACACCAAATTCGGAAAGTGCCAAGAAAATTCCATACACACGGCCGACGGGACGCGATAGGATGCGCCCCCGGACCAATGCCTTTGGAGGTTCGCGTTGAAAGCGTCGTCTGTTCCGCTTGCCCCGCCGGTCATCGCCGAACGGCATAAGCAGAAGCTCGGCAGCCGCCGGCATGCCATTCTCGACGCGGTTCGGCGGCGGGGATCCTGCAGCTTGGCGGAGCTCGCCGCGGATCTCGAGGTTTCGACCGAGACGGTCCGGCGGGATATCCTGCCCCTGGTCCAACAGGGCCTTCTGGACAAGGTGCATGGCGGCGTGAAGTGGCCGGACCGGAAGGACGAGCCGCCCATTCAGCAGCGTCTCGTCGAGAACATGGAGGCCAAGCGGGCGATCGCCGAGGCGCTCGCGCGCGAGATCGCGGACGGCGAAGCCATCATGCTGGACATGGGCAGCACCACGCTTTACGCGGCGCAGGCCTTGCGAGGCCACGCCGGACTGACCGTCGTCACCAACTCGCCGGATATCGGCCGGGCCCTGACGGACGGCGAAGGCAACCGCGTTTACCTGGCGGGCGGCGAGATGCGCGGCGACGACGGCGCGATCTTCGGCCCGTCGGCCCTGGCCTTCGTGAGGCAGTTCACCGCAAACACGGCCATCCTTTCGGTGGGCGGCATGGATGCCGATATCGGCATCATGGACCGGCAGCTGTGGGAGGCGGAGCTTGCCCGCGCCTACATCGCCCAGTCGGAGCGGACCATCGTCGTGGCCGACCGCACCAAGTTCGGCCAGCGCAGCCTCGTGCGGATATGCGGCTTCGACCAGGTCGACGTTCTGATCACGGACAGCGAGCCACCGGCCGATTTTCTGAAGCAGCTCCGCGACGCGAAGGTCCGGGTCATCGTCGCGTCGGCCTGACCGGCGCGGCCGTCCCGTCTCGCCGCGAGGTTCCCCGGCGGACGGGGACGCCTACGCCGCGCGGGCGCTTCGAACTTCCGTTCGCCGCACAACGCCCGAGGCCGGCGTCGCTGTGGCGTCGTCATAAGTCGCCGTGGAAGAGCCACTCGCCTATGGCGGCGAATCGGGCCAATATGCGCGCACTCATGCCCCCCTTCCTCCGGTCAGGATTTGGAAGGGCCGGGGCCGTGAGAGGGGACCAAGCGCCGCGGCCCGCGGCGAAAGTCTTAGGGGGAACGATTCGCGACATGGCTTTCCGCCCATTTGGACGGTTCTTGATCATCGGCATCCTGCTCTGCACGCCCTTCATTGCCTGGTTCATCGCGGAACAGGTGCAGCCACCGGTCAAACGTGTTGCGCTTTCATGGACCAGCCCGTTGTTGGGCCGGGATATTCGGGTTGAAGCGCTCTATCCCCCGCACAAAGCGGGCCAGCAGAAGACCGTCGTCTATATCCAAGGCGTCACCGTCCCCGGCGTTCTGCCGGACCAGGGGGCGATTTCGACATTCCTCAACCGCGGCTTCATGGTCCTGACGATCGACTACGAAGACGACCAGAAAGCCGTCCCGCCCGAACTGGAAAAGGATCTGCACCGCTTCTATCGCGCGATCATGGACCGCGAAGGCGTCCTGTCGGGCCTCCCCGTCCGCCCCCATTTCGCGCGCGTGTTCTTCGTGCCGGAAGGCTTTCGCATTGAGGAAGATCTCTCCTACTTCCACCTTCTCGAGCACGCTCCATCCCGGCTGGCCGATTACATCGTCGAGACCTTCAACGAGCACGTTGCCCCCAATGCCGACCTGAAACCCGTCTCCGATGTTTCCCAACTTCGCGACCGTTCGGGACGCCACCTCGATTTCAACCTCCGCATGGACGTGATCTACCCTGCCCGCGTTGCGACCCCTGTCCCCGTGATCATGGTCAACTCGGAGCTCCCAAACCGGCCGCCGTCTCTCAGCCACAAGCAAGACAAGTGGCACGGCATCGGAATCCCTCTAAGAGGCTACGCCTACGCCGTCGTCGACCACCCCTACAATCCGGTCTGGCGGGCCTACTGGAACTACTTCAAGAAATACAGCCTCAATGGCTTCATCGGCCCGCATACGGCCACCGCCTCCGTCCGCACGATTCGCGCCCATGCGGCGCGGTTCAACATCGACCCTCGCTACGTGGGGATAATCGGTCATTCCAAGGGACAATACGGCGTGACCCGTCTGTCCGACCGCAACCACCCCAACGAAAGCGAGTACGACCCGGCCTATCGCGACGGCTGGCCGGACCAGCCCTACCCGAACGAATCGAGCCAGATCACCGTCGGCTATCAGAGCATGGGTTGGGGTCTTTATGTCGGCGCTCCGTTCATCGATGACCCTGACTACGCACCGACCTATCTGGCGCAAGGCGAAGACGATCCGCATCTCAACCGATACCGAATGTTCCGTGATCACCTCGTCGCTCTCGATATCAACCTGTTCTCGCAGGTTCTGGAGGGCATCGGCCACGCGCTCCCGCAAGGCATCGACCCCGAGGACGGTGCCGACGAATACCTACGCTTCTGGAGCTTCTTTGACAGCTACCTCCGGCCCGAGCTGCCGCCGGTGCTGCTGGACATCACCCCCGAACTCGGCCTGCACTTCGCGCCGCCGATCGATCCGTCGTCCCTGGATGCGATCACCGTTTACCAGAACGGGCGTGCAATTCCGGGCGAATGGACAATCAAGCGGCAAGGCGCCTTGCTGGTCTTCGATCAGCCGCTCCCGCCCGACTGCTCGATCGAGATTCGTCCCACCCTGCGTGACACGGACGGGACGGCTTACGGGAAGACAGCCAACCTGCCCTGCACGCGGCGCGGTGTTACGTTCGACTTCATGAGCGCGCGGAACTGAGTCTGGGTCGAGGCGGCGGCGACTGTAAATGGAACCCGCAATAATCCGCGACGACCGAAGTCGAAGCCGGCAAGATACGCATAGCCATACCCGGCCCGGTTTCAGGGCGGGGTGGCCGGCTCCCTGGTGATGGGGCGTCGTAGGGAAGACTGCTCAAAACTTTTGAAAGAATCGACGTCCGTGATTGCACCTGATTCGCTGAATCCGGAAGTGATGCGCTACACCTGCCGCGCGTCGCAATGTTTGCCGTATGTTTACTTCGCCAATGCGAAATGCGCTTCCTCCACCATCCAGACCACGGTATTGCGACAGGAGGTCCGGCTCGGCTTCCGGCCCTTCTTCCCGGAATCCGGCCAGAACGCGACGGGTTATGCCTACTTTCAGAATGACTTCGCCACGCTCAAGCACATTGGTGAGCGGTTCGGTTTCACGTTCGTCCGAAATCCTTTTGCGCGGGCGCTTTCGGTCTATCTAGACAAAATCATGTCGCCCAAGGACGCCGTGGCCGAACGGTTCTTTAGGTACTTCCCAGACGAGTCCCGAGATCTGTCCTTCGGCCGGTTCCTGGAGCGCATATCCACGCTCCATCCGATGCAGATGGACCCGCACTGGCGCCCACAAAGCTACAACATCGCCTACGGCTTTCTGCGCTATGACCTCATCGGCCACGTAGAACGGTTTAATGAGCACTTTGCGGAAGCATGGCGCGCAATTTTTGACGCACCCGTCGATCCCCTTCGCGTCACACACAACGAGACACGGGCTGCTGACAAGCTGAGGCGATACTATGGCGACGGGGAGGCTGACTTGGTGCGGGCGATCTACAGCGCCGATTTCGTAAACTTCGGGTACGGTACGCGCATCGAAGACGCCAGCAGCGTCCCCTCTGCATTGCCGAACCACCGGTTCGATCCCACGGCGTTGCAAGACTACGCTGCGGCGCTCGAGGCAATGGAGTCCAACCGACCCGCGGATGCCCTGCCGATCATGAAGCGGCTCATCCGTCAACTCCCAGAGAACCCCTATTTCCAGGAGACGCTGGCTCTGTGCCGGGCGGCGCTGGGGCACCGATGGCGGGCCCTGCGGGCGATCGAGCGAGCCATCGAGATCTGCCCGCAATTGCCCCGGTTCCGCGAGACACGCGAGCGACTTCGTCAGGCGGCTTCGCCGCGATAGGCGCTGACAGAACTTCGGTAGGTGGTCTTGTCGCCAGAGCCGCTCCCCAAGTGGGCAGATCTCGAAGAAATCCGTGCCGTTGGCGTCAACGGCTGCGGTGACGACCACGCTGGAACCGGCAGCCCCGCAGACCTGGGCGAGACCTCGGGGGATTGGCGCCCCGCTCTTGCCCGCCAACGCCCGTCATCGCACGGGTTGACGACGCCGGCCACGAACGCCAGGGCCACCGGTCGCCGCCGTCGTGCTGTTCCACGCGGGGTGTTCGCCTTTCTCCGGCGGCTAGGTCAGCGTCGATTCTGAGCCGCCGGAAAGTCTCCTCGACGGCCTCGCGAGCAGCCTGGCGGGTCGCCTCCTGATCGGTCGAGCTCCCTCTTTTCGGCAAAGAAAAAGCCGCATTACTTCCCGGTTTGCCCTGCCCGCCGCCCCCGATGAAAAAGGCCGCCCTTCACGGCGACCGCGAATCGGCACACTATGTGCCCCGGCATATGGCCGCTCCTTCAAGCGCCGCGTGCACGGATCGCCGGTGGCTCGTCTCGCCGGCGTCCCGCTCGAAACGCAGGGGACACAAGCTCGTTGAGATGAAGTATCGCGCCGATATCGACGGTCTGCGCGCCGTTGCGGTCGCCGCCGTCGTGCTGTTCCACGCGGGATTCTCGCCGTTCTCCGGCGGCTATGTCGGCGTCGATGTCTTCTTCGTGATATCCGGTTTCCTGATTACCGGCCTGATCGCCCCGGAGATGCGCGACGGCCGGTTCTCTCTTCTCACCTTCTACGAGCGGCGGATCCGCCGGATCTTCCCGGCCCTGTTCACCGTGCTCGCCGTCTCCTCCGCCATCGCGTTCGGCCTCTTCCTGCCGCATTCCTTCGAGGACTTCGGCGCGAGCGTCGTCTCGACGGTCCTGTTCGCGTCAAACCTTCTGTTCTGGCAGGACACCGGGTATTTCGCCGCGCCGCCCGACGAGAAGCCTCTCCTGCACACCTGGTCCCTCGCGGTCGAGGAGCAGTTTTATCTGGTCTGGCCGCTCCTGCTGTTGTTGATCCTGCGCCTCGGCCGCCCATGGGTCTGGACGATTCCGTTGATCGCCGGCTCCTTTGCCGCCAGCGCATGGGTGGCGGACCGCAACGACGCCTTCTACCTTCCCCATCTGCGGGCGTGGGAACTGCTGCTCGGCGCCGTCCTTGCCCTCGGCGTACTCCCGCCGATCAAGCGGGCATGGCTCCGCGAACTCTGCGCGGCGGTCGGGTTCGGCCTGATCCTGTGGGCGGTGTTCTCTTACACCGAGCGAACGCCCTTCCCTGGCCTTACGGCCCTGTTGCCCTGCCTCGGAACCGCCCTGCTGATCCATTGCGGTTCCGGGCAGACGCCTGCCTTGCCCAACCGCGCCTTGGGCTGGAAGCCCGTCGTCGCCGTGGGGCTGATTTCATACTCGCTATATCTCTGGCATTGGCCGTCGATGGTCTTCGCCCGGTACGCCGTCCCCGGCGAACCGTCCGCCGCGGCGATGGCCGGCATCGTCGCCTTGTCGGTTGCCCTCGCGGCCCTGTCCTGGCGCTTCGTCGAGCTACCGTTCCGCGGCGGGCGCGGCATCCTCCGCCGACCCACATTGTTCGGCGCGGCGGGCGCGGTCACCGTTGCCCTGCTCGCCGCCGGCGGCGTCACGATGTACACGGGCGGGCCGCCGCAGAGGCTGCCATCGGAGGTTGTCATGCTCGCCGCCGGCCGCGACGACATCGCCGCCGATCGGGACGTGTGCCACAACGTCGATCCCGTAGCGGCCCGCGACGGCGGCTTGTGCGTCATCGGCCGCCGCGACAAGAAACCGTCGTTCATCCTGTGGGGCGACAGCCACGCGAGCGCGCTTCGCCCCGCCTTCGAGGCTCTCGCCACCGATGCCGGCGTTGCCGGCTGGCACGCGAGTCACAGCGCCTGTCCCGCGTTGGTCGGGTTTCACCGCCCCCAGCGGCCGATATGCCGGTGGTTCAACAATGTCATCTTGAGCTTGATTTCGAGAAGCAACATCGAGACGGTTTTCCTCGCGGCACGATGGAACGGCTACGGGATGCGAACGCTCAAACGCTACCTCCCCGAGACCATCCGCGCGCTTACCGAGCTCGGCGTAACTGTGGTTTTGATTGAACCCGTGCCGGAGTTATGGCACGCGGGGCCGCGCGACCTTGCCCTCGCCACCCTGTTCGGACAGGCAACCGAGCCTCTTGCCACGCAGCGAAGCGATCATTACCGCCGCACGAATCGCGTGAGGCAGCTGTTCGAGCGGATGGAAAGCGAGTTCGGCGCAATCCGGATAGACCTCGCCCCCACCCTCTGCCCGGCGGCGCTGTGCCGCGCGACGGACGGCGGGCGCTCCCTTTACGAGGACAACCACCATCTTAGCCGGACCGGCGCACTGTTCCTCGCAGATAGCTTGGCGCCAGCCTTTTCCGAGGCAATCAACACACGCGCCCACCACTGAACTCGGCCCGCGGCGAGGTCAAATCGCGTGCCGCTCTGATCCCGTTGTCACTGAACAGAGTTTCCGCCGGAAGCGGCGATGCCGACAAGCGGATCCGCTCCTGCGCCATCCTCTGCGAGGAAGCACATCAACAGACGAACGACCGCCTCAAAGCCACCGGGAATCTACCACGCAACGCCGAGGCTTGCCGGCTGCTGCCAATGGATCGGCTCGTCCGTCATGTAGAGGAAACGTCGGTTCGTCTTGCGGGCGAACCGCTCCAGTGCCAGGCAGACATGCGCGTTGTCGGACACGATAACGGCGCCCGGTGCGAGCTTGTCTCTGATCGCCTCGTACTCCGCCAATTCGAATTCGAGGGAATGGCGGGCGTCCTCGACGAACAGACCGATGGGCTTGTCGAATGCCTTCAGCGTTTCGATGGCATCGCCATGGAGGACTTTGGCCGGCTCGGCGTATTCCCCTGAAACGAGCCAGCCCGCCTTCAGGTAGTTGTCGAGGCCGTAGTAACGCCCGGACCCGTTACGTTGCAGCGCGGCGATCAGGCAGACAGCGCCGAAACCGCGCTCGCAGCCGGACTCGACGACGACATCCGGCTTGAGGGCCCGTGCTATCGCGTACCATGCGATCCGGCGGCCCGGATCGAAGCGGGGGTCCGATGCATGGCTCCACGGGCCCTCGCTCAACCTCTCTATGACGTGCCGCGGGACCCGTTCGTCCGACTCGATCTCGCGAAAGTAGCCCTCGATCTCGTCGACCGAACGGCCGGTGACGTGGCTCACCAGCCACGCCAGATAGGTTCGGTTCCGTTTGGTGATCGGATATGTGTGGTTGGTGATCTCCCGACTGTCGGAGAACCATGCCTGCTTGACCTTCGGCCCCCAGATATTCCACGCCTGCTTCAGCCGCCGTACTCGGCGGCGTATGCCGGTATCGAACATGTTTCCCTCTGTCGGATCCGATACGGGCGAAGCTTAGTCGTTACGGCAGACGAACTCCATCTCCGTTGAGCCGTTCGAGTTCCGGTAGCCGAAGGGGCCGGAGGCTCCGCAGGGCCGGGGGCGGCCGCCGGCCGGCAACCGGAACCCTGCCGTTCCGTTACGGCGGAGGCGCTGGCCTGCTTTCCGACGTCGGCGCGGCCTCGCCGCCGGCTGGCGCGCGCCTTTGACGGGCACGGTCACAGATACTGATAGATCGACCGGTCCAGCCAGCGGAAGTAATAGAGCGACACGACGAACATGACCAGGATCGTGATCGCCGAGGACGCCAGCAGGTGCAGCGGCGGTGGCTCGGGCAGGCCGAGCATACACCAGCGGAACGACTCGACGATGCCGACCAGAGGATTGAGCCCGTACAGCCACTGCCAGGACTCCGGAATGATGGACGCCGAGTAGAAGATCGGCGTCGCGAAGAAAAGCATCTGGGTCATGATCGGCAGAATGACGCGCATGTCCTGGAAGCGCACGTTCGAGACCGACATGATCAGGCTTGCCGCCATGCCGCCCAGGAGGAGGAAGAAGAATATGACGGGGAGCGCCAGCAGATTCGCCGTCGGCGCCACGCCGTAGATGGCCAGAAACACCACCAGAAGGGTGAACGGGAACAGGAAGTCGAACATCGTGACGATGATCGAGACCACCGGGAAGATGACCCGCGGCAAATAGACCTTCGACAGAATCCCCGAGTTGCGGCCGATGGAAGACGCGCCGTCATTGAGGCACTTCGTAAAGAACTGGAACGCGACGATCCCGGTCAGGAGATGCAGCGGGTAGGGAACGCCGGGCGTCGGAGCCCTGATGACCAGGCTGAAGAACGTGTTCAGAACGAGCATATAGGCGAGCGGCTGCACCAAGGCCCACAACGGGCCCAGCGTGGTCTGCTTGTAGCGCTGCAGGATCGTTCGCTTCGCCAGCATGGCGATCAGCTCGCGGTTGAGCCAGAGGTCCGAAAGCTTCAGGCGCTCCATCCCCCTTTGCGGCTCGATGATCGTCAGTTGCGGCTCGGTGCTCGCGGCCGGATCGGCTGTCATGCTACCCCCCGCCTCTTCAAACTTCGATGTCCGCTTCTTCCGCGGCGTACTGCCTGAGGCTGCCCGTTCCATGCGCGGGCTGGGTCGCGCCGCGCGGGCGGAAAGAGAAATCTCTATGAAAGAAAAAGCTGGTCGTCCAGGTATAGCAGTTGATCGGGCCGAAACCGGTCATGTCGACCTGGAGCAGCCCGAACGCCCGCAACCGCCCCGCGGCCTTCACGTACCAGTCGGAGTTGTCCAGGATGATCAGCCCGCCGGGCTTCAGACGCTCGATGGCACAGCCCGCGCACTGATACCGTTCCGAACCGTCGATCACGATGACGTCGAAAGGCTCGAACGCGAGGATCGACCGTTCGTAGGCCGGATTGTCCGGCACCCAGAGGAGGTTGACGTTCGCGGGAATGGAGGCACGGATCGAATCGTGCCAGGCCTTGTTCTTCTCCACCGTGACGACCGATTGGGCGATCCCGGCCCAGAAGCGCGAGGAGCTTCCGCCGCCATATTCGAACACGCGCTTGTCCGACAGGTCGAGCTGGCGGATGTACTCGATCGCCGGATAGGTGTACCAGGGTAGAGGCTGACCCTTGCTGTCGACCGGCACCCGTTCGGCTCGCGAGCGTTCGAAGCCGTAGCCGTTGTTCAGAATATCGAGAAGCGGGTGGCTCGGCCGGGCCGGTGAGGCGCCCGGGCGAGAGTCCAGACCCTCCGCCCCCTGCTCTGCGCCTTCCGGCCGAGGCGCCGCCGCGGTTTCTGCGGCCGGCGCCGAAGGCCGGTCAGACCGCCCGCACAGAGCATCCCGTATCGCGCGGAAGGGCCGCTGCAACATGATCCCTGAACCCCCGTCGCCTTCAGATGCCGCCTGCGTCGCCATCGACCTCGACGGCGATCAAGCGCCCGTCCGCATGAAAACGAAGTCCCAGCCGCGTCTCGAAACCAGCCGATAGTTGAACAGCCGCAACAAGGCCGTATGCAGGATCGTCTTCAGCTTCAGATTGCGCTCCCAGCGGCTCTGGCCGGGATGAAACTCGACCAACAGCCACTCCGGTCTCACCCGCGAGCGCAGCATGTCGCGAATGACCGCGAACTCCGCCCCTTCGATGTCCATCTTCAGGACCTTCACCCGATGGATTCCGTTGCGCGCGGCGAAGTCGGCAATCCGCTCGCAAACCGCGTCGAACCCCGTCGTCATGCCGTGCAGGTTTCCGATCGAATGCGAGACATGCGCGGCATTGCGCGGCGCGTAGAACCGCATCGTCGTGTTCTTCTTCCACAGGCCAACCGGATGATAGGCGAGCCGGTCGAACAATCCGGGGGCTCCCTCGTAGAACTCGGTTTTGGAATTGTTGATCGGCGCCTTCTGTCCGCTCTCGATCAGCCGTTTCGTGGTCTCGAAATGCTCCACGGCGCGTGGAGTCGGGTCCAGGACATGAACCCTGCACCCGAACCGCCGCGCAAGCTCGATGTCGAAGGATATATCCTCGCCGGCCCCGGCGGACAGGACGACGTCCCCTTCGCAGAAGCCGGTCTCCGGAACCTGCCACCCGCCATAGGCCGTCCCGAGACGCACCAGCTTGACCGGTGAGCGGTTCCCAAGCCGGCGCAACACATCCTCCGCGAGGGAAACGAGCTTGTCCTTCAGCCGCCGCTGCAGGGCCGCCTTCAATCGGGCCGGATTCGCCAGGCGCAGCCCACCCAGGACCGCAGGGCGCCCGCCGGCGTTGCGCGCCTGGCCGGCCGGCGCGGCGCTGCCGGCGGCCGCAGCCGCCGCCGGCTTTCGATGCGCGGGATCGTAAACCGCCATGAAGGCCGCGTGTATCCGATCGTCGACGAAGGCCGTTGGCGGAAGACGCAGGGTTTCCGGCCGGGGCCGATCGAGATCGACGCGCAGGCGGTGCTCCACGCCGCAATTCGCGCCGCTGCCATCGAGGCCGATGTTGTCCACGTAGGAGACGACCGGGCAGACGCACACGGCATGATGCCTGAAATGCGCGAACACCCAGCGGCAGGCCCATACGTCCTTCCGGCCGGCCGCCCAAGCCTGAAGCGTGCCGAGGCTGTCCTGGCCGATCCAGTGGGCATAAGCCCGCTTCTGGGACGGCGAAGCAAGAAGGCCATCAAGGTCGCGGGCCTTCCAGTCCGCCTTGTCCCAACGGTCCTTCCAGGTCGCCCAGCCCCAGCAGAGCATTCTGGGGACGCAGAACACGTCGTAGTCATAGTCCTCGGGCAGCGGCATCACCGACGGCGGCGGGCTGTAGCCCGCTATGGAGAACACGCCGGCGTGATCGCGAAAATGCTCGAGCGCCCGGTTGAAGTAAAGGAGCGCGCCCGGGGCCGTTACGATATCGTCCTCGATGACGATGACGCGTCCGTGCTTGCCAATCACCTCGGTCACGCCGTCGATGATGGATTGCGCGAGGCCCCTGTTCGCAGCCTGCTCGACGACGCGCACGCTCTTGAATCCGGAGACCGAGCGGAGATAGTCGCGAACTTCGGCGACCGCTGCCTCGTCGCCCGAACCCTTCGGGCCGTCCGCGAAGATGTAGAGGTCGCTCTCCGCCGCGCCGTCGTTCCGCCGCAAGGCTTCGATCGTTCTCCTGGTGTGGTCCAGGCGGGCGTAAGCGAACAGGGCGATCGGTGCGAAGTTCATGGGAAACGGCTCACCCTTCGGTCGGAACAGTCGTCTACGCCGCCGCGATGCGCGCCGTGCCGGCCGCAACGCCGCGGCACCACGCCTCCAATGTGAGGGCCATGCGGCTGACCGTAGCCTCTCGGCCGTCCCGGATCTCGTCCCGCGACAGCCGGGCGGCCGCCTCGGGCCTGAGGATTCCGTGTTCGACGAGATATCCGTCGCGCAGCCAGGGGCCGTAACGCCGGCGCAACCGGCCCTGCCAGCGCTGCATGGGCGGAGAGAACCCCCGCTTGGGACGATTCAGGATCTCGTCGGGAACGATGCCTTCAAGAGCCCGCTTGAGCCAATGCTTCGGCGGAAGATGATCGTCGCGGTTGCTCTTGCGAAGCCCGATGATCGCTTCGACGAGCCGGTGATCGACGAAGGGCAGGCGCATCTCGACCGAGTGCGCCATGCTGAGGCGATCGCCCTGCGCGATCCCGTTCTCGAGCAGATAGAAGTCGCAGATGAGCCGGGTCACCTCCAGGTCCGTTCGCTGGGTCAGCGGACCGTATTCGGATGACGCGGTCGCCACCGCGACGCCGCTGCTTTCGAGGAAGCGCGGGGTGAAGAGCGCGGAGGCGTGGTGCGAAACGTATCCGGTGTAGGGCGTGAGCTCGTAAAAGCGGAACGGCTCCCGGCCTTTCGATACGCCCGGGGAGAGGCGGGCGGTGGCCCTGAGCGCCAGATACAGGCGCTCGCGCGCGGAGCAGTGGCGCGAGAACATGCGGCGAAGCCCGAGGCCGGGATCGGCGTTCAGGGAGGCCGCTTGTTTCACCCATGAATAGCCCCAGCACAGTTCGTCCAGCCCGTGCCCCTGCAGCATCACATAGGTGCCGGTCGAACGCGCCTCCTCCATGATGCGGGCATAGTTGTACCCGGAGACGTCGGCGATCGGATCGTCGCGCATCGCCGCAAGCTGCGGGAACGCCTCGACCATCTGCTCGTCGTCGACCTCGATATCGTGGAATTCGATGCCGAGGCTCTGCGCCAGGTTCCGGGCGAGGCCGCGCTCGTCGACCGCGCCGGCGTCCGGATATCCCAGCGAGAAAGCGCGCAATCGGCCCGGATACGCGCGGTTGGCGATCACGGCGATCGCACTGGAATCCAGGCCGCCGCTCAGCGACAGGCCGACCGGAACGTCGGACCGCAGCACCCCGGTCACCGCTTCGATCAGGGCCTCGCGGATGACCTCGACCGGATCGCCGTCGATGGGCGGGGCGTCGAGCATGGACCAGTAGCGCCGCGTCGTAACCTGCCAGGTGTCGGCGTCGAGGACCAGCGTGTGGCCGGCCGGCAGCTTCCGGATATTGGTGAACGGCGTCTCGGGTTCCGGAACGTACTGATAGCGGAAGAAACGGCCGAGCGCGCGGGGATCGAGGTCGCCGGGAACGACGCCGGAAGCCAGCAGCGCGCGAAGCTCCGAGGCGAAGACGAAGCGGTGCTCGTCATGATAGATGTAGAGCGGCTTCTCGCCCATCCGGTCGCGGCCGAGCAGCAGCTTTCGGGCCCCTTCGTCCCAAAGGGCGAACGCGAACATCCCGCGCAGGTGCTCCACGCAGGAAGCGCCAAACCGCTCGTAGAGCGGCAGGATGACCTCGCAATCCGATCCGGTGGCGAAGCGGTATCCCTCCCGTTCGAGCCGCTGCCGATGCCCTGGCTCGTTGTAGATTTCCCCGTTGGCGATGAGGACCAGGCGCCCGTCCTGCCCAAAAAGCGGCTGCGCGCCTCCTGCCAGGTCGATGATGCTCAGCCGGGTGTGCGCCAGGCCCGTGCCGCCACGGAGGTAGAGACCTTCGCCGTCCGGCCCGCGATGGCGCAGCCGGTTCTGCATCGCGACAAGCGACGTCCGGTCGATGGGCCCGCCGCGCTCGATAAGACCTGCGATTCCGCACATCGTCAGCCCTGCCTGCCGCAGGCGCGGCGATATAGGTCCAGATACCGTTCGACACAGCGGCCCGGATCGTGCAGTGCCGCCGCCCGCGCCCGGACCTTGGCGCTGAGTTCGGCGCCCGTGCGCTCCAGGACCCAGGCGATCCCGGCCGCCAGTTCTTCGGCGTCATAGGGCCGTGCCAGGTAACCGGTCTCCTTATGCGCCACCATGTCCGGCATGCCCCCAACATCGAAGCCGACGCACGGGATCCCGCAGGCCGTGGCCTCTTTCACCGAATTGGGAAGATTATCGGCTTCGGTCGGAAGAACGAAGAGATCGGCCGCGTTGTAGGCCCGCGCAATTCGTTCTTCGTCGAAGATCTTTCCCAGGGAGTGAACGGTGAAGCCGCCCATCGTCGTCGTCTGGCGCGCATCGTCGCCCAGGACCACGAGGTCGGTGGCGTTCGGATCGACGAGATCGGCGAGGCGCCCGATCGCCGCCATCAGGTGATGATATCCCTTGCGGGGATCCGCGGTGGCGTTGAGCGACGCGAAGAGGATGAGGCGCCGGTCGCGCGGCAGCTCGAAGGCCGCCCGGGCCTCGTCCTTCGGCATGGGCCGGTAGAGAGACAGATCGATCGGGTTCGGAATCCAGGTGATGTCCCTGTGACGAAAGAGGACCGAACGACGGGCGCAGTCCGCGAGCCACCGGCTCGGGCAAACAATGGAGAAGGACGCGTTCCGCCAGCGCCATTTCTTGTATCGCCAGAGCCAGGCGTTGAGATCGATCCCGGTTTCGTGCTTCGGTCGGTTGTCGCGCCGATAGCCTTCCTCGAAGCGCGGCGGATCGGTGGGCAGCATGTAGTGCTCCGTCCCGCTGAACGCCCACATGTCAGGAAGTTTCCAGAACACCGGCGCCTTCAATCGCGTGATCTCGCCGATGCTGATCGTGTGATTGCCGACCCAGTGCATCTGGATCACGTCCCCGCCCAGGCGATTCAGGAACGCGGCCGTGCCCGTGGGAAAGATGTTCAGGGACTTGTAGACGGGGTTGCCCGACGTCTGCGTGTGAAAGATGGCGCTGTTCAGGCGAGTTATCGGACGGAACCGCCATTGCGGACGCGGCATGCGAACGACGCGCTTGTCCTTCGTGAACTTGTGGGCCACGACCAGCCAGCTGTCGACGCCGTGGCGCACCATTGCCTGATGCAGCCGGAAGGCGCCGATTCCCGCACCGCTTCGGCCGTCGGTGTAGCAAAGATGCAAGACGCGCATGTCACTCGATCCGCTTCGAACTCGGCATGGCTCAGACGAGGGATGAATCTTGGAACCACTCCCAGGTCTGTCGGACGCCGTCGCGGAGGGGCACCTTGGGCCTGAAGTCGAGGTCTCGGGCGGCCTTGGTGATGTCGCAGTAAGTCCGGCGGATCTCTCCCGCGCGCGGATCGGCATATTGGACCGTGAACGGCCGGGGAATGCTCTCTTTCAGGATTCCGATCAGCTCGTTGACGCTTGTCGGACGTCCGGACCCGAGCTGATACACCCCTTGGCGTTGGCTCTTGATGGCGGAGATGATGCCGCCGACGAGGTCGCCGACGAACAGGTAGTCCCTGACCTGCTCCCCATCTCCGTAAACCGTCACCTTGCCGCTCTTCACGATCTGCTTGATGAAGGCGGCCACGACGCTGTCCTTCCGGCGGCAGTGGGGACCGTAGATGTTCGAGAAGCGAAGGCTGAGGGCATGAAAGCCGTAGGACTGCGCATAGGCCCAGCAATATCCCTCGCCCATGAGCTTGGAGGCGCCATAGGGCGAGGCCGGCTTGGCGGCGATCTCCTCGTGGATCGGCGGGGGCACCTCTCCCAGAATGGCGCCCCCGGTCGAGGCATAGACGATCGTGCCGCAGCCGCTTTGCCGCATCGCCTCGAGCACGTTGAAGGTGCCCTGAACGTTGATTTCGTAGTTCCCGACCGGATCCTCAACCGACTCGACCACGCGTGTATGCGCGGCGAGGTGGATCACGGCATCGGCGCCGCCGACCAGGCGGTCGACGGCCGAGCGATCCCGAATGTCACCCTCGAGAAGCTCGATGCCGTCACCGACTTCCAGATCGCCGCTTGGGTTCGAGAGATTGTCGAGAATGCGGATGTCGGCGCCGAACTCGTCACGAAGCCGCGGGACGAGGTTTGTCCCGATGAAGCCCAGTCCTCCGGTGAGAGCAATCCTCTTCAAAGCGTCCTATTCCCTTCGCCGCCTAGCGTCAGATTGACGTTCCTTCCCCGATACTCTTGGCCCGGCCGCAGCCAATCCGGGGCCGATCCGGAAAGCGGCGGGGCGCATGCGCAACGCCATTTCCCGATGTTGATCCGGCCGGCGCGTCCGCTTGAGGCTACGACGTACCGGCACTTTGCCGCCGCGTCCGAATAAAGATCCGTACGCGCCGAAGCAAGGATCTCGCTTTCCGGAGACAGATCCGGCGTAAGGAATCTTCTCTCCCGAGACAGATTCGGCGCAGCGCACTGTCTCTCTCGAGACAGATCCGAATCACGGACCTCGCCTTCCGGAGACAGATCCGAAGAAGAGATCCCGCCTTCCGAAAAAGGACTCGCACGATGTATATCGGCCAGTATTCGCGAAAGCAGCGCCAGATGTTTCTGGCCGTCAAATAGACGTGCATTCGCCACTTTTTCTCGGCGGGCGCGTGGAGGGCTATGAACCGGTTCAGGTAGACCAGATTGTGATTGGACCGCCGGCTGACCAACATCCGGATCGCCCTGGAGAGGCCGATCGGGCCCGACGTCAGGTGAGCCCCGGTCCGGGTCGGGTCCTGCAGGCAGGTCGCCGTCACGCGGTTCGTGACCAGGATTCGTCTGCTCCCCTGCTTCTTGATGCGGACGCAGAACTCCGTATCGCCCCAGTAATGCGGGAACCTTTCGCTGTCGAAGTTGCCGACTTCCGCGAACACTTCCATCGGGAACAGACTCAATCGCCCGAAGACCGCATCCACCTCGACGCAGTCCGTGTCCTCGCCGATGTCGTGCGTCGATCCGGAGACCCCCGTGGAGAGAACCCGACCCCAATGAAACCGTCCGCCCACCGGGATGGCGTGCCCTTCCGGGGAGCGGGCGGCCCCCGACACGACGGCGCGCCGCTCGCGCGTCGATACCTCTACAAGTCCGGAGACGGCATCCTTCGGCAAGAGGCTGTCGTTGTTCACCGCGAGGAGATAGTCCCCGTCCCGGCGCCTCGGCATGAGGTGGCGAACGGCGAGCGCCATTGCCCCCGTCCACCAGAGATTGCCGTCGCCGCGCAGCACCCGGACGCTCGGAAACTCGGTCCGGAGCATTTCGGCCGTTCCGTCCGTGGACCCGTCGTCGACGACGAAGATTGGCATCGGGCCGGCATAGTCCTGGCGCTGCAGGTTCTGAAGGCAGCGCCGCGTGTCCTCGGCCCGGTTGTGCACCGGCAGGACGACGTTGACGACCGGCTGCGCTGACACGGGCTTATAGCCGTAGGCGAGCGACGACAGGTTTCCATGGCGCTCCGTTTGTGGACGCACCTGCTTGCGCCATACCCGAAGGACGCCGGGCCAGCTCGGGGTCACGTCATGCAGCGCGACGCAGCCCCCCGGCACCAGCCAGCGGAAGAAGTCTTCGAAGTCGGCCTTGACGTCCTCGAACTCGTGGGACCCGTCCAGGAACAACAGGTCGATCGGCTGGGCCCAGTGTTTCGCGATGTCTCGAGAGGTGCCGCGCAACGGAGTCACGTATTGCCGGACGCCGCTGCGCTCGAGATTCGCCTCGAAGGTCTGGAGGAAATCCGACCCCGTCCAATGCACATTGTTGGCACCGTTCACGAAGTCGGTCGCATTGCCCTCGAACGTATCGACCGCGAAGATGTGCCGGTCGGTGCCGCGGCAGGCAAGCGCCATGGAGACGGTCGATCGCCCCAGGAAGCTGCCGACCTCGAGGATCACGGCATCGTTCGGAAGGGCGCGGACAAGATCGAACAGGCAGCGCTCCTGCCCCGGGACGAGAAAGCCGCCGATTGCGTCGATCTTCGGCCAGGCCTCCTCGAACGCGTCGCCGGTCTTTTCGCCTCTCCCGGGCGCCGTACTCGCTTCGGGCGTCATCTCAAACGAGTTCCAGCGCGGAAAGGCGAGACGGCGCCCGGCCTTCATTCCGCCACTCGTGCGACACGTAGACCGGGCTGTGCGTGTCCTCCTTGCCCGTCCCAAAGAAGTCGCCGCCCGCCGTCTCGATCCTCCCGACGTTCGGCAGATAGTCGGCGACGTCTCCGCCGACCGTTACGCGAAACCCGATCGTGTACGTTCCGCGAACGAGCGGCCACCGGTCGAAATAGCACTTGAACACGCCCGTGCCGGTGATGCCGGAGAACGGGCTGTTGGTAACCTCGGTGGAGACGCGAAACAGCCAGCGCCCGCTTTCGTCGCCGATCGCGACGCCGATGTGAACGTTGTCCAACGGGGCCTCCGCGTGCGACTCGTACTCGAAGCAGAGGTAGCAGCTTTGGCCGGATTCCGGGCTCGCCATCGCATGGCCCGAGGTCGTTTCGAAGAAGTAATTGACAACCCGCAAGATGCCGGATCCTTCCCGGTCCTGGCGCTCCTTCAGAGGAATGTCCTCCTCCACAGTCTGAAAGCTCGACAGATAGGTCTGAATGACGTCGGAAGGCTCACCGATGGCCCCCAACCCTCCGGCCTGAATGAGCATGCACCGGTCGCAATAGGACTGTATCGCGCCCATGTTGTGGCTGACCAGCAGGATGGTCCGGCCTTGGGCCTTCAGGCGATTCATCGTGTCGACGCATTTCGAGCGGAACGCCGCATCGCCGACGGACAAGACCTCATCGAGAATGAGGATTTCGGGATCGAGCTGCGCGGCGACCGCGAACGCCAGGCGCGCCTTCATGCCGCTTGAATAGGTCTTGACGGGGGCATCGATGAAATCTGCGATCTCCGAGAATTCGACGATCTGGTCAAACTTCCTGTCGATCTCTTTCCGGCCAAGTCCCAGAAGGGCGCCATTCAAATACACGTTTTCCCGCCCGGTGAACGCAGGATGAAAGCCTGTGCCCACCGCGAGAAGGGAATTCACGCGCCCCCGTATCTCCGCTCTGCCTTCGGTCGGGTCAAGGACGCGAGACAGAATCCGCAACAGGGTCGTCTTCCCGCAGCCATTGCGACCGATGATTCCGAAGACTTCACCGGGACGAATGTCGAAGCTGATTCCGCGAAAGACCCAGAAGCCTTTCCGGCGGTCCCGGAATTGCTCTCTGCTGGGAACCAGCGCGCCTTTGCGTGCAGCAGCGAGGTATTCGCGCAGGCCGGCCAGGACTCGGGAATACTCGTTGGCCAGGCTCCCGCCGACTTGCGGGAACATCTTTCCCAATCCCTCGACCCGTACTGCTAAGTCACTCATCGCGGGACGTTCCAGTGTCGCGTATACGAGCGCGGCGCCCGTCTCCCTGACCCGAAAGCCATCCTTTGCCCGCCCCGTCGCCGTTTGGGCATCTCGTGTCGGTCAAGGCTTACACCACACTTCCGGCAAACCCGGATTCCGCGCGGGAAAACGTAGCACGTGCGAATGCGGTTGGTGGCGCAAATCATCCGCCTCGGCCGAGCTTGCTGATTCTCCGGCGACCGCTTTGCGCACGATCGCAAACACACGCGTCAAAGCAACGGAACGGCGGAATGAACAGTGGAATGGCAAGCTCTCGAACCATAGCCTCCGGGCCTTATGAGTGCACACCGCGTCTGGCTCAAACCAAACGGCCGCACCGGTACCGCGCCTCATCAGAGGCAGTAGACCGCATGCAGCGGCTGAACATACTCGCAATCCGGACGCCTCTTGCCTCTCGGTACTGCGAAAGTGCTTACAGATTTCTCAACCGATCCGCAAGGAGCCGTTGGGATACATCGAGCAGCATCATCATATTCGCGCTGTGGCCGCCGCGTGTCTCGGCGCGGTGCGGCGCGGCTGTGCGGCGCGGGCGTTTGTGAGGTTGTTGATCCGCGCGACGGTGCTTCCGCCCTGTGCTTCCATGCGCGACAGAACGCCCCCGCCGATGGTTCGGCGGGGGCGTTCTATGTCATTGATCTGGATGGGATGCGAATGGTTGCGGGGGCAGGATTTGAACCTGCGACCTTCAGGTTATGAGCCTGACGAGCTACCGGGCTGCTCCACCCCGCGGGGGTGCCGTGGCGGATGCGGGCCCGCGGCCGTTCGG
>Ga0310823_100199_pt1 | contig 72179 bp, 74 predicted proteins | sample P4_ome_3_FD_201316 | JGI IMG/M metagenome (GOLD analysis project Ga0310823, IMG submission 201316) | Sorghum-adapted microbial communities from Joint BioEnergy Institute, Emeryville, California, United States - P4_Day56_Rep3 | ecosystem: Engineered > Bioreactor > SSF (Solid state fermentation) >...
CGAGAAGGTCGCCCGCATCCACGTCGAGGCCCTGGGCGGGGAGCTGACCAAGCTCACCAAGGACCAGGCCGAGTACATCGGCGTGGACGTCGAGGGCCCGTTCAAGCCCGAGCACTACCGCTACTGACGCCTGCTCGAACCCTCGCCCGGGGGAGCGCCACGACCTAATCTGGTCGCGTGGCGCTCCCCCGCGGTGATGGTGACGGCTGGACGCGGTGCGCCCTCGGTCACGAGCACTGGGGGATCTTCGGCGCCGCGGGGCTGCTGCTGTGGCACGGCGAGTGCGTCCTGCTGCAGCACCGCGCCCTGTGGAGCCACCACGGCGGCACGTGGGGCCTGCTCGGCGGGGCCCGCAACCGCGCCGAGACGGCCGAGCAGGCCGCCCGGCGCGAGGCCGCCGAGGAGGCCGGGCTCAGCGCCGACGCCTACGAGATCACCGGCACCTACGTCGACGACCACGGCGGCTGGTCCTACACCACGGTGGTGGGCCAGGCCCGCAGCCTCGTCGTGCCCACCGCGCTGACGGCGGAGACCCTCGAGGTGCGCTGGGTGCGCGCGGCCGCCGTCAACGAGCTCCCCCTGCACCCCGGCTTCGCCGCCACCTGGGAGACCGTCCGCGCCATCGCCTGAGCGCGGGCCCCGTTCCCCGTCGGATCGTCCGCCCCGTGGCGAGGGCCATAGATCTGCCCCACCTCGGTCGAAGGCAGGTGTGGCTATCCTAAGCCGTGCTCTCGAGCGGGCGGACCACCAACGCGTTGCGCGGCGCCGGCCTCGATCTCGGCTACCACGGCGTCCGGGTCGTCCACGGTGCCGGGGCCCAGGTCCGGGCGGGGCAGGTCACCGCGCTCGTCGGCCCCAACGGCAGCGGCAAGTCCACGTTGCTGCGGGCGCTCGCGCGCCTGCACCGGCCCGACCGCGGTGAGATCCACCTCGACGGCGACGCGCCCGCGGACGCCCTCGCGCTCACGCGGCGCGAGTTCGCCCGGCGGGTCACCCTCCTCACCCAGAGCCGCCCGGTGCCCACCGGGCTCTCCGTGCTCGACGTCGTCGGCTTCGGCAGGCACCCCCACCGCGGGCGGTTCCGCGGCGACGACCCGGGCGGCCCCGCTGCCGTCGAGCGGGCGATGGCGCTCACCCGCGTGTCCGACCTGGCGCACCGCCCGGTCGACGAGCTCTCCGGGGGGCAGCTGCAGCGGGTCTGGCTCGCCTGCTGCCTCGCCCAGGACACGGGCGTGCTGCTGCTCGACGAGCCCACCAACCACCTCGACCTGCGCTACCAGGTGGAGATCCTCGATCTGCTGCGCGACCTGGCCGACGACTCCGGCATCGCGGTCGGCGTGGTGCTGCACGACCTCGAGCAGGCCGCGGCGGTGGCCGACGAGGTCGTCGTGCTCGCCGACGGCCGGGTGCGCGCCGTCGGCCCGCCCGCCGCGGTCCTGACCCCCGACCTGCTCACCGAGGCCTACGGGATCGAGGTCGCGGTGGACCGCGACCCGGTCACCGGGCTCCTGCGCATCCGGCCGGTCGGCCGGCACACCACCAGGCACAAGAAGGAGTCAGCATGATCGGACGGCGGATCGGCTTCGCCATCGGCGCGGCCGTGACCGCGCTGGTGCTCGCCGCCTGCGGCACGACCGAGGCCCCCGCGGACGAACCGGCGTCCCCCGCCGAGGGCGGCGGTGCCCAGATCACCGTCACCGACGCGCGGGGCAAGCAGATCACGTTCGACCGGCCGGCCACCCGCGCCGTCGGGCTGGAGTGGGCGCTGGTGGAGTACCTCGTCACGCTCGGCGTGATGCCGGTGGGCGTGGCCGACGTGCCGGGCTACACGGCGTGGGTGCAGGGCGCCCCGCTCGCCGAGGGCGTCGCCGACGTCGGGGTGCGCGGCGAGCCGAGCGTCGAGGCGATCGCCGCGCTGCGCCCGGACCTCGTCCTCGCCACGCCCAACGTCAACGAGGGCGCGCTGACGCAGCTCGAGGCGGTCGCGCCCGTCGTGGTCGTGCGCCCCGCGGACGCCGCCGACCCGATCGGGCAGATGCGCCGCAACGTCGAGCTCGTCGCGCAGATCACCGGCAAGCAGGCGGAGGCGGAGCGGCTGCTCGCCGACTTCGACGCCGCCCTCGCCGACGGCAAGCGGCGGATCGAGGCGGCCGGCCTCACCGGAAAGCGGATCGCGTTCGCCGACGGCTGGCTCGACGGCGGCCGCCTGTCGATCCGCCCCTTCACCGGCGGATCGCTGATCGGGGCGGTGTCGGCCGAGCTCGGGCTGGTCAACGCCTGGCCGATGGAGGGCGACGAGGACTACGGCCTCGCCAGCACCGACGTCGAGGGTCTCACGCAGCTCGGCGACGTCGAGTTCGTCTACTGGACCAACGACGTGGAGGGCCCCGACCCGTTCGTCGAGGGCCTCGCGGGCAACGCGGTGTGGGAGTCGTTGCCGTTCGTGCAGGCCGGCGACGTCACCCGCCTGCCCGACGGCATCTGGATGTTCGGCGGACCGGTGTCGATGCGCCAGTACGTCGACGCCGTCACCGCGGCGCTCGGCGCCTGACGCGAGGTGCAGGACGCGCTCGTCGCCCCGCGGCCGGCGTCGCGAGCGACCGTCGCGGTGGTCGCCGCGGTCGGCGTCGCGATCGTCGCGGTGCTCTCGGCGGTGCACCTGACCCAGGGCACGTCGAGCGTCGCCGTCGCGGACCTGCTCGCGCTGCTCACCGGCGCGGGCACGGACCAGACCGCAGCGGTGCTCGTCGCCTCCCGGGTGCCGCGGCTGCTGGCCGGGGTCGTGGTCGGCGCCGCGCTCGGGGCGGCGGGCGCCGCGCTCCAGTCGATCACGCGCAACGCCCTCGCCGCGCCGGACACCCTGGCCGTCAACGCGGGCGCGCACCTGGTGGTCGTCGCGTGCGCGGCGTTCGGGATCGCGGTGCCGGTCGAGGCGTCGGCCTTGCTGGCCTTCGCCGGCGGCCTCGGGGCGGCGGCGCTGGTGTTCGCCATCTCCGGCGGCGGGACCGGGCCGACCCGGCTCGTGCTCGCCGGGTCGGCGGTGTCGCTCGCCCTCTTCGCGCTGGTCAGCGTGTTGATCCTGCTGTTCACCGAGGAGACCTCCGGCCTGTACGCCTGGGGCAGCGGACAGCTCGCGCAGATCGGGCTCGGTTCGATCGCCCGGATGGGTCCGGTGGTGCTGCTGGGCGTCGGCGCGCTGGTCGTGCTCGGCAGGCGGCTGGACGTGCTCGGCCTCGGCGACGACACGGCGGTCGTGCTGGGCGTGCCGGTGCGTCGCACGCGCGTCCTCGGCGCGGTGCTCGCCGTGCTGCTGGCGTCGGCCGCCGTGACGGTCGCGGGGCCGGTCGGCTTCGTCGGCCTGTGCGCCCCCGCCGCGGTGCGGCTGGTCGCCCCGCTGGTGCCCGGGCTGTACCGGCACCGGGTGCTGGTGCCGATGTCCGCGCTCGCCGGGATCGGGGTGGTGCTCGCCGCCGACGTGCTGGTGCGGCTCGTGCTCGGCGCCCAGGGCGGGATCGAGGTCCCCACGGGCGTGGTGACCACCGTGTTCGGGGCGGTCGTGCTGATCGCCGTCGCCCGCAGGTTCCGCGACTCGGGGCCGGTGCGGCAGGCACCCGCGGCCCGGTCCGGACGGCTGCGGGGGCGCGGCACGTTCCTGCTCGTCACGGCCGTGACGCTGGCGGCCACCGCGGCCGTCGCGGCCGGGAGCCTCCTGCTCGGCGACGCGTTGCTGCTCATGGGTGACGTCGCGAACTGGGTCGCGGGTCGCGCGGGGCCGATCACCACGTTCGTGCTCGACGCCCGGGTGCCGCGCGTGGTCGCCGCCCTGCTCGCCGGCGCGGCGCTCGCCGTCGCGGGCGCGGTGGTGCAGGCGGTGTGCCGCAACCCGCTCGCCGAGCCCGCGCTGCTCGGCGTGAGCGGCGGCGCGGGCGTCACCGCGGTCGCGCTGATCACGATCGTGCCGACGGTCGGCATGTGGACCCTCGCCGGCGGGGCCGCGCTCGGCGCGCTGGCCGCGTCCGCGCTGGTGTTCGGGCTGGCCGCGCGGGGCGGGCTCGCGACCGACCGGCTGGTGCTCGTCGGGGTCGGCATGTCGTACGGGTCGATGGCCATGATCACGCTGCTGGTCGTGCTCACCGACCCGTGGAACGAGGCCAAGGCCCTCACCTGGCTCGCCGGGTCGACGTACGGGCGGACGTTCCCGCAGGTGATCCCGGTCGCGGTGGTGCTGCTGGTCGCCGTGGCCTGGTTCGTGCACGCCCGCGACGAGCTGGACCTGCTCGCCCTCGACGACGACACCCCGCGCGTGCTGGGGGTGCGGCTCGGCTCCGCCCGGATCGGGCTGCTCGCCGTCGCGGCCCTGCTGACCGCCACCGCGGTGTCGGCGATCGGGCTGCTGTCCTTCGTCGGGCTCGTCGCCCCGCACGCGGCCCGGGCGCTGGTCGGCTCCCGCCACGCGCGGGTCCTGCCGGTCGCCGCGCTGCTCGGGGCGCTGCTCGTGTGCCTCGCCGACGTGCTCGGCCGCACGGTCATCGCCCCCGCCCAGCTGCCCGCGGGCGCGCTGACCTCGCTGATCGGCACGCCGTACTTCGCCTGGCTGCTGTGGCGCTCGCGCCTGTCGACCGGGTGATGGGGCCCCCGGCCGCGCCGGGCATGATGCGCGCATGGGGCGGCTGATCGCGGTGGAGGGCCTGGACGGGGCCGGCAAGCGGACCCTGTCGGACGCGCTGGGCGCCGCGTTCGCCGCGAAGGGGGTGCGGGTCGCCCGGTTCGCGTTCCCCCGCTACGACGCCGACGTGCACGCCGAGCTCGCCCGGGAGGCGTTGTACGGCAAGCACGGCGACCTCGCGGCGTCCGTCCACGGGATGGCGCTGCTGTTCGCGCTGGACCGCCGTGCCGCAGCGCCGGACCTGCGCGCCGCGCTGGAGGCGCACGACGTGGTGCTCGTCGACCGCTACATCGCCTCCAACGCGGCCTACCACATGGCGCGGCTGGGCGAGGGCGTCGACGGCGACTTCGCGCGGTGGGTGCGCGAGCTGGAGGTGGAGCGGTTCGGGGTGCCGGTGCCGGACCACCAGCTGCTGCTCGCCGTGCCCCGCGAGGTGGCCGCGGAGCGCGCCGCGCACCGGGAGCGCACCGAGGCCGACCGGAGGCGCGACTCCTACGAGTCCGACGCGGGCCTGCAGGATCGGACGGCCGCGGCGTACGCCCAGCTCGCGGGCGCCTCCTGGCTGTCGCCGTGGACCGTGCTGGACGGCAGCACCCGGGTCGACGCCGACGCGCTCGCCGCCGCCCTCCTGGGGTAGACCGCGCACACCAGCGGGCCCGCGGCGGGGGTACGACGGGAGGTGGGATGCTCTAGACCATGAAGTCGCGCGTTCTGGTGGTCGACGACGACCCGGCGCTTGCCGAGATGTTGACGATCGTGCTGCGGGGCGAGGGGTTCGACACCGCCGTGGTCGCCGACGGCACGCGGGCCCTGCCGGCCGTCCGCGAGCTGCGACCCGACGTCGTGCTGCTCGACCTCATGCTCCCCGGCATGAACGGCATCGACGTGTGCCGCGCCATCCGGTCCGAGTCCGGGGTGCCGATCGTGATGCTGACCGCCAAGAGCGACACCGTCGACATCGTCCTCGGCCTCGAGTCGGGCGCCGACGACTACGTGGTGAAGCCGTTCAAGCCGAAGGAGCTCGTGGCGCGCATCCGGGCCCGGATCCGGCGCACCGAGGCCGAGCCCGCCGAGCAGCTGTCCATCGGCGACGTGATGATCGACGTCCCGGCCCACCAGGTGACGCGGGACGGCAAGCAGATCGCGCTCACGCCGCTGGAGTTCGACCTGCTCGTCGCGCTGGCGCGCAAGCCGCGGCAGGTGTTCACCCGCGAGGTCCTGCTCGAGCAGGTGTGGGGCTACCGGCACGCGGCCGACACCCGGCTGGTGAACGTCCACGTGCAGCGCCTCCGGTCGAAGGTGGAACGCGATCCGGAGCACCCGGAGGTCGTGCTCACCGTGCGCGGTGTCGGGTACAAGGCGGGACCGCCGTGATCACCCGGGCCCGCCGCTCGCCATGACCGCGGCGCTGGGCCTGCGCGTCCGCCGCGGCCTCGCCCCCGCCCGGCAGCTGTTCGCGGAGCTGTCCGAGGCGTGGAACCTCGCGTGGCGCCGCTCGATGCAGATGCGGGTCGTCATCAGCACGCTGGCGCTGTCGGCGGCCGTCGTGCTCGTGCTCGGCCTCGTGCTGCAGACGCAGATCGCGCAGCGGCTCATGCAGGCCAAGGAGATCGACGCCCGGGTGCGCACCGAGACCGGCGCCGTGCTGCTCGAACGCGACCTCGCGGGCGTCGACCCGGACCGCGAGGGCGCGCAGGGCGAGCTCAACAACGCGCTCGACCGGTTGACCAACACGAGCTCGGTGGAGGGCCAGCCCGCCACCGCAGGCGAGTTCCGCGCGGTGCTCACCACGAGCGAGGGGGACCCGGGTGCCCAGGTCGCGGCCGGCCCCGTCGAGGACGTCCCGCGGACGCTGCGCGATGCGGTCGCCGCGGGCACGCTCTCCAGCCAGTACACGACCACCCTCACCGAGCAGGGGGTCGAGGTCCCGACGCTGGTCGTGGGCCAGCCGGTGCGCACGGCCGTCGGAGATCTCGAGTTCTACCTGCTGTTCCCGCTGGTCTCGGAACAGCGGACGCTGGGAACGGTGCAGAGCACGCTCATCGTCGGTGGGCTGGTGCTCCTGCTGCTGCTCGCCGGGATCGCAGGCATCGTCACGCGGCAGGTCGTGCGGCCGGTCCGGCAGGCGGCGGAGATCGCGGAGCGGTTCGCCGACGGCCACCTCGACGAGCGGATGCCCGTGCAGGGCGAGGACGAGGTGGCGCGCCTCGCCGAGTCCTACAACGAGATGGCGAGCAGCATCCAGAACCAGATCCGCCAGCTCGAGGAGTTCGGCGCGCTGCAGCGGCGGTTCACCTCGGACGTGAGCCACGAGCTGCGCACGCCGCTCACCACGGTCCGCATGGCCGCCGACGTGCTCTACGCCTCGCGGGACGAGCTGCTCCCCGCGCTGCGCCGCAGCTCGGAACTCCTGGTCGCCGAGCTGGACCGGTTCGAGGCGCTGCTGAACGACCTGCTGGAGATCAGCCGGCTGGACGCGGGCGTCGCCGAGCTGGGCGCGGAGAACGTCGACATGCACGGGGTCGTCGTGCGCGCCGTCGAGGCGGTCCGCGGGCTCGCCGACGAGACCGGCACGCCGCTCGAGCTGGACCTGCCCGCCGGGGTGGTCGCCGAGGTCGACCCGCGCCGGGTCGAGCGCATCGTGCGCAACCTCGTCGCCAACGCGATCGACCACGGCGAGGGCAAGCCGGTCCGGGTCGTGCTGCGCGCCGACGAGCGGACGGTGGCCGTGCTCGTGCGCGACCACGGCGTCGGCCTGCGCCCCGGGGAGGCCGCGCTGGTGTTCAACCGGTTCTGGCGCGCGGAGGAGTCGCGAGCCCGCCGCAGCGGCGGGAGCGGCCTGGGGCTCTCGATCGCCATCGAGGACGCCCGCCTGCACGGCGGGTGGCTGCAGGCGTGGGGCGAGCCCGGACAGGGCGCCGCGTTCCGCCTCACGCTGCCCCGCCGGGTCGGCGACGCCGTCGAGTCGAGCCCGCTTCCGCTCGGGCCGGAGGAACCGGCCGCCCCGGTCGCCGAGCCCGCCTCGGTGCCCACCCCGCCCCGTCCCCGCCCGACCACGGTCCACGAGCCATGAACTTCCGCCCCGGACGGCTGGTCTGCGCCCTCCTGCTCGCGCTCGCCGCGCTGGCCGGGTGCGCGAGCGTGCCGGAGAGCTCCCCGGTCCAGGTGCTGCGCCAGATCGGCACCGGCGAGGACGGGGTCCTCCCGCCCGGCCCCGCCGCCGGCAGCAACCCGCTCGACCTCGTGCGCGACTTCGTGTTCGCCTCCGGCAGCACCACCGAGCGGCACGGCGCGGCCCGCCGCTTCCTCGCACCCGAGGCGGCGGAGTGGGACGACGCCGCGGGCATCACCGTGCTCGACGGGCAGTTCGACACCGTGCCCGCCCCGGGGGCGGGCGGCCCGGGTTCGGACACCACCACGATCCGCATCCGCGGCACGGCGATCGGCCGGCTCACCTCGACCGGCTCGTTCGAGCCAGCGCAGACGATGTTCCAGCAGGACGTCACCGTCGTGCGCCGCGACGGGCAGTGGCGGATCTCGGAGCTGCCGCCGGGCGTCGTCGTGCCGCTGTCGGTGTTCCGCGACAACTACAAGCCCGTGCGCGTCTGGTTCGTCGACCCGGTACGCAGGCTCGCCGTCGCCGACGTGCGGCACGTGCCGAGCACCCCGGCGCGGGCCCAGCCGGCGCGGGTGATGGAGCTGCTGCTCACCGGGCCGTCCGGGGCGCTGACCGACGCGGCGGTCTCGCTGCTCCCACCCGGCGCGCAGCTGCGGGCGAACGTGACCAGGAGCGACGACGGGGCCGTCGTCGTCGACCTCACCAGGCTCGGCGACCTCGACGAGTCGTCCCGGCAGCTGCTCGCCGCGCAGGTGGTGCTGTCGCTGGCCGAGGTGAACGTCGGACGCGTCCGGCTGCTCGCCGACGGCGAGCCGCTCCTGCCCGACCGGCCGGACCTCACCCGCGAGGACGTCGCCGCGCTGTCGGCGGAGGTGGAGCCGGCCGCCGACGTGCCGGGCCTCGTCGTGGCCGGCGGGCGGGTGCGCCAGCTGACCGGGCCGGAGCCCAGCGCGCCGCTGCCCGGCCCGCTCGGCGACGGTTCCTACGACGTGGAGTCCGCGGCGTCCGCCGTCGACGGCAGGCGGATCGCCGCGGTGGCCGAGGTCGGCGGGTCCCGCACGCTGCTGGTCGGCCGCACGGACGGGGACATGGCGGCGGTTCCGCTGACCGCGCGCACCATGACCAGGCCCACCTGGACGCCCACCGGCGGCGAGGTGTGGACCGTGCTCGACTCGTCCGTGGTCGCCCGCGTGAGCGTCGACGACACCGCACCGCCGCGCACCGGGCGGGTCAACGCCGACGAGCTCGCCGCCTTCGGGCCGATCCAGGACCTGCGCCTGTCCCGCGACGGCATCCGGGTGGCCGCGGTCGTCGGCGAGGGCCTCTACACGGGCGCCGTCGCGCGCACCATCGACGGCGAGGTCGCCATCCGTGACGTCCGCAGGCTGCGCCCGGACGACCTCGGCGCGGTCGTCGGGGCCGACTGGCGGTCCACGGAGTCGATCGTCGCGATCACCCGCAACCCGGAGATGCTGGTCGCCCAGGTCACCGTCGACGGCCTGGTCGTGCAGCGGATCGTGAGCAACAACCTCACCGCCCCGCTGACCGCGGTCGCCGCCGCGGCCAACCGCCCCCTCTGGGTCACCGACCAGACCGGGGTGTGGAGCTTCGGGGGCGGGGACCAGGTGGCGTGGCGGCAGGTGCTCGCCGGCGCCCCCGACGCCATCCCCCTCTACCCCGGCTGACCCCCGCCCCGCGAGTCGCGCCCTGGGTGTGGGCGAGTCGCGCTCTCGATGTGGGCGAGTCGCGGTCTGCTCCTCCGCGAGTCGCGGCCTCGGTGTGGGCCAGTCGCGGTGTGGGTGTCGGCGGGTCGCGCCTGGGTGTGGGCGGGTCGTGCGCTGGGTGCGGCCGTGACGCGGTCCCGGGGCCGTTGTGGACAACTCGCGATCACCCGCGGCCCGGTGGAGGACGGCCGCGCGATGCTGGGTCGGTGGACGTGCGGGTCCTCGCGGCGGCACTTCTCGACCTCGTCCTGCCGGGCGACTGCGCGGCGTGCGGCGCCCCCGAGCCGCCGTGGTGCGCGCGCTGCCGCACCGAGCTCGGGCCGCCGGTGCGCCCGTACCTGCCGGGCGGGCCCGCGGTGTTCGCCGCGGGCCGCTACACGGGCCCGCTGCGTTCGGCGCTGCTGCGCTACAAGGAGCGGGGTCGGCGCGACCTCGCCGGGCCGCTCGGTGCGCTGCTCACGGCGCTCGTCGACGACGTGGCGGGCCCCGCGCCCCTGTGGCTCGTCCCCGCGCCCTCGCGCCCCGCGGCCGCCCGGGTGCGGGGCGGCGACCACGTCGCCCGCCTGTGCCGCGAGGTCGTGGCGAGCCGGCCGGGCACGCGGCTCGCGCGTCCGCTGCGGCTCTCCCGCGGCGTGCGCGACTCGGTGGGGCTCGACCCCGAGCAGCGCGCCGCCAACCTCGCCGGGCGCGTGCGGGTCCGCCCGGGCGCCCTGCCCGGGGACGGTGCCGTGCTGCTGGTCGACGACGTCGTCACGACCGGCGCGACGCTTCGCGCCTGCCGGGACGCGCTCGTCGCAGCGGGAAAACAGGTGGTGGGAGCGGTGGTGCTCTGCGACGCCAGCGTCCCGATGATCAAGACGAAGGCGTAAATCATACCGTCGCTGCGGGTGCAACGGAACAGTTCGGCGGGCGCTTCTACCCGGGTGTGGCCCAGTCGGGCCGGAGGACTGTTGCCGAACCGTGATGCACGTTACGGTGCTCGGCATCCCACACCACAGGCACCCGTCAGGAGGAGCACCGATCGAGCGCCGGGGAGTGGGTACTCCCGGCGACCCCCAGCAAGGTCAACCCGACGCCCAGAGAAGCTGAGAGCGAGGGAAGTCTGCATGGAGATCGTTGTCACCGGCCGGAACGTCGAGGTCCCAGACCATTTCCGAGTCCATGTGGCCGAGAAGCTCGGTCGACTTGAGCGGTACGACCACAAGATCGTGGGCATGGAGGTCGAGCTCTTCCACGAGCGCAACCGCCGCCAGCTCAAGAGCTGCCAGCGTGTCGAGATCACGGGCAGGGGGTGTGGGCCCATCGCGAGAGCATCGGCCTGTGCGCAGGACTTCTACGCAGCTCTCGACGCCGCGATCGCCAAGCTCGAGGAGCGGCTGCGCCGCTCGCACGACCGCCGTCGCGTCACCCCGAAGCGCGCCCGGGTGATGGCGGGCCGCGGCGCGGGCACGGCCGTGCTCGAGGCCCCGCCGGCCCTCAACGAGCGCACCGACGACGGAGAGGCCGACCTCAGGGCGGACGACACGATCGACATCCCGGTCCCGCGCACGCACGACGAGGACCTGCCCGACGCGCTGCCGGGGCGGATCGTCCGGCAGGAGGTGCACTCGGCCAAGCCGATGACGGTCGACGAGGCGCTCTCGCAGATGGAGCTGGAGGGAGAGGACTTCTACCTCTTCTCCGACGTCGACAGCGGCCAGCCGTGCGTCGTCTACCGGCGCAAGGGCTACGACTACGGGATGATCCGCCTCGAGCAGTAGGCGGCACACCCGCTCCGCGTGAAGGGGGGCGGCCCGCGTCCGGTCGGAACGCGGGCCGCCCCTTCGGCGTTGTGTGGGGTAGCGGTCCGCCGCTTCGCTACCCTGGTCGGGGCAGCGCGTGCGCGAGCGGGCTGCGAGGAACGCGAACTGGTCCGCGAAGGCGAGTGAGGTCGATCCGTGCCGCTGTTGAACCGTCTGCTCCGCGCCGGCGAGACCAAGCTGGTGAAACGCCTCGCCAAGTACGCCCGGGTGATCGAGGACCTCGAGCCCGAGATGCAGGCGCTGAGCGACGCGGAGCTGCGGGCGAAGACCGACGAGTTCCGCGCGCGGCTGCGCGACGGCGAGTCGCTGGACGACCTGATGTTCGAGGCGTTCGCGGTCGTCCGCGAGGCGGCGGTGCGCACGCTCGGGCAGCGGGCGTTCCCCGTGCAGCTCATGGGTGGCGGGGCGCTGCACTTCGGCAACATCGCGGAGATGAAGACCGGTGAGGGCAAGACCCTCACCTCGGCCTTCCCCGTCTACCTCAACGCGCTGACCGGCGAGGGCGTCCACGTCGTCACCACCAACGACTACCTCGCCAAGCGCGACTCCGAGAACATGGGCCGGATCCACCGGTTCCTCGGGCTCACCGTCGGCGTGATCCTGTCGGAGATGCCGCCCGCCGTGCGGCGCGAGCAGTACGCCGCCGACATCACCTACGGCACCAACAACGAGTTCGGCTTCGACTACCTGCGCGACAACATGGCCTGGAAGAAGGCCGACATGGTGCAGCGCGGGCACAACTTCGCCATCGTCGACGAGGCCGACTCGATCCTGATCGACGAGGCGCGCACGCCGCTGATCATCTCGGGTCCCGCCGAGGCGAGCTCGCGCTGGTACCAGGCGTTCGCCGACATGGTCAACGGCCGCGGCACCGCGCGGGAGCCCATGCGCGGTTTCGACGTCACCGGGATGTCGCCGCAGGAGCTCAACCGCCGCAGCGCCGAGATCCAGCAGTACCACTACGAGTACGACCTGAAGAAGCGCACCGTCGGCATCACCGACAAGGGCGTGCGCTACGTCGAGGACCAGCTCGGCATCGACAACCTCTACGAGGCGGCCAACACCCCGCTCATCGGGTACCTGAACAACGCGCTCAAGGCCAAGGAGCTGTTCAAGAAGGACCGGGACTACATCGTCCGCGACGGCCAGGTCCTGATCGTCGACGAGTTCACCGGCCGCGTCCTGCCGGGTCGGCGCTACAGCGAGGGCATGCACCAGGCCATCGAGGCCAAGGAGCAGGTGCCGATCCAGAACGAGAACCAGACGCTGGCCACCATCACGCTCCAGAACTACTTCCGCCTCTACAAGAAGCTGTCGGGCATGACCGGTACCGCCCAGACCGAGGCGGCCGAGCTGCACCAGATCTACAAGCTGGGCGTGGTGCCGATCCCGACGAACCGGCCGATGATCCGCAAGGACCAGCCGGACCTGATCTACAAGACGGAGGAGGCGAAGTTCGCCGCCGTCGCCGCCGACATCGCCGAGCGGCACCGCAAGGGCCAGCCGGTGCTGGTCGGCACCACGAGCGTCGAGAAGTCCGAGTACCTGTCGAAGCTGCTGCGGCAGCTGGGCGTGCCGCACAACGTCCTGAACGCCAAGCACCACGAGAAGGAAGCGGCGATCATCGCCCAGGCCGGCCAGGCGGGCGCCGTCACGGTCGCCACCAACATGGCGGGCCGCGGCACCGACATCATGCTCGGCGGGAACCCGGAGTTCCTCGCCGACCAGGAGCTGCGCAGGCGTGGCCTCGACCCCGTGGAGACCCGCGAGGAGTACGAGGCGGCCTGGGACGAGACGCTGCAGAAGATGCGCGAGCAGGTCGCCGAGGAGGCCGAGGAGGTCAGGGCGGCCGGCGGGCTCTACGTGATCGGCACCGAGCGGCACGAGTCGCGCCGCATCGACAACCAGCTGCGCGGTCGCTCCGGCCGCCAGGGCGACCCGGGTGAGTCGCGGTTCTACCTGTCGCTCGGCGACGACCTGATGCGCCGGTTCAACGGCCAGCTGGTCGAGTCGATCATGAACCGCTTCAACCTGCCCGACGACGTCCCGATCGAGGCGGGCATGGTCACCAAGGCCATCCGCAGCGCGCAGACGCAGGTCGAGCAGCAGAACTTCGAGATCCGCAAGAACGTCCTCAAGTACGACGAGGTGCTCAACAAGCAGCGCGCCGTCATCTACGCGGAGCGCAGGCGGGTCCTCGACGGGGAGAACATCAAGTCGCAGATCGAGCACATGCTCGAGGACGTCATCAAGGCCTACGTCGACGGCGCCACCGCCGAGGGCTACGCCGAGGACTGGGACCTCGAGAAGCTCTGGACGGGACTGCGCGCGATCTACCCGATCGGCATCCGCTGGCAGGACCTCGCGGGCGAGGACGGCGAGGGGGACATCGAGGACCTCACCAAGGAGCGCCTGTACGAGGCCATCCTCGCCGACGCGAAGGCCGCGTACGCCCGCCGCGAGGCCGAGATCGACGAGCTCATCGGCCCGCTCGGTGGGATGCGCGAGCTGGAGCGGCACGTGCTGCTCACGGTGATCGACCGCAAGTGGCGCGAGCACCTCTACGAGATGGATTACCTCAAGGAAGGTATCCAGCTGCGCGCCATGGCCCAGCGCGACCCGGTCATCGAGTACCAGCGCGAGGGCTACGACATGTTCAAGGCCATGTCGGAGGGCATCAAGGAGGAGACGGTCACCTACCTCTTCAACGCGACCCTCCAGCCCGCCCAGCCCGCGGGTGCGGCCCAGCAGCAGCCCGCCGCCGGCCAGGCGCCCGCGCAGGAGGCGCCCCCGGCGCGCCAGGCCCCGGCGCGTGCCTCGGGCGGCCGCCACGCGGCTCCGGCCGCGGCCGAGCCCGCCGACGCGAGCAGCGTGCTGCCCGCCGCGTTCCGCGGCAGCAGGCCCACCAACCTGAGCTACAGCGGCCCGGCGGAGGACGGCGGCACCGTTCGCAGCCGGTCCGGCAGCGGCGGGCGCAACGGCAGCCGGGGCGAGGCCACGGTGACCGGCACCGCGCAGCCGTCGCGCAACCGGCCGTGCCCGTGCGGCTCGGGGCGCAAGTACAAGCAGTGCCACGGCTCGCCCACGGCCGCCCGGCCCTGATCCCCACCTGACACCCCGCCCGCCCGCGACGTGGTCGCGCGGCGGGCGGGTCTGTCGTGTGCGCCGTCCCATCCGTCGGCTGAGCGAGACGGCGCCCGCCTCGGGGAGGGGGCACGAGGCGGGCGCCTGCTCGGCGGCGGGCCGCTCGTCGAGCAGCCCTACGAACTCCCGTTCACGGCCGGGATCTCCATTCGGGGCGGCCGATCGTTACGGGTGCTCACCGGGTCTGCTGCCGGGTGCTCGTCCGCCGCGCCCGGCGCGGCGCGGGCGCGCCGAGCAGCCGCACGACCGTGCAGCACCAACGGGTGTCGACGCGCTCGAACCGGGCGGCGAGGGCGCGCACCACACCATCGATCTGGCACGGCACGGCGACCTCGGCCACGCCGGGGCGGGGTAGGCACAGGCGCATCCGGCCGCGCCGGACCGGCGCCCGCGGGCGCAGGGCGGCTCGCCAGTAGCGCAGCGGCTCGGGCGCGAAGTGCGCCTCGAGCTGCAGGTGCGAGCGCCTGCCGTCGAGCACCTCCAGTGCGAGGCGCAGGATGCGGGTGACGGCGTGGTGCGCGTCGACGAGCTCGCGCGCGGTGCTCGCCGCCGGCTCGGGTGCGGGCGGGGTGGCCGGGACCGCCGTCCGCACGGGTGCCTCGCGCGGGCCGGGCTCGTACCGGACGGGGCGGAGGCGGGGACGGGCGGGGGCGGTCGGCGCGGGCGGGGCGATGGTCACCGCTCGATCGTCGGCGAGCGGGTGCCGCCGCGGGGTCCGGACGAGCCGCTTCGGGGCCGTACGGTACGTGGGCGCAGTGTTGCGGCTGGTGGGTTCGGACGGGATGGTTCGGGGCCGTACGGTACGTGCGGGTAGCGGTGCCGCCGGTCGGGCCGGATCGGATGGTTGGGCGTCGTACGGTACGTGCGCGTGACGGTGCGGCTGTTGGGTTCGGACGAGCCGCTTCGGGGCCGTACGGTACGTGCGGGTAGCGGTGCCGCCGGTCGGGCCGGACCGGATGGTTCGGGGCCGTACGGTACGGGCACACAACCCCGTTGCGGTTCGGGCCGCCCGGGCCGGCCCGGGTCCGTGCCGGCAGCGTCGCCGCTGCTGGATCCGAACGGATCGTCGCCGTCGTGCCGGTCCGGCCGGATCGCTTCGGGGCCGTACGGTACGGGCGCGAAGCGTTGCCGCGGACGGGTCCGAACGAGTTGTTCCGGGTCCGAACGGACCGTGCGCACAGCGTCGCCGTCGTACGGTCGCGCCGTGGATCAAGCCGCGACCGAGCCGCTCGTCCGGCTGCTCGTGCGCGCGGGCGCGGCCCTGCAGCGCTACACCCGCAGCGCGGCCGCGGCGCACGGGTTGAGCGCCACGGCGCTGGAGGTGCTCGGCGCGCTCGTCGAGCTCGGCGAGGTGTCGCAGCGGGACCTCGCCGGCCACCTCCGGCTCGCCCCGGCCACGCTCACGCCGGTCCTCGACGGCCTCGAGCGGGCCGGCTCGGTCACCCGGGTCCGCGACGGCGTCGACCGCCGGGTCGTCCGGGCCGCGATCACCCCGCGGGGCCGGGAGCGGTGGTCCACGGCGGTCACGGGGGTCGCGGCGGCCGTCGCGGCGCTCCCCGCGCCGGCCCCGGCCCAGGCCGAGCTCATCCGGGCGCACCTGCTCGACCTGCTGGACGCGCTGGACCGCCTCTCGATGTGAGTGTGCGACGGTCGGGCACGTGCAGGCGCTGGTGATGGACTACGCGGGCGTGCTGACCGACGGCCCGCAGCTCCTCGAGCTGGTCGGCAGGGTGCGGTCGACGGGGGCGCGGACGGCGCTGGTCACCGACGCGGACGAGGTGCCCGACGCGTGCGCCGACGCGTTCGACCTCGTAGTTCTCGGTGCGGCGCTCGGCGTGCGCAAGCCCGACCCCGAGCTGTACCGGCGGGTGGCCGCCCGGCTGGGCGTGCCGGTCACCGGGTGCGTCGTGGTCGACGACCAGCTGGGCAACGTACGCGGCGCGCGTGCGGCCGGCGCGGTGGTGGTGCACCACCACGACGAGGACGCGACGATCGCCGAGCTGGAGGCCGTGTTCGACCTCCCCGCTTGACCCGCTGGACAGGGGTCGGGGCCGGGCCGAGACGGCCCGGCCCCGGGATCCGGATCAGCGGTCGGTCACTGCGGCGGAGGCGGAGGCGGCTCCTCGGGCGGAGGCGGCGCCTGCGTGCGCTCGGTGGTATCGCCTTCGCCGGTCATGCGTTGCAGGTGGTCGACGCCCTTGTCGATGTGCTCCTCGTGGCCGGCGAAGCGCTCCTTCGCCTTCTCGCCCCCTTGGTCGAGGGCCTGGTCGACCTTGTCGTCGTGCTTGCCCAGCAGGTCTTTTGCCTTGTCCATGAAACCCATCCCTGCACCATGGACCCGTCGCCGCGACCCTGCAGGGTCTCTCACTCGTTCGGGCGAAGGCGTACGTGCGAGGGGCGGAGCTCGTCGACGCTCGTGACCCCGATGAGCTGCAGGGTTCGCACGATCTCGGCCGCCAGGAGCGAGACGGACTTGGCGACGCCGCGCCGCCCGCCCGCCATCAGCCCGTACAGGTACGCGCGCCCGACGAGGGCGCCCCTGGCCCCGAGCGCCACGGCGGCCAGGACGTCGGCGCCGTGGGTGATGCCGGTGTCGACGAGCACCTCGGCGCGGTCGCCGAGCGCCTGGACGGTGGGCTCGACCAGCTCCAACGGCACCGGGGCGCGGTCGAGCTGGCGGCCGCCGTGGTTGGACAGCAGCACCGCGTCGGCCCCGGCGTCCACCACCCGCACGGCGTCGTCGACGCTCTGGATGCCCTTGACGACGAGCTTGCCCGGCCAGTTCTCCCGCAGCCAGGTCACGTCGTCGATGGTGAGCGCGGGGTCGAAGACCCGGTTGATCATCTCCTCGACCGAGCCGTAGGTCGCGTCGAGGCTGGCGAAGTTGAGCGGCTCGGTGGTCAGCATGTTGAACCACCAGTGCGGGTGCCGCGCCCCGTCGAGGAACGTGCGCAGCGACAGCGCGGGCGGGATCGTGAGGCCGTTGCGGATGTCGCGCAGCCGCGCGCCGCCGACCGGGGTGTCGACGGTGAGCATCAGCGTGTCGTAGCCGGCCGCGTCGGCGCGCTGCACGAGGTCCTTGGCGGGGGCGCGGTCGCGCCAGAGGTAGAGCTGGAACCACTTGCGGGCCCGCGGCGCGGCGGCAGCGACGTCCTCGATGGTGGTGGTGCCCATCGTGGACAGCGCGTACGGGATGTCGAACTCCTCCGCCACGGACGCGACGGCGGCCTCGCCCTCGTGGTGCATCATCCGCGTGAAGCCGGTGGGCGCGAACGCCAACGGCAGGGCGGCCCGCTTGCCGAGGATCTCCCGGCTGGTGTCGACCGTGGAGACGTCGTGCAGGACGGACGGCGTGAACTCGACGCGCGCGTAGGCGCGGCGCGCCCGCGCCAGGGACAGCTCGCCGTCGGCGGCGCCGTCGACGTAGTCGAACACGGCGCGCGGGGTGCGCCTGCGCGCGATCGCCCGCAGGTCCGCGATGCTCGCCGCACGCCGCAGCCGCCGCTCGTCGGCGTCCCGGACGAACGGGGCGGGCCGCAGCAGCGATCGCAGTTCGGACGGGCGGGGGAGGCGGCGCTGGACCATGCGGCCAGCCTAGGCAGGCCGGTGACGGGCGCGGGAGAGCTCGAACGCGGCGACCGCGCCCGCGCTCGCCACCCCGAGCGACTCGACGCCGCCGTGCATGGGGATCGCAAGCAGCCCGTCGAGCAGCGGGCGGACGGTGCTCGACAGCCCGTCGGTCTCGTTGCCCAGCACGAGTGCCACCCGGTCGGGCAGCTTCGCGTCGAGCAGGGAGCCGCCGCGGGCGTCCAGGCCGTACAGCGCGAACCCGGCATCGGCGAGCGCGGCGCAGCCCTCCTCGACGGTGGCCGAGCGCAGCACCGGCGCCCGGAACGCGATTCCCGCCGACGCCTTCACCACCAGCGGGTCGATGGCCGGCAGCCCGCGCCGGGCCAACAGCACACCGTCCAGCCCCGCGGCGGTGGCGCTGCGCAGGATCATCCCGACGTTCGCGGGGTTGGTGAGCCGGTCGAGCACCAGCACGGCGGCGGGGGCGCCGGGGCGCAGCGCGGCCGTGAACTCGGCGACGGGCGCCATCCGCGGCGCGACGACGTCGGCGAGCACGCCCTGGTCGTGCCGCCCGTTCCCGGCGAGCACCTTCACCCGGTGTGCCGACGCCCGCTGCACCGGTACCCCGCGCTCGCGGGCGGCGTCGAGGATGGCCCGGACGGGCTCGCCGCGCGCCCCCTCGGCGAGGACGACCTTGTCGACGCGCAACGAGCGGTCCCCCAGCGCCTCGAGCACCGGCTTGCGGCCGTACACCGTGATGAAGGTGTCCTTCGGGGACCGCTCGCGTGCCATGCGGCGAGCGTATGCCGTGGCAGGACGGGCCCTGCCCGCCGGCCGTCGCCTCGCCGACGACCGGCGGGCCCCGGCGCACGGCATACGATCGGACCATGCCGCCACGGCTCTCGGCCCTCGACGCCTCCTTCCTGTACCTGGAGTCGCCCTCGACTCCGATGCACGTGGGAGCGGTGTCGATCTTCCGGCGGCCCCGCGGGGGGTTCGACTACGACCGGCTGGTGGACCTGGTCGAGCAGCGGATCGCGCTCGTGCCGCGGTACCGGCAGAAGGTCCGCTACGTCCCGGGCAACCTGGCGCGGCCGGTGTGGATCGACGACCCCGACTTCGACATCGCCTACCACGTGCGCCGGTCCGCTCTGCCCAAGCCCGGCTCGGAGGAGCAGCTCACCGAGCTCGTCGCCCGGCTGATGTCGCGCCAGCTGGACCACACGCGCCCGCTCTGGGAGATGTACCTGGTGGAGGGGCTGGCGCAGGGTCGCATCGCCATCGTCACCAAGACCCACCAGGCGATGGTCGACGGGATCAGCGCGATCGACATCGGCCAGGTGATCCTCGACGTCTCGCCCGAGCCGCGGGAGATGCCCGAAGAGCTGTGGATGCCCCGGCCGGAGCCGTCCAACGCGGAGCTGCTGCTCGGGGCCGTGGCGGACGCCGTCGCCCAGCCCGGCGAGATCATCGACAACGTGCGCGTCGCCGCGGGCGACGCGCTGGCCACCGTCAACAAGATCGCGGGGGCGGCGGGCAAGCTGTTCTCGATCGCTTGGACCGCGAGCAGGCCCGCCCCGGGCACCCCGCTCAACGTGGAGATCTCCACCCAGCGCAGGTTCGCCGTCGCCCGCGCCGAGCTGGAGGACTACCGCCGGGTCCGCGCGGCGCACGGGTGCAGCGTGAACGACGTCGTGCTCAGCGTCATCGCGGGCGCGCTGCGCAACTGGCTGCTGTCCCGCGGTGAGCCGGTGACCCCCTCGTCCACGGTGCGGGCGATGGTGCCGCTGTCGGTGCGGGGCGAGGCCGATGTGCCGAGCTCGGCCACGGCTGGGACGCTCGGCAACCGCGTCTCGTCGTTCCTGGTCGACCTGCCGGTGGGGGAGCCGAGCCCGGTGGTGCGGCTGCACCACGTCACGCACGCCATGCGCGAGCACACCTCGAGCGGCCAGTCGGTCGGCGCCGACACCCTGGTCCGCATCGGCGGGTTCGCGCCGCCTACGCTGCACGCCCTGGGGGCGCGCGCCGCGAGCGGGTTCTCGAAACGGATCTTCAACTTGGTGGTGACGAACGTGCCGGGACCGCAGTTCCCGCTCTACGCCGCCGGTGCCCGTATGCTCGAGATGTTCCCCGTCGTGCCGCTCGCGAAGGGCCAGGCCCTCGCGATCGGTCTCACCTCCTACGACGGCGGGGTCTACTACGGGTTCAACGGGGACCGGGATGCCATGCACGACCTCGACGTGCTCGCCGGGCTCGTGCACGAGTCCCTCGACGAGCTCCTGACCACGGTGGCGTGAACTCATGCGTGTCTACGTGCCGGCCACGTGGCCGATGTTGCAGTCGCTCGTCAAGACGGGCGTGCTCGAACCGATCGGCGGTACCGCGTTCGCCCTGACACCCGGCCTGCGCGAGGCCTACACCGGCGGCGACGACGAGGAGCTGGAGTACGCGGCGATGAGCCACGCGGCTCGCGCGTCGCTGCGGCTGCTGTCGGTGGAGATCGGGCTCGGCGAGAACGGCACGCCGGCCCGGCGGGTGGTGGTGGCGGCCGACCTCGACGACGTCGCGTTGCGCCCCGACCTCGACGACGGGGCCGTGCGCATCTCGGGCGGGGTGCCGTTCGAGGCGATCGCCGCCGTCCACGTCGACCTGGAGGACGCCGAGTACGCGGTGCGCGAGGCCGCGGGCGCGGTCGACGCCGCCGACCTCGGCGACCTCGACGCCGAGTTCCTCGTCGGCGAGGCGGAGGACCACGAGCTGGCCTGGTACGACCCGTCCGAGGTGGCGTTCCTCGTCGAGGGCCAGGCGTAGGGCCGGCGCCTCCACCGGCCCTCGATCAGCACTGCCGCCGGGAGGCCCAGAGGATCACGGCGGCGATCGGGATCAGCATGAAGCTCGCGGGGTGCCGCGTGAGCAGCGCCAGCCCGACTGCGACGAGCACGGCGATCCCGACCACGCCGGCGTTCAGGCCGCCACCCGACGAGGCGGTCGTCGCGGGCGGCGTGGCGGTGGGCAGCTCGGAGTGCGGTTCCGGCAGGTCGGTGAACAGGGCCGCGAGATCGGAGGCGACCACGGCGTTCGCCGCCGCGGCCGTGCGGTCGGCGTACTCCTCGACGCCCAGCCTGCCCGCCGCGAGGTGCTCGTCGAGCGCCCGCTGCGCCGCCGTGCGCTCGGCGTGGCCGATGCGCACCTCGGGGAGCTTCTCGTCGTCCACCGCGCCCTCCACTTCCCGGCCCGGTCGGGGTGGCCGTACCGCCGAGCCTGCCATCCGGTTCAGCGCAAGGCGACCAGCACGCGGCGCAGGGCCGTCAGCCGGCCCGGGCGCAGCTTGCCCTTCTCGACGAGCACGTCGAGGGCGCACTCGGGGTCGGCGGGCGGCCCGAGGTGGCCGCAGCCGCGCGGGCAGTCCTCGATCGCCTCGGCGAGGTCGTCGAACGCGGCCGGCACGTCGTCCGGGGTGACGTGGGCGAGCCCGAACGACCGGACGCCAGGCGTGTCGACCACCCAGCCGCCGCCCAGCTCCGGGGGCAGGGGGAGGGCGACCGCCGCCGTGGTGGTGTGGCGGCCCTTGCCCACGGCCGACACCTCCCCGACGGCCCGGTCCGCCTCCGGGACGAGCACGTTGACCAGCGTCGACTTGCCCACGCCCGAGTGCCCGATGAGCGCCGAGACCCTCCCGCCGAGCACCTCGGCGAGCGCGGTGGGCGGCCGGTCGTGCCGGGTGACAACCACGGGGAGGTCCAGCTCCCGGTACTGCTCGGCGAAAGGTTCCGGGTCGGCGAGGTCGGCCTTGGTCAGGCACAGCACGGGCGCGAGCCCGCCGGCGTAGGCGGCGACCAGGCAGCGGTCGACGAACCCGGTGCGCGGCGGCGGCTCCGCCAGCGACGTGACGATCACCAGCTGCTCGGCGTTGGCCACGACGACCCGCTCGAACGGGTCGGTGTCGTCGGCCGTGCGGCGGAGCACCGTGCGGCGCTCCTCCACGCGCACGATCCGGGCGAGGGTGTCCGGCCGGCCCGACAGGTCGCCGACCAGCCTGACCCAGTCGCCGACGACGATGGGGGTACGACCCAGCTCGCGGGCGCGCATGGCCACGACTCGCGGCCGGTCGGCGTCGCCGTCGAGGGCGCACGTCCAGCGGCCGCGGTCCACCGCGACCACCATCGCCCGCACCGCGTCCGGGTAGGCGGGCCGGCGTTTGGAGCGCGGCCGCGAGCCCCGCCCGGGCCGGACCCGGACGTCGGACTCGTCGTACTCCCGCGCCCTCACGCCAGCAGCGCCTCCCAACGCGCCGGGAAGTCGGGGATGGTCTTGTCCGTACAGCCGATGTCGTCGACGGCGACGCCCGCCACGACCAGGCCCACGAGCGCACCCGCCGTGGCCATCCGGTGGTCGGCGTAGGCGTGCCACGGACGCTCGCCCGCGGTGAGCGGGGCGGGCCGGATCTCCAGGCCGTCCGGGGTCTCGGTGACGTCGGCGCCGAGCGCGGTGAGCTCGGTGGCGAGGGCGGCCAGCCGGTCGGTCTCGTGGCCGCGGATGTGGGCGACGCCGCGGATGCGCGACGGCCCGTCCGCCAGCGCGGCCACGGCGGCGACGGTGGGCGTGAGCTCGCTGGCGTCGTGCAGGTCGACGTCGACGCCCGCGAGCCGGTCGGGGCCGTGCACGGTCATCCCGTCCGCGCCCGCCGTGACCGTGCAGCCGGCCTGCTCCAGCACCGAGAGGATCTCCACACCGGGCTGGGTGGACGCCGCGGGCCAGCCGGCCACGGTGACCTCGCCACCGGTGACGGCCGCGGCGGCGAGGAACACCGCGGCGTTGGACAGGTCCGGCTCGACCACCCAGTCGCGCGCCGCGATCGGTCCGGGCGCGACCCGCCACGTGTTCGGCTCGGCGTCGTCGACCTCCACCCCTGCCTCGCGCAGCATCGCGACGGTCATCTCGATGTGCGGCAGCGACGGCACCGGCTTGCCGTCGTGGTGGACGGTGAGGCCCTTGTCGTAGCGGGCCCCGGACAGCAGCAGCCCCGAGACGAACTGCGACGACGCGGACGCGTCGATCACCACGTCGCCGCCGGGCAGCCCGCCGGTGCCGTGCAGCACGAACGGCAGCGACTGCACGACCTCGTCGGTCGAGCCGGGGAGGCCCTCGATGCGGGCGCCGAGGGCGCGCAGCGCGTCCAGCACGGTGCCCATGGGGCGTTCCCGGGCGCGCGGGTCGCCGTCGAAGGTGACCGGGCCGTCGGCCAGGGCCGCCGCGGGCGGCACGAAGCGCATCACGGTGCCCGCGAGCCCGCAGTCGACGCTCCCGCCGCCGCGCAGCCCGTCGTGGCCCGCGAACCCGATCCGCTCGCCGTCCACCTCGATCGGCACGCCGAGCGCCCGCAGCGCCCCGACCATCAACGCGGTGTCCCGAGAGGCGGGCGCCCCGGACACGGTGGCCCGCCCGCCGGAGAGGGCGGCGAGCAGCAGCGCGCGGTTGGTGACGGACTTGGAGCCGGGCACGCTCACCCGGCCGCGGACGGGTGCGGCTGCGTGCGGGGCGGGCCAGGGTGCGCTCACACATCCATGATTCCGCATGCCGTCCGGGCACCTCCGCGCGCCGGTGCGGGTCGGGCACGCGCCCCTGCGGGGTTGCTCCCCTCCGAAAGGGGACGGAGGTGCGCCCGACACCCCGATGGATCCGAAGGACCCGATCCTCGACCCGTTCGTCCACCTCGCGTACGTGGCGGCGTTGACCCGCCGCCTCGAGCTGGCACCGGGGTCGTGGTCCTCCCGCAGCGCAACCCGGTCGTCCTGGCCGAGCAGGCCGCGAGCCTCGACGTGCTGAGCGGCGGGCGGCTGGTCCTCGGCGTCGGCGCCGGTTACCGGGAACCGGAGATGACGGCCGTGGGTGTGCCGTTCGCGCAGCGCGGGCGCCGCACCGGCGAGTACATCGACGCGATGGTCCGGCTGTGGGGCGCCGAGCGGCCGCGCATGGACGGCCGGTACGTGCGGTTCGCCGACGTCGACGCCCACCCGCGGCCGGTGCGCGGGGCGGCCCGATCGTGGTGGGCGGCGCCGGCGAGGCGGCGTTCCGCCGGGCGCTCACCCGGGCCAACGGCTGGTCCGGCGTGGGCGCCCCCGACGAGGTGGGCGCGAACCCCACCCGCCGAGCTGGTGGCCGCCGACGTCGGGCGACCCGCCCGGCTGGGCCGGCTGGAGATCACGGCGATGCAGCTGGGGAGCGTCGACCGGGCCACCGCCGACCGGTTCGCCGAACCGGGCGTGGACCGGCTGCCGGTCTGCCCGCTGCCGCTGGAGGACCCCGACGACATCGCCCGGTTCCTCGAGCAGCACGCCGCGTTGACGCGCTGACCCCGCGGCCGGTGTGGGCCGGTGTCAGGGGATGCGGGCACGATGGAGGTATGTGCGGCCGATACGCCTCCATCAAGGCCCCCGCGGACCTCGCCGACGAGTTCCGCGCCGTCGACGCCACCGACGGGGCGGCGCGGGCGGACTACAACGTCGCTCCGACCAAGCAGATCATCACGGTCGTCGAGCGGCACCCCCGTGACGAGGAGGGAACCCCCGACCCGGACCGCACCGAGCGCACGCTGCGGATGGTGCGGTGGGGCCTCGTGCCGTCGTGGGCGAAGGACCCGAAGGGCGGCGCCCGCATGATCAACGCGCGGTCGGAGTCGGTCGCCACCAAGCCCGCGTTCCGCCGCGCCTTCAACTCCCGGCGCTGCCTCATCCCGGCCGACGGCTGGTTCGAGTGGCAGCGCGGGCCGGAGCACAAGCAGCCGTACTACACGCACTACGCCGACGGCAGCTCGCTCGCCATGGCCGGGCTGTGGGAGTACTGGAAGCCGAAGGACGACCCGAACAACGAGTACCCGGGCGGGCTGGTCACGGCCACCGTGCTGACCACGCAGGCGGTGGGCCCGCTCACCCAGATCCACGACCGCATGCCCCTGGTGCTGCCCCCGGAGGCGTGGGACGCCTGGCTCGACCCGGACCGGCCCGGCGACGACGCCGCGATCACGTCACTGATCGCGCCGCCTTCGCTCGACCTGATCGCGCGGATGGAGCTGCGCCCGGTCTCGCCGTTGGTCAACAGCATCCGCAACAACGGGCCCGAGCTGCTCGAGCCGCTGCCGCCGGAGGAGGTCCGCGAGCCGATCCAGCTCGACCTGCTGGCGGGCCCGAACCCGAAGTGAGGGCGGGTCAGGTCGACGGGTGGTAGTGGGGGCCCGGCGGCGCCGTGGGGTCGGCCGAGGACGGCACGAACAGCCGGCCGAGCGGCTCGTCGCCGCCCCACAGCCGCGGTGCCCCGCCCGCGATCCGGCGGAGGATCCGCAGCACGCCCGCCTGCCCCGCCGGTCCCCGTCGTGGCTCCCGCGCCCGCCGTCGGCGACGACGAGCAGGTCCGTGGGGTGCTCGTCGAGCGCGTCCCGGTTCAACCCGTAGCAGCCCGGGAACTCCGGCGCGGCGCCGGCGTCGGTGGGAGGCCCGCGCTGGTCGAGCGGCGCGTGCCCGGCACGACGACGTGGTGGAGGGCGCGGCCGTGCCGGTCCGGGGGTGCGGCCCAGCGTCCTCGACCTCCGGGCCGGGTTCCACCCGGCGCAGCCGGGCCGCGTCGGCGGGCCGCACCGGGTCGGGCGTGCAGCGCCCCTCCGACCGGGCCGCGCGCTCCGCCTCCACCTCCACCGACAGCCGGCACCTCGTGGCTCCTGCTCGGTGGTCGGCGGCGGACGCGCGCGCCCTACAGTGTTGCGATGCCGACTCCGGGCGTCGAAGGGGAGATCTCCGAGGTCCCCACCCCGCACGGTCCCGCCCGCATCACCCGCCGCGACGCCGAGGGGCCCGCGCGGGGGAGGTTGCTGCTCGGGCACGGCGCGGGCGGCGGTGTGGGCGCCCCCGACCTCGTCACCGCCGCGGGCGCCGCGCTCGCCCTCGGTGTGCACGTCGTGCTCGTCGAGCAGCCGTACCGGGTCGCGGGCAGGCGCGCTCCCGCGCCCGCCGCGCAGCTCGACGCGGCCTGGCTCGCGGTGGTGGAGCACGTCCGCGACGACCTGCCGCTCGTGGTGGGCGGGCGCAGCTCCGGTGCGCGGGTGGCGTGCCGCACGGCCGCCGCCGCGGGCGCGGCGGGCGTGTTGTGCCTCGCGTTCCCGGTGCACCCGCCGGGCAGGCCGGAGAAGGACCGGCTGCCGGAGCTCGCCCAGCCGACCGTGCCGATCCTCGTGGTGCAGGGCCGCAACGACCCCTTCGGCCGTCCGGAGCCCGCGCCGGGCCGGGACGTGGTGCTCCTGCGCGGGGACCACAGCCTCAAGTCCGACGCCCCCGGCCTGCGGGCGGCGGTCACGTCGTGGCTGGACGCGCTGCTGCCGCGCCCGTAGCCATCGCCGTCTCCACACCCCGGGTGCGCTGCGCACAGCGCCGGCGGTGTGAAGCACACCCACGGCGGGTGAGGTCGCCCTGGGGCGGGGCCCGCCGGCAGGCCACCGGAGCAGGACGAGCTACCGCGTGGCGATGGGCGCCACCGTCGCCCCGCAGAGCCGGACCAGGTCGCCCGGCGCCAGCTCGATCTCCAGCCCGCGCCGCCCGCCGCTGCAGAAGACCGTCTCCCACCGCTGCGCCGACTCGTCGATCACGGTGGGGAGGCGCTTGCGCTGGCCGAGCGGGGAGATGCCGCCCGCCACGTACCCGGTGGCCCGCTCGGCCGCCGCGACGTCGGCCATCCGCGCCCGCTTGCCCCCGACGGCGCCGGCCAGCTTCTTGAGGTCCAGCGTGGCCGAGACCGGGACGACGCCGACGGTGAGGGCGCCGTCGACCTCGGCGACCAGGGTCTTGAACACCCGGTCCGGGTCGAGCCCCAGCCGTTCGGCGGCCTCGGGGCCGTACGCCTGGCCGTCGCCGTGCTCGTAGGTGTGCACCGTGTGGGGGACCCGCTGTTTGGTGAGCAGTGCCGTCGCCGGGGTCCCCTTTCCTGCCACGGTGCGGAGACTAGAACACCGCTCGCGCGGGGAATCAGGGGCTGCCGGCGGGTGTTGAGCGGACCGTGACACAGGCACTGATGGACGGTCCGCGCACCAGCCGGGTGCGCCGGGCGGGCCGGGTCGGGCCGGACGGCGTACCCTCGAAGGGTCATGCGGTCGCCACCGAGGTGGCCGCTCCCGAGGTCGCCGCGTGGGTGGCCCGGCGCGAGAGGAGCGCGGTGCCCGGCACCGAGCAAACGGCAGACGCCGTCGAGCCCCAGCTCGACGGCGACGGCACGGTCGACGAGAGCACGAACGGCGGTCCGCTCCCCGACGAGACCGCCGAGGAGCGCGCTGCGCGCTTCGAGCGCGACGCCATGCCGCTCATCGACCAGCTGTACGGCGCGGCGCTGCGCATGACGCGCAACCCGGCCGACGCCGAGGACCTCGTCCAGGAGACCTACCTCAAGGCGTACTCCGCCTTCCGCACCTTCCGCGCGGGCACGAACCTCAAGGCCTGGCTGTACCGGATCCTGACCAACACCTACATCAACGGTTACCGGCGGCGGCAGCGCCAACCGGTTCAGGCACCCACCGAGGAGATCACCGACTGGCAGATCGCCCAGGCGGGCGAGCACACCTCGCAGGGGCTGCCGTCGGCCGAGATGGAGGCGCTGGACCGGCTGCCGGACGACGACGTCAAGGCCGCGTTGCAGCAGCTCCCCGACGATTTCCGGATGGCGGTGTACCTCGCCGACGTCGAGGGCTTCGCCTACAAGGAGATCGCTGACATCATGGGCACGCCGATCGGCACCGTGATGTCCCGGCTGCACCGCGGCAGGCGGCAGCTGAGGGACTTGCTCACCGGTACCGCCCGTGACCGCGGGTTCCTGCGGGGACGGCAGGAGGAGGGGGTCTCGTCATGAGCTGTGGCAACCACCACGAGACCGACTGCTCCGAGGTCCTCGCCGAGGTGTGGCTCTTCCTCGACCACGAGTGCGACGAGGCGCGCCGACGGCTGCTCGCCAAGCACCTCGACGAGTGCGAGCCGTGCCTGTCGGAGTACGGGATCGACGAGAAGCTCAAGCGGCTGCTCGCGGCGAAGTGCGGTGGCGAGCACGCCCCGCCCGGGCTGAAGGACCGGCTGCGCCAGCAGATCCGCGTCGCGGTGCTGGAGCAGGCCGACGTGACGGTGGAGCAGACCCCTCAGGGCACCACCGTCGAGGTGCGCAGCACGCGGATCGAACAGCGCGGCTAGCCGCCCCGCGGGGACGACGGAGGCCGCCCCCGCGGCGCGGGCCGCGACCTCTAGGTGTTGGGCTTCTTGCCGTGGTTCGCGGCCTTCTTGCCGCGGTCGCGGCGCTTGCGTGCACGCTTCGACATGCGCTCCTCCTTCCATCCGGGATCTGCACCGATCCTCCCACGTGGTTTCATGGGACCGAGTACGGACCGGGAGGCGGCGTCGGGTGTCGACCCTTTCTGAGCTGCTCGCCGAGCACACGGATCTCCGCGGCGACGCGGTCGAGCACCTGCAGCGAGTGGTGGCGGAGTGGCAGCTGCTCGCGGACATGTCGTTCGCGGACTTCCTGCTGTGGATCCCGCTTGCCGACGCCACCGAGTTCCTGTGCGTCGCGCAGGCGAGGCCCACCACCGCGCCCACCGCGCACCCCGAGGACATCGTCGCGGCCCGGGTGCGCGCGGCCGACAGCCCCCAGCTGCGCCGGGCGGTCGTCGAGGGCCGCATCTGCCGCGAGGAGAACCCGCGCTGGCACCTGGAGGTGCCGGTGCGGCGCGAGACGATCCCGGTGCGCCACGGCAAGTCGGTGATCGCCGTGCTGTCGCGCGACACCAACCTCGCGATGCCCCGCGTCCCCAGCCCGCTGGAGATCGCCTACCTGGGCAGCGCGTCGGACCTGTGCCAGATGGTCGCCGACGGTACGTTCCCGCCCTCTGCCGAGGCCGTGGGGGCCGTCAGCAGCCCGCGGGCGGGTGACGGGCTCATCCGCCTCGACGCGCACGGCCTCGTGGCCTACGCCAGCCCCAACGCGCTGTCGGCCTACCACCGGATGGGCCACGCGAGCGACCTCGTCGGGGTCGTGCTCGCCGACACCATGCGCGAGCTCGTCGACGACCCGTTCGACGCCGCGGAGGTCGCCGACCGCATCGAGGGCGCGCTCGACGGCAAGCACTCGCTGCGGATGGAGGTGCGGGCCCGCGGGGCGGTGATGCTGGTCCGCGCGATCCCGCTGCGCCCGCGGGGCGACGCGGCCGGCGCGCTGGTGCTCGTGCGCGACGTCACCGACCTGCGCCGCCGCGACATGGCCCTGCTGTCGAAGGACGCGACGATCCGGGAGATCCACCACCGGGTCAAGAACAACCTGCAGACGGTCGCGGCCTTGCTGCGCCTGCAGGCGCGCCGCACGGCCATCCCGGAGGCCCGGGTGGCGCTCGTCGAGAGCGTCCGCCGGGTGAACTCGATCGCCCTGGTGCACGAGGCCCTGTCGGTCTCGGTCGCCGAGCGCGTGGACCTCGACGAGCTCGTCGACAAGGTCCTCCCGGCGATCGGGGACGGCGCCACCGCCGACTCGCGGGCCAAGGTGCGCCGGGAGGGGAGCTTCGGCACGCTGCCCGCCGCGCTGGCGACGCCGCTCGTGCTGGTGCTCACCGAGCTCGTGCACAACGCCCTCGCCCACGCCTTCGACCCGGGTCAGCACGGGGAGGTCGTGGTCTCGGCCAACCGCACGGGCGGGGAGCTCGAGGTGATCGTGGGCGACGACGGGCGGGGGCTCCCCGAGGGCATGGACCTGGAGCGGTCCACCGGCCTGGGGCTGCAGATCGTGCGCACCCTCGTCGACTCGGAGCTCGGGTCCACGCTCCAGGTCCGGCCCCGCCCGGGCGGCGGAACGGAGGCCGTCATCAAGCTCTCGTTGCGGGGACGCTAGCCTTCAGGTCGAGGTCGCTGGTCCCACCAGGGCGAGGTCGCGCCGCCCGGGGCCGGTGGACCCCCTCCGGAGCAGCCCCCGCGTGCGCCCGGTGGAACGACCGTGGGCCCCGGAGCCGGGTGCAGTCCGGCTTCGGGGCCCACGGTGGAAAGGAGGGTGCTTCAGGCAGTACGTGCCCGCGGGCGCGCGTTGCGGCGCTTCAGCGCCCGGCGCTCGTCCTCGCTCATGCCGCCCCAGACGCCTGCATCCTGGCCGCTCTCGAGGGCCCAGGTGAGGCACTCGGTGACCACGGGGCAGCGCCGGCAGACGGTCTTGGCCTCGGCGATCTGCAGCAACGCAGGACCGCTCGTCCCCACGGGGAAGAACAGCTCCGGGTCCTCGTCGCGGCAGATTGCGCGGTGACGCCAATCCATTGGTCTTCGGCTCCTTGTGGCTTGCGCGATCGGGGTCGCGCCGATCGTCTATTCACGGTCTTGTGGACGCGCTTGTGAAGGATTTCACGAGCGCGCTCGATCTTCAAGGGTCAAGGTCCACCCGGGTGAGCACTCTCACCCACTCAACGCAACGAGCCTGGGCACCGACGGTTACTGCGCCTGTACCGTCCGCCCCGGCCGCCGCCTTGAGCGATCAACCCTGAACCGCCCACCGGACCCGGTTACCCGGATCCGGCCAGACCATGCGAGAAGTCCACTCGCGATCACTCGCTTGTCCGTGACTACCATGGAGCAACGTTTCCCCAGGTGCGAGCCCTTATCGGCTCGACGGTCCGCGAGCATCGGTGAATGGCCCGTGGACGTCACCCTGGCGGGTGAAGAGCAACTTCCGCTGCGACGAACTGCACCCCTCGCACGACGACCCGTAGTCCGCCGGACACGGCTGGGAGTCGGCGTACCGGGCCCGCTCGTCAGCCTCCCACGGCCTATCCTCGGACCCGTGACCGCCCACCCGGCCCCCCGTCAGATCCGGCTGGCGGGCGTGCTCGTCGGGCTGCAGGGCCTGCTCGCGCTGGGTTTCGCCGTCGCGCTCGCCGTCCGCGCGTTCACCGTGGAGGGCAGCGAGCTCCTGGTGCGCGACATCGTGGGGGAGGCGGGCTACTTCGGCGTCGTGGGGGTCGCCCTCGGTGCCGTCGGGCTCGGCCTGCTCGCCGGTCGGCGCTGGGCGCGCACCCCGGCCATCGTCACGCAGTTGCTGCTCCTCCCCGTCGTCTACACGCTCATCGGGCCGTCCCGCCAGCTGCTGGCGGGCATCGTGGCCGGCGTGTACGTGGCGGGGACGTTCCTGCTGCTCATCAGCGAGCCCGCCAAGGAGTGGGCGGTGGCGCTGGACGAGGCGGCGCGGGGCGAGGGCTAGGGCGTCAGCCCCGGCGCTCGAGCGCGAACGCGGCGAGGGCGTCGCCGTCGAGCCGGAAGGTCGTCCACTCGTCCATCGGCACGGCACCGAGCGACTTGTAGAACCCGATGGACGGCTCGTTCCAGTCCAGCACCTGCCACTCCAGCCGCCCGTACCCCCGCTCGGCGCAGATGGCGGCCAGCGCGGCCAGCAGGGCCTTGCCGAGCCCGCGGCCGCGGTGGGACGGGCGGACGAACAGGTCCTCCAGGTAGATGCCCGGCACGCCGCGCCACGTCGAGAAGTTGCGGAACCAGATCGCGCAGCCGACGACCTCGCCGTCGGCCTCGGCCACGTGGCAGCCGGCGACGGCGTCCGGGCCGAACACGGCCGCGTGCAGCTGCTCCTCGGTCAGCGTGCACAGCTCGGGGCTGCGCTCGTACTCGGCGAGCTCGTGGACGAGCCGGACGACGGTCGGAACGTCCGCCGGGCGGGCTGGCCTGATCACTGGCGTCCCTTCGGGGTGAGGTTGACGTGGTCGAGGCGGCGGACCCCGCGTTCGTGGCCCAGCACGGCCCAGGACGGCGCCTCCATCGCGAACCGGACACCCTCGGTGGCCGGCAGCCCGATCCAGCGGGCCAGCAGGACCCGGCTGAAGTGGCCGTGGCCGACGAGCACGACGTCGCCGCGCTCGAGGGTCTCGGCGGTGTCCGCGAGCACCTCGTCGGCGCGCCTGGCGACCTCCTCGGTGGTCTCCCCGCCGGGGCAGGGGTGGGTCCAGACCGTCCAGCCCGGCACCGTCTCGCGGATCTGGGCGGTGGTGCGGCCCTCGTACTCGCCGTAGTCCCACTCGGCGAGGCGGGCGTCGACGTCGTCCACCCGCAGCCCGGCGAGCCGCGCCGTGTCGCGGGCGCGGCTGCGCGGGCTGCTCAGGACCAGCGCGGGCGGTTCGGGCATGAGGCCCGCGACGAGGCGCCCGGCCGTGGCCGCGAGCTCGCGGCCGTGCTCGGTGAGCGGGACGTCGGTGCGCCCGGTGTGCCTACCCGACAACGACCACTCCGTCTCGCCGTGGCGCAGCAGGAAAACACGACCGGCGGGCATGACGGCGAGCGTAGCCGGACGGCGGCCCGCGCCGGTGCCCGCGCGCACCGGCCACCCGGCCGATGCCCGGTCGGCGGATGCCGCGGGATCGGGGCCACCTGCCGGATACCCGCGGCGCGCCGCCCGCGGTAGACATCGTTCGAGCGCCGGCGCAGGAGGGCGGTGGCGCGGTTCGGGTGAGGGGCATGCCGTGTTGGCCCCACGTGACATCGACGAGTACCTGCTCCCGACCGAGCGTCGGGTCATCCGCGTGCGCCAGCACTTCGCCGCCCTGCTGGACGACTTCCTCGCCACCGGGCTGGTCCTGGCCCTCGTGGTGGTGGCGCAGCGCCACCTCCCGCCGAGCGTGCTGGTGGACCACCTCGGCTTCTACCTCGGCCTGGCCGCCGTCCTGCGCTTCACGGTGGTGGTGCTGCTGTGGTGGGTGGAGCGCATCGTCGTCACCGACAAGCGCGTGATGCTCGCCACCGGCCTGCTCACGCACCGGGTCGCCATGATCCCGCTGACCAAGGTCACCGACCTGACGTTCCGCCGCGACCTCCTCGGGCGCGTGCTCGGCTACGGCACGCTCGTCGTCGAGTCCGCGGGCCAGGACCAGGCGCTCAGCCACATCGACCACATCCCGCGGCCGGAGGAGGTCTACGAGGCCCTCTCCGAGCTGGTGTTCGGCGAGCGGGGCACCACCCGATCCGCCGGGCGCCTGTTGCGTCCGCGGTGGCGGCGCTGACGGCACCGGCTCGCCGAACGAGAAGCGGCGCCGACCGCGGGAGGTCCTCCCGCCGGTCGGCGCCGCTCGTCGAACGCCTGGAGCAGAACGCCCGGATCAGGCGGCCTGCTTGGTCTCCCAGAAGATCTTGTCGATCTGGGCGATGTAGTCCAGCAGCTCCTGCCCGGTGGCCGGGTCGGTGGAGGCCTTGACCCCGCCGGGACCGCCGCCCGCCTTCTTGGTGGCCTTGTTGAACAGCTCGTGCAGCTCCGGGTACTTCTCGAAGTGCGGCGGCTTGAAGTAGTCGGTCCAGAGCACCCAGAGGTGGTGCTTCACCAGGTCCGCCCGCTGCTCCTTGATCTTGAGCGCGCGGGTGCGGAACTCCGGGTCCTCGTTGCCCTGGTACTTCTCCTGGATCGCCTTCACCGACTCGGCCTCGATGCGGGCCTGCGCCGGGTCGTACACGCCGCAGGGGAGGTCGCAGTGCGCGGTGGCCTCCAGCCGCGGGCGGAGAATGCGGGCGAAAAGCCGCATGGGTCCTCCCTGGATGGTGATCGTTCTGGCGTGTTCGACACTACTCCCGGCGTCGGGGCGCAGCAGTGTGATGAGGGGGTGGACGTGCGCTGGCGGAGGGTGGCCGTCCGTGGACCGTCGATGTCGCCGACGCTGCGGGACGGCGACGTGGTGCTCGTGCGGTTCGGCGCGAAGGTGCAGGCCGGGGACGTCGTGCTGGTCCGGTGGCCGGACCGGCCGGGCCAGCTGTCGGTGAAGCGGGCCGCCCGGCCCGCCGAGGACGGCTGGTGGGTCCTCGGTGACAACGACCACGGTTCGACCGACTCCCGCACGCTCGGGCCGGCCACCGTGCTCGCGGTGGTCAGGGCGAGGCTGTGGCCCCGCCCGCGGCGGTTCCGCAGCAAGGCCTGACCGGGTGGTCGGGGCGGGCGGGTGCCGTTCGTCGCCTGCGGCGCCGGGGCCCGGGCCCGGGTGCGTAAGATCGGTCGACACCCGACTGCCCACTCGCCGGGCCCGCCGCGTCATCCTGCGGCCGCTCGGCGCTCGGCCGTCCGGCAGCGGTCGCGGACCCGCGACCCCCGGTGCACGGCGAGCGCGCGCCCTGTCGGCGCCCCCCTTCGCACCACGAGGAAGTGGACCCGTGACGATCGCAGGAGACCGGACCATCCCCACCCGCGAGGAGATCTTCGCCGCGCACGGCGGAGGCAAGCTGGGCACCGCGCTCACCGCCCCGCTGGCGGACGCGCGCGACCTCGCGGTGGCCTACACGCCCGGCGTCGCCGAGGTCAGCCGCGCCATCGCCGCCGACCCCGGCCTCGCCGCCCGCTACACCTGGACCAACCGCCTCGTCGCCGTGGTGAGCGACGGCACCGCCGTCCTCGGCCTCGGCGACGTCGGCCCCCGCGCCGCGCTGCCCGTCATGGAGGGCAAGTCGGCGCTGTTCAAGGCGTTCGCCGGCCTGGACTCGATCCCGCTCGTGCTCGACACCACCGACGTCGACGAGATCGTCGACACGCTCGTGCGGCTGCGCCCGAGCTTCGGCGCGGTGAACCTCGAGGACGTCGCGGCGCCGCGGTGCTTCGAGTTGGAGCGGCGGCTGGTCGAGGCGCTCGACTGCCCCGTCATGCACGACGACCAGCACGGCACCGCGATCGTCGTGCTGGCCGCGCTGCGCGGCGCGTGCGCGGTGCAGGACCGCGGCCTCGACGGGCTGCGCGTCGTCGTCTCCGGGGCGGGGGCGGCGGGCGTCGCCTGCGCCCGGATCCTGCTCGCCGCGGGCGTGCGCGACGTGGTCGTCCTCGACTCCCGCGGCGTGCTCGACGCCGGCCGCGGCGGGGAGAAGGCCGCGCTCGCCGCCGTCACGAACCCGCGCGGGGTGACCGGTGGTCTCGCCGAGGCCGTCGAGGGCGCCGACGTGTTCATCGGCCTGTCCAGCGCGAAGCTGCCCGAGGAGCTGCTCGCCCGGATGGCGCCCGAGGCGATCGTCTTCGCGCTGTCGAACCCCGACCCCGAGATCCACCCGGAGGTCGCGCGGCGGCACGCGGCCATCGTGGCCACCGGCCGCAGCGACTTCCCGAACCAGATCAACAACGTGCTCGCGTTCCCCGGCGTGTTCCGCGGGGCCCTCGACGCGGGGGCGCGGCGCATCACGGAGGAGATGAAGCTCGCGGCCGCCGACGCCATCTTCTCGGTGGCCCGCGACGAGATCTCGGCCGACGCGATCGTGCCCAGCCCGTTCGACCCCCGGGTCGCCCTAGCCGTTTCGTCAGCTGTCGCCGCGGCGGCGCCCGAGGCGGTGGCGGGCACGCCCTGAGCGGCCCCGGCCTGCGCGTTTGCTCCGTCCGTGATCAACTTGGTCACGCAGCGTGGCAGTGTGGCCGTTCACTCACTCGGGGCGGTGTAGGTCGATCGAGCAGTTCGGCCAGATCGTGTGGCCGTCGGCGTCGTTGTAACGATGGGTATCGACGCCGCAACGCTGGGAGATGCACGTGAGAGAGCTCGGACACCGCCTCGGCGACGGCCCGGTGGTCGAGCCACCGACCCAGCCGCACGGTGCCTCCGACGCCGTCCTGCGGGCCGATCTGCACCGCGAGCGCCACGCCGCGCTCGGCGCCGAGGTGCACCCGGAGGCGGCGCTGTTCGCCTCCACGCTGGCCCGGGCGGTCTCGGAGGCGCCGGAGCGGGGCCGCGGCGGCCCGGTCCCGCTCCCGGCGGAGCCCGCGCTCGTCCACGACCGCGCCTGCCGTGTCGTGCGCGCCAACGCGGCTCTCGCCGCGCTCGCCGGCGCACCGGACGCGGGCGCGCTCGTCGGCGCGCGGATGCACCGGCTCCTCGTCGGCCCGGAGGACGACACGCTGCTCGTGCGCGCGGACGGCAGCACCGTGCCGGTCCGCGTGGTGCGCTGGCCGCTGCCGGGCGTCGACCTGGTCGCCGTCGTGGTCCTGGAGCGGGAGACCGCGCCGCTCGTCCCGGTGGTCGACCCGGCCTGGGTCACCGAGCTCGAGCGCCTCGCCCGCATCGGGACGTGGTCGTTCGATCTCGCGACCTCCCGGCTCGAGCGCAGCGGCACGCTCGAGGAGCTCTACGGCTCGGTCGGGATCGATCCCGACGGTGACGGCGCGGACGCAGCGGGGCCCGTCGAGGGGCAGCAGGTGGCGGCGCTGTGCGCGGCGCTGCGCGCCGGGAACCCGACCGCCGACCACCACGTCGAGCTGCGCCTGCCCGGCGACGGGATGCTGAGCTGCCGCGCCCAGGTGGAGCTCGGCCCGGACGGCGTTCCGCGTCGGCTGATCGGCGTCGTGCACGACGTGAGCGCGGACCGGATCGCGCGGGCGCGGGTGGAGCGCTCGGTCCGCCGTTTCGCCGACCTGATGGCCCTCGTGCCCGGCGGTGTCGCGCTGCTGGACCCCGCCGGCCGCGTCGTGGACGCCAACGAGGGCATGTGCGAGCTGCTCGACCTCCCGCTCGAGCGGCTGCGCGGCACCGCGGCCACCGAGCTGTCCGCCGACGAGGCGTCGGCGGGCGGGGCGGCGCTGCCCGACTGGCTGCGCCCGGTGCCGCCCGGGGCGCGGCACGGGTACCGGGTCGACAGCGCCCCGCTGCGGCGCGCCGACGGCACGACCGTGTGGTGCGAGCTCGGGGTCTCCGGCACGACCGCCGACGACGGCGGCTTCCTGTGGGTCGTGACGTGCGCCGACGTCTCCGACCGCCGCCGGGCCGCCGAGCTGCTCCGCAGCGCGGGCATGGTGGACGAGCTCACCCGCCTGCCCAACCGGGCCGCCGGGCTCGAGCTCGTCGACCGGTTGCTCGCCGGACCCGGCCGGGACCGGGTCGCGGTCGTGTGCGGCGACCTCGACGACTTCGCGCGGGTGAACTCCTCGCTCGGCCACGACGCGGGCGACGACCTGCTCGTGCTGCTCGCCGGCCGCCTGCAGCGGGAGCTGCCGTTCGGCTGCACCGCCGCGCGGCTGGGCGCCGACGAGTTCGTCGTGATCTGCGCCGACCACGCCGAGGTCGGCGGCCCCGACCTGCTCGCGCGCACGGTTGCCGACCTGCTGCGCACGACGATCACCGTGTGCGGGCGCCCCGTCCAGATGACCGCGACGGTGGGGCTCGCCACCCCGGTGCCGACCGGGGAGGTCCGGGCCGCCGATCTGCTGCGCTTCGCCGAGGCCGCGATGCACGACGCCAAGCGGCGCCAGGCGAGGGGCGGCATCGGCATCGCCACCGACGGCGTCGTCAGCTCCGCCACCAAGGCCCTCGAGCTGGAGGCCGAGCTGCGGGCCGCGATCGCCGCGGACGGGCTCGTGCTCGACTACCAGCCCGTCGTGGGCCCGGACGGCACCGTGGTCTCGGCCGAGGCGCTCGTGCGCTGGCCGCACCCCGAGCGCGGGCTCATCCCGCCGTCGGACTTCCTGCCGGTGGCCCAGCGCTGCGGCCTGCTGCGCGAGCTGGACACGTGGGTGCTACGGGCGGCCACCCGGGAGGCGGCCGCGTGGCCGGAGCACCGCGGGCGCCGGTGCGCGGTCGCGGTGAACCTCGCCGGGCTGCTGCCCGGCGACGCCGGGTTCCTCGCGACGGTCAGCGAGGCCGTCGACGACGCCGGGCTGGACTGGGACCGGCTCGTCCTCGAGCTCGTCGAGACCAGCCTCGTCGCCCTCCCGCCGCCCGCGCGCGCCGCGATGGCGCAGCTGACCGAGCGGGGCGTCCGGTTCGCCGTCGACGACTTCGGCACCGGCTACTCGTCGCTCGCCCGGCTCAAGGAGCTGCCCGCGCAGACGGTGAAGGTCGACCGTGCGTTCGTCCGGGGCATCGCCGACGACCCGGCCGACTTCGCCGTCGCACGCGCCGTGGTCGACATGGCGCGCGCGATGGGCCGCACCACGGTCGCCGAGGGCGTGGAGACCGCGGAGCAGTTCCACGTGCTGCGCGGCATCGGGGTGGACGCCTACCAGGGCTGGCTGTTCTCGCGGCCGCTGCGGTCGGCCGCGGTGCGCGACGCGCTGGGCCGCGGGCGGCTGGCCACCCCGGCTTCCGCCATCCGTTCGCGGGCCGTCTGATCGCGGACCGATCACATCGGTCGCGGGCTGTCGGTCGGTCGGGATAGCCTCGCTGGAAGCGGCGACCGGCAAGGGGTCGTCGGCGAACACGGAGGTCTCCCGGATGATCGAGTTCCGGGGCGTGACCAAGCGCTTCCCCGACGGAACCGTTGCGGTCGACCACCTCGACCTCACCGTCGAGGCGGGCGGCATCACCGTCTTCGTCGGGCCGTCGGGCTGCGGCAAGACCACGTCCCTGCGCATGATCAACCGCATGATCGAGCCCACCGAGGGCACGGTCCTCGTCGACGGGCGCGACGTCGCCTCCGTCGACGCGGCCGAGCTGCGCCGCGGCATCGGCTACGTCATCCAGCAGGCGGGCCTGTTCCCGCACCGCACCATCCTCGACAACATCGCCACGGTTCCCCTGCTGCTCGGCTGGAGCAAGGGGAAGGCCCGTTCCCGCGCCAGGGAGCTGATGGAGATCGTCGGCCTCGCCCCGGAGCTGGCGGGCCGCTACCCGGCGCAGCTGTCCGGCGGGCAGCAGCAGCGCGTCGGCGTGGCGCGGGCGCTCGCGGCCGACCCGCCGATCCTGCTGATGGACGAGCCGTTCAGCGCCGTCGACCCGGTGGTGCGCGAGAGCCTGCAGGACGAGCTGCTGCGCCTGCAGGCCGAGCTGGGCAAGACGATCGTGTTCGTCACCCACGACATCGACGAGGCCATCAAGCTGGGCGACAAGGTCGCGGTGCTGCGCGTCGGCGGCGTGCTCGCCCAGTACGACGAGCCCGGCCAGCTGCTCGCCCGCCCGGTGGACGACTTCGTCGACAACTTCGTCGGTCGCGACCGCGGCTACCGCGGCCTGGGCTTCCTGTCCTCGGATGCCATCCCGATCGGCGAGCTGCGCACCGTCACGCTGGGCGAGCCGATGCCCGACGGCGACGACTGGGTGCTGGTCGTCGACGCCGAGCGGCACCCGCAGGGGTGGCTGAACGGCGCCGAGCGCAACGGCGCCCGGACCGTCGCGGCCGAGCACCTGGTGCCCGGTGGTTCCCTCTACGACGTCGGCAGCGGCTCGCTGCGCAGCGCGCTCGACGCGGCGCTGTCGTCGCCCGCCGGGATCGGGGTCGCCGTGGACGGCGAGGGCCGCGTGGCAGGTTCCATCACCGCCGACGACGTGCTGCGCGCGCTGGACGACGTCCGGCGGGACGTGGCCGCGGCCTGAGAGGGCGGGGTCGCCGGTGGTCTGGGAGTGGATCCCGCGCAACGTCGGGCTGATCGCCGAGCTGCTCGGCGAGCACCTGATGCTGTCGCTGGTCCCGGTGGTGATCGGGGTAGTGGTCGCTGTGCCGCTGGGTTGGCTGGCCAACCGCAGCCCCGGGGCGCGAGCGGTGCTCGTCCCGGCGTCGGGGCTGCTGTACACGATCCCGTCGCTCGCGCTGTTCGTCGTGCTCCCGGGCATCCTCGGCACGCAGGTCAGGAGCCCGATCAACGTCATCGTCGCGCTGGCGATCTACACGGTCGCGCTGCTCGTGCGCACCATCGCCGACGCGCTCGCCGCGGTCCCGGCAGTGGTCGTCGCCGCGGCCACCGCCATGGGGTTCAAGCCGGCGCGGCGGTTCGTCTCCGTGGAACTGCCGCTCGCGGTCCCGGTCCTCGTCGCGGGCCTGCGGGTCGCGACGGTGGCGAACATCAGCCTCGTCAGCGTCGGTGCGCTCATCGGCATCGGCGGGCTCGGCGGCCTGTTCACCGACGGCTACCAGCGCAACATCCCCAGCGAGATCATCACGGGCATCGCGCTCATCGTGCTGCTGGCGCTGATCTGCGACGCGCTCCTGCTCGCCCTCGGGCGCATCGCCACGCCGTGGGAACGGGCCACCCGCGAGGCGGCGAGGAGCAGCGCATGAACCTCTTCGCCGAGATGATCACGTGGTTCACCACGTCCGCGAACTGGACTGGCCCCGGCGGCGTGCCGGTGCGGCTGGTGGAGCACCTGTACTACACCGGGCTCGCGATGCTGCTCGGACTGGTCGTGGCGCTCCCGGTCGGCGTCGCGGTCGGCCACACCGGTCGGGGGAGCTTCCTCGTCGTGGGCATCGCCAACGGGTTGCGAGCGCTGCCCGAGCTGGGGCTGTTGATCCTCCTCGTGCTGATGATGGGCATCGGCCTGCTGCCGGTCGTGCTCGCCCTCACGGTGCTCGCGATCCCGCCGCTGCTGGCCGGCACGTACGCCGGGGTGCGCAACGTCGACCGGGCCGTCGTGGACGCCGCACGCGGCATGGGCATGCGCGAACCCCAGGTGCTGCTCAAGGTCGAGCTGCCCAACGCGCTCCCGCTCGTCCTGGGCGGCGCCCGCTCCGCGGCCCTGCAGGTGATCGCCACGGCGGCGATCGCCGCGTACGTGAGCTACGGCGGCCTCGGCCGGTACCTCATCGACGGGCTCCGGCAGCAGGACTACGCCCAGATGGTCGCGGGCGCGGTCCTGATCGCCGCGCTCGCGCTCGTCGTGGAGGGCGTGCTGGCCCTCCTGCAGCGGCTGATCGTGTCACCCGGTCTGCGCGGCGGGTCCCGGCGCTCGCCCACGGTCGACGTCGCCCGCCCGGAACCCGACACCCCCGCCGCCCCCCGAACCCCTGCTCCCGAACTCGCTGGAGTCGAACGATGAAGCGCACGTCCACCCTCCTCGCAGGCGCCTTCGCAGGGCTTCTGCTGCTGTCGGCCTGCGGCGGCGGGAGCGACCCGCTCGGGCCCAGCGGCGGCGGGCAGGAGCCCGCGGCCACCGACACCATCCGCATCACCTCTGCCGACTTCCCGGAGAACCGGCTGCTGGCCGAGATCTACGCCCAGGCGCTGGAGAAGGCGGGCGTCAGCGTCGAACGGGACTTCGGGATCGGGGCCCGCGAGGTCTACTTCCCCGGCCTGCGCGACGGCTCGTGGGACCTCGTCCCGGACTACACCGGGGTCCTCTTGCAGCACATCAACCCCGACGCCAGCGAGACGGCGCCGGACGAGGTCTACGCGGCGCTGAAGGAGCAGGTGCCCGCCCCGCTGACCGTGCTCGAGCGTTCGACCGCCGAGAACAAGGACGCGGTCGTCGTCACGGCCGAGACCGCCCAGCGGTACGGGCGCTCGCTCGCCGACTACGGCCCGGCCTGCTCGGAGCTGGTGTTCGGCGGGCCTCCGGAGTTCCAGACCCGGCCCGACGGACTGCCCGGCATCGAGCAGACCTACGGCTGCACCTTCAAGGAGTTCCGCGCCCTCGACACGGGTGGGCCGATCACCGTTGCCGCCCTCGCCGACGGCACGGTCCAGGCCGCGAACCTGTTCACGACCGACCCCACCATCGAGGAGCGCGGGTTCGTGGTGCTCGAGGACCCGCTCAACAACTTCGCCGCCCAGAACGTCGTCCCGCTGATCAACTCGGCCAAGGCGACCCCGCAGGTCACCGAGGCCCTCAACGCGGTGTCGGCGAAGCTCACCACCGAGGGTCTCGTCGAGCTGAACCGGCAGCTCAACGCGCCGGAGAAGCCGGAGGTGAACACGGTCGCGGAGGCCTGGCTCGCCGAGAACGGGCTGTAACGGCGGCAGGCCGTCACCCGCGGGGATCGCCCGGGGGTTCATCCCGAATACGTAGGTGTCGTCGCGTGTGCCGGCCTCGACGAACCAGCTGTGGCCCTTCGGCTCCGCCGGTATGTCGAACTCGTGACCGGCGGCGTACGACACCTCCCTCGGTCACGTCGAACCCCGGCGCGGCCGACAACACCGACGGCGGCACCTGCACCGACACCTCACGTTCGTCACCTCGTCGGTGGGCACCGCTTCGTTCAGCGGCGCGCCGGGTCGGGTACCACCTGCGCGCCGCGACCCCCGCGGTGGTGCGGAGCGTGCGGACGGCGCCGACGAGCCCGACGCCGCCGCGCACCGACGCCTTCTGAACGTCTCGTCCCCCTGGTCGACGTGGCGATCGGGGACGACGGTCGCCGCGATCGCCACGTCGGGGGGAGGAGGAGTTCTCCCACCCCGCCGCCACGGATCGGCGCCGGCGCGCCGAATTCCGTGGCGCGGACCCTTGGTGGACTGCCACGGTGGCGGGCGCAGCGCTGGGAGGAGCACCCGTGGCGAGCGGTTCCGAGGGAGACCTGGTCGACGCCGTCGTCGAGCACCTGCGCCGGGACGGGTTCGTCCTGGAGGCCGGGCTCGCGCGCGACGCGTTCGTCGTGGCGTCCCACCGGGGCACGCCGATGCCGCACGCCCCCGAGCTCACGATCCCGCCCGCCCTGTTCGCGGAGTACCTGCACGACATGGCCAGGGGGATGGACGACCACCCGGACCCGTTCACCGAGGCGCTCTCGCTCACCCGCATCCACCTCGTCGAGGCGCTCGACACCGATCACGGCGACGGGCTCAACCACGTGAGCGCCCTCGGGTACCGGCGCCGGCGCGGGAGGGTCGAGTTCTTCGTCGAGACGGAACCGCCTCCAAACGCTCAGCGGTAACCGGTCACGTCCGCCGGCTTGCCCGCGTCCTGCACCTCCACCAGGTAGCGCCACGCGTCCGGCTGCGAGCCGTCGAGGTCGGTGAAGCCGTACTCCTTCGCCAGCCCGCCGCTGGAGAGGCTCTGGCCCTGCCAGCGGTTCCGGTCGGGGTCGGCGGCCAGCGCAGCCACGGCGCGGCCGACGAAGCGCGGGGTCTCGGAGATCGCGAAGTGGGGCTGTTTCGCGCAGGCGTCGCGCCAGTTCTCCTCGGTGACGCCGAACTCGTGCAGCATGATCTCCGAGCGCAGCCAGCCGGGCGTGATCACGACGGCGGTGGCGCCGCGCGGCCCGAGCTCGTGCGCCCAGCTGCGCGCGAGCCGGATCGGCGCGACCTTCGCGAGGTCGTAGAAGGCGTTGAGCCGGTAGTTCTCGGCGTTGTAGTCGGCCGTGCCGTCGGTGACCTCGACGACCAGCCCGCCCGGCCGCTCGATGAGCAGCGGGAACGCGTGATGCGCGGTGACGAGGTGGGTGTCGATCGCCAGGCGCAGGATCCGCAGGCCGTCGGTGAGCGAGTGCTCCCACACCGGCTTGTCCCACCCCGTGAGGTACTCGCCGCCCCAGATGTCGTTGACCAGGACGTCCAGCCGGCCGTGCTCGGCGCGGATGCGGTCCACCAGCCGCTCGACCTGCTCGGGCACGAGGTGGTCGGTGGGGACCGCGATGCCGGTGCCGCCCGCGGCCGTCACGAGGTCGGCGGTGTCCTCGATGGTCTCCGGCCTGCCGTACTCGCTCTGCCGCGTGCGCGTGGTGCGCCCGGTGACGTACACGGTGGCGCCGGCCGCGCCGAGCTCCACCGCGATGCCCCGGCCCGCCCCGCGCGTCGCACCTGCGACCAGCGCCACCTTGCCGGTGAGGGGTCGATCGGTCTGAGTCATGCGACCGATGGTCGACCCCAACCCTGACAGGTGTTGTCGGTGTAGCCGCTACCCGATCGCGGGCTCGTCCGGCGGGCATACCTCGCGCGCGATGCGCAGCGACCGGATCGCCGACCGGGTGATCAGCCCGGCCACGACCGCCGTGATGCCGAGGACGACGGCGGTGGCCGGCTCCGGGGCCGGGCCCTTGAGGTTCATGATCAGCGACATGCCGCCGCAGCCCGCCACGCCCGCGGCGGCGACGAGCCCGGCCAGCCCGGTGACCCAGCGGGGCAGCGGGCGTTGCCGGAACGTGGCCACGAGCAGCACGAACGCGGCCGCGGTGACCACCACCGTGAGCACGTCGACCGCGCGGGCCAGCACGGGCGCCTCGGGCGACGGGGGCGCCGTCCAGCCGAGTCCGCTCATCCACAGCGCGTCCCAGACGAACAGCAGCGTGGGGAACGCGACGACCACCAGCGCTGCCGTGCGCCGCCCCTGCCGGGCGGTGAGCTCCTCCTGCATCAGCGGGGCGACCTCGCGCACGGGGCCGAAGTCGCGGACGGCCGCCGCGGCCGCGCGCTGCGGGTCGAGCCCGCGCCGCCGGTGGTCGGCGATCGCATCGGCCAGGCCGTCCCGCACCTCGGCGATCATGCTCCGCTTGACGGTGTCCGGCCCGTGCAGCGCGCGTTCGAGCGCGGCGACGTGCGCGTCGACGGGGTCGGTCGTGACGGTCATGGCGTCCCCTCCGCGGGCCGCAGGAAGGCGTCGACCACCGCGCTGAACTCGTTCCAGTCCGCGCGCTGGCCGGCCAGGGCGTGCTTGCCCGCCCTCGTGAGCGTGTAGGTGCGCCGTTCGCGCCCGCCCACCGTGGTCCAGGTGCCCGACAGCAACCCCGCCCGCTCCAAGCGGCGCAGCGCCGGGTAGACGGTGCCGGTGGGCAGGTCGAGCCGGCCACCGCTGCGGGCCGCGAGCGCCTCGATGATCGCGTACCCGTGGCGGGGGCCGTCCTCGAGGACCGCGAGGATCAGCCCGTCGAGGTGGCCGCGGACGGCGTCGGGCTTCATGTACAGGGATGCTACGTATCCACGGCGCCGGCGAATCCGGTATTCCATCAGGGATGTCCCTGATTCATAGGTAGGCCGCCTACATATAGCTTCGGTGGCGTGGAAACCCTCGTGCCCCAGAAGGTCGCCCCGCGCAGGGCGCCACGGGCGTCGCTGTGGACGATGCGGGTGCTGCTCACCGGGCACCTCGCGGCCGTGCTCGCCCAGCCGGTGCTCGCCGGTCGCTACCTCACCGGCGACGTCGACGCGATCGAGGTGCACGGCCTGATCGGGTCGCTGCTCGCGCTCGTGGCGATGGCCCTCATCGCGGGCGCGCTGCTGTACGTCGTCGCCGGCCGCGGCCGGCTGTGGATCCTCCCGGTCGCCGTGGCGCTGTTCTTCGCCGAAGGCATCCAGATCGGGATGGGCCACGCCGGGCAGCTGGAGCTGCACGTCCCGCTCGGCGTCGCCATCGTCGTCACCGCCGTCCTGCTCGCCGGGTGGGCCTGGAGCCCGGCGGCCCGTCGCCCGAGGGGGAGGCGATGAGCGTGAGGATGTCCCGGCGGACGTTCCTCGGGCTGCTCGGCGGGGCCGCCGCGCTCGCCGCGCTGCCCGGGTGCGGCCCGGGCGCGACGGCTGGCTCCACGGGGGAGGTGTTGGCGAGCAGGCTGCCGTTGCCGGAGCCGTTCCGGGTGCCGCTGCCGGTGCCGCCGGTGGCCCGGCCGGTCGACCTCGCCCCGGACGGGGCCGAGGTCTACGAGGTGACCCAGCGCGTGGCCGAGGCCGAGATCCTGCCCGGGGTGCGCACCCCGATCCTCGGCTACGACGGGATCTTCCCCGGGCCGACGTTCGAGACCCGCCGCGGCCGGCCGGTGGTGGTGCGCCACCGCAACGAGCTGCCGGTGCCGACGGTGGTGCACCTGCACGGCGGGCACACCCCCGCCGAGCACGACGGCTGGCCGCTGGACCTGGTGCTGCCGGTGGGCGAGGCCGGCGACCGGACCGGCATCCACGGCATCCACGCCGGCATGGTGGGCGACTACGCCGCGGGGACCCGCGAGCACCGGTACCCGAACGACCAGCGCGCCGCCACGCTCTGGTACCACGACCACCGGATGGACTTCACCGGCCCGGCCGTCTACCGCGGGCTGGCCGGGTTCCACATCGTGCGCGACGAGGTCGAGGACGCCCTCCCGCTGCCCCGCGGCGACCGCGAGCTGCCGCTGATGATCTGCGACCGCGCGTTCGCCGAGGACGGCTCGTTCGCCTACCCGGCGCTCGACCAGAGCATGCGGTCGCTGCCCGGGGTGGAGGACGACTGGATGGAGGGGGTGCTCGGCGACGTCGTGCTGGTCAACGGGGCGCCGTGGCCGGTGCACGAGGTCGACGCCGCCCGCTACCGGCTGCGGCTGCTCAACGCCTCCAACGCCCGCCGCTACCGCCTCGTGCTCACCGTGCCCGACGGCCCCGACCTGCCGTTCGTGCAGATCGGCTCCGACGGCGGGCTGCTGCCGGCCCCGATCGAGCACACCGCCATCGAGATGGCGCCCGGCGAGCGGTTCGACGTGGTCGTCGACTTCTCCGCGGTGCCGGTCGGCACCGAGGTCACCATGGTCAACGCCCTCGACGGCGGCACGGCGGGTCGCGTGATGCGCTTCCGCGTGGTGCGCGCCGCGGCCGACGACAGCCGGGTGCCGGCCAGGCTGGCCGAGGTCGAGCCGCTCGTGCCGGCGTCGGACGCCCCGACGCGCACGTTCCGGTTCAACCGCGGCATCGCCCGCGACCACACCGGCTGGACGATCAACGGCACGACGTTCGACCCGGACACCTCGCTCGCCGACATCCCGCTCGGCGAGACCGAGGTGTGGCGGTTCGTCACCGACGTCCACCACCCCGTCCACGTCCACCTCGACGCGTTCCAGGTGCTGCGCCGCGGCGCCTCCGGGCCGTCGCCGTACGACGCGGGCTGGAAGGACACCGTCGACGTGCGCCCCGCCGAGGTGGTCGACGTCGCCGTCCGCTTCACCGACCACCGGGGCAAGTTCGTGTTCCACTGCCACAACCTCGAACACGAGGACATGGCGATGATGGCCACGATCAGGACGGTGTGACCGGTCGCCGGCCGGCGGCCAGGAACAGCGGCAGCGCGACGAACAGCCGGTCGCGCTCGGCCCGCCCGCGTTGCTCGGCGAGCCACCCGTCGGCCTCCGCCTGGCTCACCGCTCCCGTGCGCACCGCGCCGGTGGCCAGGCGGTTGACGACGAACATCGCCAGCGCCGGGTCGAGCACGGGCGTGTGCACCTCGCAGGAGACGTCGGTGAAGCCGGTGTCGAGCAGCAGGGCCCGGTAGTGGCGGGCGACCCGCCCGTGCGGCAGCTCGTCGGCGGCCGCGGTCATGATCGTCCGGGTCAGGGCGGGGTCGTCGGAGTCGATGACGAACAGGTCCCAGTCCTGGCCGAGGAGCACGATCCGCCCGCCCGGGGCGAGCACCCGGTGCGCCTCGGCGCAGGCCCCGCCGGGGTCGTCGAGCGCGTGGTAGAGCTTCTCCGCCCGGTAGCCGTCGAGGCTCTCGTCGGGGAACGGCAGCTTCGCCGCGTCGCCCAGCTCGAACCGCAGGCCCGGGTGGCGTTCGCGGGCGAAAGCGACCGCCTCCTCCGCGGCGTCGACGCCGACGGCGTCGGCACCGGCGGCGGCGAGCTCGGCGACGGCGGTGCCCGCACCGCACCCGACGTCGGCCACGCGGCGGCCCGGCCCGGCCTCGAGCAGCTCGAAGGACCGCTTGCGCAGCTGCACCGAGTCCGGGCGGGCGTCGAAGGCGAGCAGGTTCTCGAGAAAGGCCTTGTCCACGGCTCGAGCCTGCCTTTTCATGTTGACGTGAAGTCAAGGGGCGAGATGACGATCGGGGAGCTGGCCGACCGGTTCGGGCTCGCCACGCACGTCCTGCGGCACTGGGAGGCCGTCGGCCTGCTCGCCCCGGCCCGCCGGGTCAACGGCAGGCGCCGGTACGGGCCGGAGGCGCTCGCGCGGGTGGCGATCATCCTGCAGTGCAAGGAGCTCGGCTTCGGGCTGGAGCAGGTGCGCGAGTTGCTGCACGCCGGCGACCCCGCCACCCGCAAGGAGGTGCTCGCCCGCCACGACGCCGACCTGGAGCGCCGCATCGCCGTCGCGACCGCCGCGCGGGAGATGATCGCCCACGGCCTGAACTGCCCGGCGCCCGATCTCCTGGAGTGCCCCAACTTCCTGGCCGGGATCGAGGCGCGGATCCCGCCGGCCCGCGCCCGGTGAGCCACGTCCGCGGGCTCGACCTGCACCTCGAGCTCGGGGAGGGCAGGGGGCGCGGGCGTGCGTTGGAGGCGGCGCTGCGGGAGGCGGTGCGGTCGGGCCGGCTCGCCCCCGGCACCCGGCTCCCGGGCACGCGCAGCCTCGCGGCCGACCTCGGGCTGTCCCGCGGCACGGTCGTGCAGGCGTTCAGCCAGCTCGTGGCCGAGGGTTGGCTCGTCGGCGTCGCGGGCTCGGGGACGGTGGTCGCCGACGTCCCCGCCGTGGCCGCCCCGGCCGAGCCGGCCCGCAGGCCCGCCCCGGCCGGGCCGGCGGCGGGGATCGACCTGCGCCCCGGCCGGCCCGACATCGCCGCGTTCCCCCGCACGCCGTGGGCGAGCGCGGTGCGCCGGGCGCTCGCGGGCAGCGTGGCGCCGCTGGACTACACCGACCCGGCCGGCCTGCCCGCGCTCCGCGCCGCCCTCGCCGCGCACGTCGCCCGCACCCGCGGGGTCAGGGCCGACCCGGACGCCGTGGTCGTGACGGCGGGCTTCACGCAAGGGCTCGCGCTGCTCGCCCGGGTGGCGCACCGGCTGGGGATGCGGCGTTCCGCGGTGGAGGACCCGAGCTTCCCCGAGCACCGGGCTGTCCTCGCCGCAGGCGGGCTGCCGGCGGTGCCGCTGCCGGTCGACGACGGGGGCGCCGACCCGGCGGCGCTGCCCGACGGGCAGGCGCTCGCGCTCCTCACCCCGGCCCACCAGCACCCCTGTGGCGTGGTGCTCGCGCCCGCCCGTCGGGCGGCGGTGGTCGAGTGGGCCCGCCGCTGCGACGGCATCGTCGTCGAGGACGACTACGACGGCGAGTTCCGCTACGACCGCCAGCCGGTCGGGGCGCTGCAGCCGCTCGACCCCGACCGCGTCGTGTTCGCGGGGAGCGCGAGCAAGACGCTCGCGCCGGGGGTGCGCGTGGGGTGGCTGGTGGTCCCGCGGGCGCTGCGCGCGGAACTGGCGGCCGAGATGGAGGCGTTCGGCGCCTGGGTCCCCGCCGTCGACCAGCTCGCGCTCGCCGACCTCATCGCCCGCGGCGACTACGACCGGCACGTGCGGCGGATGCGGCTGGCCTACCGGGCCCGCAGGCAGGAGCTGGTCGCCCGGCTCGCCGCGGTCGGCGCACCGGCACCCGCCGGGGTGGCGGCGGGGTTGCACACGCTGGTCCCGATGGGTTCCGCCGAGCACGAGCGCCGGACCGTGGCCGCCGCCGAGCGCGCGGGCGTGCTGCTGTACGGGCTGCACGCGAGCGGCTTCTGGCACGAGGCGACCCCGGACCGGCCCGGCGCGCTCGTGATCGGCTACGCCACCCCGCCCGCGCACGGGTGGCGCCGGGCGCTCGACGCGCTCGGCGAGCTGCTGCGGGTGCGCTGAGCCCGCACGGTCACGGGCCGGGCGCCGGGAGCCCTTCCACGATGGCCACCGCGGACGTGCTGCAGCGCTTGCGGATCTCGGCGATCTCCTGGTATTCGGGCGAGTGGTAGAAGGCGAGGGCCGCCTCGTAGCTCGGGAACTCCACGATCACGAACCGCGGCAGCCACTCGCCCTCGAGCGGGGTGGCCGCACCACCGCGGGAGAGGTAGCGCGCGCCGTGCTCGGCGAGCAGCACCTGGGCCTTCGCCTTGTACTCCTCGTACCCCTCGGGGTCGGTCACCTCGCCGTGCAGGATCAGGTAGCCGGGCACCGGACGGACCTTTCGACTCGTCTCAGGACAGGGCAGGGATGACCGACGCGCCGTAGGCTTCGATCGTCGCCTCGCGGGCGTCGTGCATGGCGTAGATGGCGAACTGGTCCACGCCCAGCTCCGTGAGCTCGGCGAGCCGCTCCAGCTGCGCCGACGGCGGACCGAGCAGGCAGAACCGCTCCACGACCTCGTCGGGCACGAAGTCGGTGGATCGGTTGTCGGCGCGGCCGTGGTGGCGGTAGTCGTAGCCCTCCCTGCCCTTGATGTAGCCGGTGAGCGCCGCGGGGACGGCCGCGGAGGTCTCGCCGTAGCGGGTGACGAGGTCGGCGACGTGGTTGCCGACCATCCCGCCGAACCAGCGGCACTGGTCGCGGGCGTGCCCCAGGTCGTCGCCGACGTACGCGGGGGCCGCCACGCAGATCGTGATCGCCGCCGGGTCGCGGCCCGCCGCCTCCGCGGAGGAGCGGACCGTCTTGACCGTCCACTCCACGAGGTACGGGTCGGCGAGCTGGAGGATGAAACCGTCGGCGGCCCGGCCGACCAGGTCGAGCGCCTTCGGCCCGTAGCCGGCCATCCACACCGGGAGCTTCGTGCCCTCGGTGACCCACGGGATCTGCACCGTCGCGCCGTGCAGCTCGACCGAGCGGCCCTCGGCGAGCTCGCGGATCGCGTGGATCGACTGCTCGAGCCGGGCGAGCGTGGTGGGCGGGCGGCCCTGCACGCGCACCGCCGAGTCGCCGCGGCCGATGCCGCAGATCGTGCGGTTGCCGAACTGCTCGTTCAGCGCGGCGTGCATCGACGCGATGACCGTCCAGTCCCGGGTGGCCGGGTTGGTCACCATCGGCCCGACCACCAGCCGCTGCGTCCGTTCGAGGATCCGCGGGTAGATGACGTAGGGCTCCTGCCACAGCACGTGCGAGTCGAACGTCCAGCCGTGGCTGAAGCCCAGCTCCTCGGCCCGCACCATGAGCTCGACGACGGTCTGCGCGGGCGGGTCCGTCTGCAGGACCAACCCGACGTCGATGCTCATCGGAGGTATCCGCAGGTGTCGCGGCGCACGAACCGGCCGTGACCGGGGCTGCCGAGGTACTCGCCCTTGTCGACGATCACCCGACCGCGGGAGAGCACCGTCTCGGCCTTGCCGGTGACCGTGCGGCCCTCGTAGCAGGAGTAGTCGACGTTCATGTGGTGCGTCTGCGCCGACAGCACCTGTTGGGCGTTCGGGTCGTAGACGACGATGTCGGCGTCCGCGCCGGGCGCGATCGTGCCCTTGCGCGGGTACAGCCCGAACATCTTGGCCGGCGTGGCGCTGGCGATCTCGATCCAGCGCCGCCGCCCGATGTGGCCGTCCAGCACGGCCTGGTGCAGCAGGTCCATCCGGGTCTCCACGCCCGGCAGCCCGTTCGGGATCTTCGAGAAGTCGCCGATCCCCAGCTCCTTCTGGCCCTTGAAGCAGAACGGGCAGTGGTCGGTGGAGACCACCGACAGGTCGTCGGTGCGCAGCCCGCGCCACAGCGCCGCCTGGTGCTCGGCCGGGCGCAGCGGGGTGGAGCAGACGTACTTCGCGCCCTCGAAGCCGGGCCGCGCCAGCTCGTCCACGGTGAGGAACAGGTACTGCGGGCAGGTCTCGGCGAAGGCGTTGTAGCCCTCGTCGCGCGCCCGGCTCACCTCCGCGAGCGCCTCGGCGGCGGAGAGGTGGACGATGTAGATCGGCGCGCCCGCCACCTGCGCGAGCCGGATCGCCCGGTGCGTGGCCTCGGCCTCCAGCAGCGCGTGGCGGACCACCCCGTGGTACTTCGGGTCGGTGTTGCCGCGTTCGAGGGCCTGCGCCACGAGCACGTCGATCGCGATCCCGTTCTCGGCGTGCATCATGATCAGGCCGCCGGTCTCGGCGCCCTTCTGCAGCGCGCGCAGGATCTTGCCGTCGTCGGAGTAGAAGACGCCGGGGTAGGCCATGAACAGCTTGAAGCTGCTGATCCCCTCGCCGACGAGCGCTTCCATCTCCTTGAGGGTGCCGTCGTTCACGTCGGCGAGGATCATGTGGAACGAGTAGTCGATCGCGCAGTTGCCGTCGGCCTTGGCGTGCCAGGCGTCCAGGCCCTCGCGCAGCGACCCGCCCATCGACTGCACGGCGAAGTCGACGATCGTGGTGGTGCCGCCCCACGCCGCGGCGCGCGTGCCGGTCTCGAACGTGTCGGAGGCGAAGGTGCCGCCGAACGGCATCTCCATGTGCGTGTGCGCGTCGACCCCGCCCGGGATGACGTACTTGCCGGTGGCGTCGATGATCGTGTCGGCCGTCCAGCCCTGCGCGAACGCCGGGTCGGCCAGCGCGACGACCTTCTCGTCCTCGATCAGGACGTCGGCCGTGGTCTCGTCCGATGCGGTGATCACGAGTCCGCCCCGGATCAGCGTGCGGGTCATGGTGTGGCCTCCTCGATCGCGGCCGTCAGGATGGCGAGTCCTTCCGCCGCCTCCTCCGCGGTGAGGGTGAGCAGCGGGGCGATGCGCAGCGCGTTGCCGTGCAGGCCGCCCTTGCCGATGAGCAGCCCGCGACGCTTGCAGCCCTCCAGGACGGCGGTGGCGAGCTCGGGCGCGGGCTCGCCGGGGGTGCCGGTCCCGGGGCGGACCAGCTCGACGCCGATCATCAGGCCCTTGCCGCGCACGTCGCCGACGATCGGCGAGTCGAGCGCGCGCAGGCCGTCGAGCAGGGTCGGGCCGTGCCGGGCGGCGTTGGCCTGCAGGTCGTGCTCGAGCACGTAGCGCAGGTTGGCCAGCGCCCCGGCCGCGGTGAGCGGCGATCCGCCGAACGTCGAGATGGAGTTCGCCGACAGGCAGTCCATGATCTCGGCGCGGGCGATCACCCCGCCCATGGACAGCCCGTTGCCGATGCCCTTGGCGAACGTGACGATGTCGGGGGTCTCGCTGTATCGATCATTGCAGTGGGCCTGCCAGCCCCAGAAGTGCTCGCCGGTGCGGCCCCACCCGGTCTGCACCTCGTCGGAGATCCACAGGATCCCGCGCTCGCGCAGCACGCGGGCGAACGCGCCGAACAGCCCGTCCGGGCCGTGGGTGAACCCGCCGACGCCCTGGATCGGCTCGGCGATCAGCGCGGCGACGTCGCCGCCCGCCTGGTCGAGCACGTCCTCGAGGTCCGCGACGCACGCGGCGATGAACTCCTCGTCGGACAGGTGCGCGAACGGCGAGCGGTACCGCTGGCCGCCGTGCACGTAGTAGACCTGGAACGGCGAGAGCGACGTGGGCGACCACGACCGGTTCCCGGTGACCGCCACCGTGGAGAAGGACCGCCCGTGGTAGCTGTTGCGCATCGCCAGGATCTGGTTCGAGCGGCGCAGCGTGCTGGCGAGCAGCAGCGCGGTGTCGTTGGCCTCGGTGCCGGACGTGGTGAGGAAGACCTTGGCGTCCGGGATGCCGGAGACCGCGGCGATCTGCTCGGCCAGCTCCACCATCGGGCGGTTGAGGTACAGCGTGGAGCTGTGGATGATCCGGCCGGCCTGGTCGGCGACGGCCTTGGTCACCTCGGGCAGCGCGTGCGCCGTCATCGTGGTGAGGATGCCGCCGAAGAAGTCCAGGTAGCGGTTGCCGCGGGCGTCCCAGACGTAGCGGCCCTCGCCCCGTTCGATCTCGATCGGCTCCTCGTAGTACAGCGCGAGCCAGGACGGGAGGACGGCGCGGGTGCGCGCCAGGAGGTCGTCGCTCATGCCTGCACCAGCGGGCCGTAGGCGTCGGGGCGGCGGTCGCGGTAGAACGCCCAGTTCTGGCGCACCTCGTCGATCAGCCCGAGGTCGAGGTCGCGCACCACGAGCTCCTCGTCGCGGTCGGAGGCCACGTCGCCGACGAACTGGCCGCGCGGGTCGACGAAGTAGCTGGTGCCGTAGAAGTCGTTGTCGCCGTACTCCTCGACGCCGACCCGGTTGATGGCGGCCACGAAGTACTCGTTGGCGACGGCCGCGGCGGGCTGCTCCAGCTTCCACAGGTAGGACGACAGGCTGCGGCTGGTGGCGCTGGGGTTGTAGACGATCTGGGCTCCGGCGAGGCCCAGCGCGCGCCACCCCTCCGGGAAGTGGCGGTCGTAGCAGATGTAGACGCCGACCTTGCCGACGGCGGTGTCGAACACCGGCCACCCGAGGTTGCCCGGGCGGAAGTAGAACTTCTCCCAGAAGCCCTTGACCTGCGGGATGTGGTGCTTGCGGTACTTGCCGAGGTAGCTGCCGTCGGCGTCGATCACGGCCGCGGCGTTGTAGTAGTTGCCGGAGCTTTCGATCTCGAAGACCGGCACGACGAGCACCATCCGCAGCTCCTCGGCCAGCGCCTGCATCCGCTGGATGGTGGGCCCGTCCGGCACCGGCTCGGCCCACTTGTAGTGCTCGGCGTCCTGCACCTGGCAGAAGTACGGCGCGTTGAAGACCTCCTGGAATCCCATGATCTGCGCACCCTGCTCGGCGGCCTCGCGCGCGTACTTCTCGTGGACATCGATCATCGAGGCGGTGTCACCCGTCCACTTCGCCTGCAACAGCGCCGCGCGCACCACCCGGGACTCTCCCGCCATCGTCAGACCTCCGATGTCATCGCCCAGAAGGGGACACCTTCGAACGCCGACCGGTCGCGCCGCAAGACCCAATCGGGGCGGTGAAGATCCCGTCACGCGCTCGTGTCATGGCGGAAACGATTGTCGCTTGTTTCACTTTTCCTGGTCCGCTCCAATCGAGCCGGGGGCGATGCATGGCGGTAGCGGGGTGGGTGCTCGGTCTGGTTTCGATCGCCTGCCTCGGCGGCGGTCTGGTGCACCTGGCGCGGGTGGTGGTCGTGCGCTCGCGCATCCCCGGCGAGCTGTGCCACGCCGCCATGGCCGTCGGCATGGCCGCGATGTTCTCCCCGCTCGGGGACCCGCTGCCGCGTCCGGTGTGGACGGTGGTGTTCGCGCTCGGGCTCGTGTGGTTCGGCGCCGGGGCGGTGCGCGGCAGGACCCTCGCGGGCGACGCGGGCCACCACGCCGTGGGCTGCGCGGCCATGCTCTTGATGCTGGCCGCGGGGCACGGCGCGCACGGGCGCGGGGCGGCGGGCGCCCTCGGCGTCGCGTCGGTGGCCGCGCTGGCGCTCACCGGCTACTTCGCCTGGCACGCGCTGCGCTGCGCCGACCGCTGCCGCCGGGCCGACCTCGGGCCCGGCGCCGCCCCGGCGACCCTGCGGACCCACCCGTTGGCGGATCCCAGGCTCGCGGCCGGGGGGCAGCTCGTCACCGCTGCGGCCATGTCGGTGATGCTGCTCGGGATGGTCTGAGCCGATCCGATGACGCCGTTCGGGGCTGATGCGGAAAAAGGGGGCAAGTCGGTAGCGAGCCCTACGCGGCGGGTAGCCGGATCGAGGCTAGATTCCCACCGTACGACTGGGCTCGGTCACGACGGGGAGTTGCAGGAGAGATGGCGAGCATCGAAGAGGTCCGGGCCGGCATCGCGCTGGCCAACGACAAGGCCTCGGAGAGCCTCGGTGCGTTGCAGCAGGCGCATTCCTCCCTCCAACAGGCGCAGAGCGCGCTGCAGCAGGTGACGGAAGGCAGCACGCAGGCGGACGTCTCGGAGGCGAACGGGTTGCTCGCCCAGGCCGTCGGCAGCATCAGCGAGGTGCAGGGCCAGGTGCAGGCCGCGATCCAGGCGTCCGAGGGCGTCGCCAACCGGCTGTGACCGACCTGGGGGAGATCCGCGCCGTCCTGGCGGGGGTGGCCGAGCAGCTCGGCAGCGCCTACCAGCAGGCGGGGGTCGCGCGCGCCCGGATCGCCGACGCGAAGGCCGTGCTCGACGAGCTCGGCGAGCAGCACTCCGAGCCGCTGGTCCCCGCCGAGCTGCTGCAGGCCGAGCAGGAGCTGGAGCGCGGCCTCGGGCTGATCAACAGCGGGGCGGTCGCGGTCGACGCCATCCAGGCCAGGTTGTAGGCACGACGTGGTACGCGGGCGCAGCAAGCGGCAGGAGCGCATCGCCGGTGCGTTCGACGCGCTGTGCGTCGCGGTCGCGCGCGCCCTCGGTGCCGCCGAGGGGGCGCGGGAGGCCGCGGTGCGCGCGCACGCCGAGGCGATGGTCGAGATGTGGCTGCGCGAGGAGGGGCTCGACGCGGCCGAGGTCGACCCCGGCCTGCGCGGGCTGCTCATCAACCCGGCCCTGGCCGGGGTGGTCGACCGGGTGCGGCGCGACCGCGCGGCCGCGTTCGAGCAGTGGCTCGCCACCGGCCCGCGCCGGCTCGAGCAGATCGTCGCCGAGTCCGCTCCCGGCCCGGCGGGCGACGACCCCGACGAGTGGCTCGGCCAGGTCGGCAAGGTCGACGGGGCGGGCCCGGTTCCGTCGCTGTGGCGGATCGGCACCGGGCGGGTCGGTGGCGCGGAGCCGGGGTTCCCGGTCGCGGTGCCGCTGCTCGACGAGTCGCACCTGCAGATCACCTCCACCCACGACGGGCGGCTGCGCGCCGAGGCCCTGGTGGAGAACCTGCTGCTGCGCGTGATGAGCACCTTCCGGCCCGGGGTGGTGCAGCTGCACGTCTGGGACGTCGGCCGGTTCACCGGGTCGCTGCCCGGCCTGTACCCGCTCACCCGCACCGGGCTGCTCACCGTGCACGACCCCGGCATGCTGGAGGAGCTGCTCGGGGAGCTGTCGGACCGGATCCGGCGCGTCCACACCCGGGTCCTGGTCGACGGGCACCCGTCGCTGCGGGCGCTGGCCGAGACCACCGGCGGGCGCACCGAGCCCTGGGTGGTCGCGGTGCTGCTCGGCAACCGGTCGGCGCTCAAGGACACCGAACACCGGCAGCTGCAGCGCGTGGCCCGCGACGGGCCCGCGTGCGGCGTGCAGCTGGTGCTGCTGGACGTGCCGATGACGGTCAACGCGCCGATCGAGACGATCCGCGTCGACGACGGCGGGCTCGCCACCACGTCGATGACCGGGCCGCACGTCACCGTGGAGCCGGACCCGCCGCTGCCGCAGGCCGAGGTCACCCGTGCCGCGCACGCCATCGCCGACGAGCACGAGCGCTGGCGCAGCCGGGTCGCGACGTTCGCCGACCTCCTCCCCGCGCGGGAGGAGTGGGGGACGTCTTCGTCGGTCGCCGGGCTGCGGGCGCCGGTGGGGTTCGCCGACGGGATGCCCGCGCAGGTCACGCTGGCCGACGCGTCCCCGCACGCGCTGATCGGCGGCCCGAGCGGCTCGGGGAAGACCAACCTCCTGCTCACCATGATCAGCTCGATGGCCGCCCGCTACGGGCCGGACGAGCTGGAGTTCTACCTGCTCGACTTCAAGGAGGGGGTCTCGTTCGCCCAGTTCGCGCCCGGGCGGCGGGACCGCACCTGGCTGCCGCACGCGCGGCTGATCGGCGTCAACATCAACACCGACCGCGAGTTCGGGCTCGCGCTCCTGCAGTTCCTCTCCGACGAGATGCGCAGGCGCGCCGAGGCGGCCAAGGCGCACGAGGTGACGAAGCTCGAGGAGCTGCGCCGCGAGGACCCGCGCGGCCGCTGGCCGCGGATCGTCGCGGTGATCGACGAGTTCCAGTACCTGTTCGCCGAACGCGACGCGGTCACCCGCCAGGCCACCCTGCTGCTGGAGGACGTGGCGCGGCGCGGCCGCTCCCAGGGCATCCACCTGGTCCTGGCCAGCCAGGACGTGTCCGGGATCGAGGCGTTCTGGGGGCGCCCGGCGATCTTCGAGCAGTTCGTGCTGCGGATCGCGCTCCCGCGCGCGCGGCGGGTGCTCGCCGACCTCAACGACGCCACCCTCGGCCTGCCGCGCTGGCACGCGGTGATCAACCACGAGTCGGGCATCACCCACGGCAACGAGGTGGTGCGCATCCCGGACGCCACCGGCAAGGGGTCGGTCGACGAGGTGCAGCGGATCCTGCACGAGATCTACGGCGCAGAGGCCACCGAGCCCCGGCTGTTCGACGGCAGCCGCTCGCCCCGGCTGGCCGAGCTGCTCGCCGCGCTGCCGGCGGGCGACCTGCCGCGTGCCGTGGTGGGCCAGTGCATCGACGTGGCCGGCAGCCCCGCCGCGGTCGGCATGCCGGACGTCCCCGGGCGCAACCTGGGCGTGCTCGCGTCGATCGGGCGGGAGGCGGTCGACGTGCTCGGCGCCGCCGCCGCGTCGCTGGCCGAGCAGCACCCGCGCGACACCCTCGACGTCGTGGTCGCCCCGCTGACCGCGGAGGCGGTCGACCCCGCCGAGCGGCTCGCCGAGCGGGTGGTCCGCGCGGGGCAGCGGGTGGAGACCGTCCGGCTCGACGGGTTCCGGGCCCGCGTGGAGGCGATGGCGCAGGAGGTGACCGAGCGGCTGGCCGGCACCGCCTCGCGGCACCCGGTGGCGTTCGTGCTCTACGCCGCCGACGCCGCCGAGACCGCGCTCGACCGGGCGGGCACGGACGCGCTGCGCAAGGTCATCCACTTCGGCCCGGAGACCGGGGTGCACGTGCTCGGCTGGTGGCGCAGCCCCGCCCGGCTGAAGGCGCTGCTCATGATGGGCGCCTCGCCCGACGACCTGGGGGCGTGGGTGGCCCTCGACGTCCAGGGCTCGGAGGTGCAGCCGTTCGTGCCCGGCATGTTCGTCACGTGGTCGCCCCGGCCGGGGCGCGGCCTGCTGTTCGACCGCGCGCAGCACACCCAGCCGGAGGTGGTCATCGTGCCGTCGCTGGAGGAGGGCCCGTGAGCGCGGCGCGCGAGTACAAGGACGTCGTCGCCGGGATCGCGGCGGCGGCCGAGGAGCTGCGGGAGCGGGAACGGAAGCGGGCCGCGGCGCTGAACCGCGAGCTCGTCGGCCTCGGCGAGGCCATGGCGCACGCCGAGGAGCGGGCCGGCCTCACCCGCCTCGGCGTGGAGCTGCACTGGGAGGCCGCGCTGGAGGCGCTGTGGGTGGAGTCGTGGATGAAGCTGCGGCCCCGCCCGGCCCCCGACCGCCGCGCCGACCCGGCGCGGATCGACGAGTACGACGCGGAGGTCGAGGCGCGGGCGGCCGAGCTGCAGGCGGCGACGCGGCGCCGCTTCGGCCTGCCGCGCCGCTGAACCCCGCCGTTCGCCGGGAACCGGGTGCGCGGCTCAGAACACCGTGCGCGCCCGCCAGTGCTCGAGCAGCGCCCGGTCGCCGCTGACCGCGACCCGGGCCTCCTCGGGCCGGGCGCGCCGGGAGAACACCAGCAGCAGCTCGGCCACGGGCCCGGCCACCACCACGTCCGCGTCCGCGGTCCGGCGCTCCCACGTCACGCCCCCGGGCCCGCGGGTGATCAACCAGCCCGGGGCGGCGTCGCCCGCCCGCCACTGCAGCGTCTGGCCGTCGCCGCGCAGCTCGACCAGGTCGGGCTTCAGCGCGGCCGCGCCCGCCGCCGCGATCAGCTCGAGCCCCTCGCTGATCGCATCGGCCGCGAGGTCAGGGGCGACCGCGAACGGCCGGCCCGCCGCGGCTGCGGCGTCCGCGAGGTGCACCACCGAGTCGGCCAGCATGCGCCGCAGCCAGAACCGCGCGGGCCGGTCGCCGAGGAACGTCCACACGACCGTCTCCGGGCCCACCTCGGTGACGGCGGCGACGAGGTCGTCGGTGCTCTCGCGCAGCCAGCCCGCCCACTCCCGCGGGGGGCCGAGCTCCGCGGCGCGCGGTTGGGGGGTCGGCGCCGCCGCCCGGCTGCGCACGAGCTCGCCGCTCCACCGGTACGCCTGCCCGATGTGGCCGACGAGGTCGCGTACCCGCCACTCCGGGCACGTGGGCACCGTGGCCTGCGGGTCGAGGCCCTCGACCGCCGCCGCGAACGCCTCCGTCACCTCGTGCAGGCCCGTGACCAGCCGGTCGACGCCCAGATCGAGGCGCAGCATCTGATCCATGGCCGTACCGTAGGAACTCCACCGTGCTGGAGGTTCGACCGATCGTGACGCAGGACACACCCGAGCTGGGCATCGGCGACCTCGCCGCCCGGACCGGGGTACCGGTGCGCACGATCCGCTTCTACTGCGACGAGGGGCTGCTCGAGGCGCACCGCAGCGCGGGTGGGCACCGCCGGTTCCCGCGATCGGCGGTGGATCGGCTCGACCTCGTGCGGCGGCTGCGCAGGCTGGGGCTCGGGCTGCCCGCGATCGCGAGCGTCCTGTCCGCCGAGCGGTCGCTGCCGGAGGCGGTCGCGGCCGAACGCGCCGCGCTCGACGTCGAGCTCGCGGCGCTCGCCTGGCGCCGGGCCGCGCTGCGGGCGGTGGAGGAGGCGAGCCCCGCCGAGCGGGCGGCCCGCCTCGACCTGCTCGCCGCCGCCCACGACCGCACCGCGGCGCACGACGCGCTCGTGGCGTTCTGGCAGCGGATCATGGCCGTCCGGCTGCCGGGGCACGTCGAGTCGATGTTCTTCGAGGCGAGCGCGCCGCGACCGCCCGCGGAGCCGACGCCCGCGCAGGTGGTGGCCTACGCCGAGCTGGTCGCGCTGGTCGCCGAGCCCGGGCTGGGGCGCAGGCTGGCCGCGCGGGCGTGGGCCAACGGCCGCCGCATCGCCGACGAGACCACGCTGCTCGCCGGCATCGGCGAGGCGTGCGAGCTGGCCCGCCCGCTCGTGCTCGCCGGGAGCAGCCCGGTCGCCTGCGCCGCCGTGGACCGGTTCGTCGCCGCCTACGCCGAGGTCATGCGCGGCGCCGACACCCCGCGGTTCCGCCGCGAGCTGCTCGCCGCGACCGCGGTCGACCGGGACCCGTTGCTGCGCCGCTACTGGACGTTGATCGGCGAGGTGACCGGCGACCCGGCGCCCGTCGGCACCGCGCAGGCGTGGCTGCTCGACGCGCTGGAGCGCCAGGCCGCGCCGACGGGCCGCGCCCGCACGGCGTCCTGACCGCGCGGGCGCGACCCGCCGTCACAGGTCCAGGTCGTCGGCGTCGTCGCGGGCGAGGAAGCTCGCCACCCGGTCGACGGCGTTCTCGAACTCGGGGTTGAGGTCGACGAAGGCACGCAGCCGCTCGGCCAGCCACTCCACGCTGACCTGCTCGTCGCCGCGCCGCTCGACCAGCTCCTCGATCCCTCGGTCGGTCGCGTACACCCCTTGCTGCTCCTGGTTACTCCGCGAAGGCCTCGTCGATCAGGGCGGCCTGCTCGACCTCGTGCACCTTCGACGACCCGGCGGCCGGGGCGGCCATCCGCCGCCGCGAGACCCGCCGGAACCCGGCCAGGCGCGGCAGCTTCGAGGGCAGCTCGAGCCCCATGAACGGCCAGGCACCCTGGTTCGACGGCTCCTCCTGGACCCACCGGATGTCCTCGGCGTTCGGGTAGCGGTCGAGCACGGCCGCGAGCTGGCGGTCGGGCACCGGGTAGAGCTGCTCGATGCGCACCAGCGCGGTGTCGTCGATGCCCCGCTTCTCCCGGGCCATGGCCAGCTCGTAGTACAGCTTGCCGTAGCAGAGGATCAGCCGCCGCACGCCCGACCCGTCGCCGTCGCGGAACTTCGGGTCGTCGATGACCGGGCGGAACTGGCCGCCGGTGAAGTCGGCGAGCGGGCTGACGGCCTGCTTGGCCCGCAGCATCCACTTCGGCGTGAACACCACCAGCGGGCGGCGCACCCCGTCCATCGCGTGGCGGCGCAGCAGGTGGAAGTAGTTCGCCGGCTCGGTGGGGATGGCCACCGTCATCGAGCCCTCGGCGCACAGCTGCAGGAACCGCTCGATGCGACCGGAGGAGTGGTCGGGTCCCTGCCCCTCGAGCCCGTGCGGCAGCAGCAGCACCACGTCGGACATCTGGCCCCACTTGGCCTCACCGGACGAGATGAACTCGTCGATGACCGACTGCGCCCCGTTGACGAAGTCGCCGAACTGGGCCTCCCACGCCACGAACGCCTCGGGGTTGGCCACGGAGTAGCCGTACTCGAAGCCGAGCGCGGCGAACTCCGACAGCGCCGAGTCGTAGGGCAGGAACCGCTCCTGGTCCTCCGACAGGTTGCGCAGCGGGTAGTACTCCTCGCCGGTGCGCCGGTCGATGATCACCGAGTGGCGCTGCACGAACGTGCCGCGCCGGGTGTCCTGCCCCGCGATGCGCACGAGCTTGCCGTCCATCAGCAGCGAGCCGAACGCGATCAGCTCGCCGAACGCCCAGTCGACGTTGCCCTCGCGCGACATCTGGTAGCGCCGCTGCAGCACCGGCTTCACGCGCGGGTGCACGGTGAAGCCTTCGGGCAGCTCCACGTGGACGTCGCCGACGCGGTGGATGACCTCGAGCGGCACGGAGGTGTCGAGGTCGGTCGGGACCGACTGCTCCTTCTCCACCGACGGGCTCGGCGCGGGCGGGGTCTTCTCCAGCTCGCGGACCTCGTTGAAGACGTGCTCCAGCTGGTTGGAGAAGTCCTTGAGGGCGTGCTCGGCCTCCTCGACGGTGATGTCGCCGCGGCCGATCAGCGACTCGGTGTAGATCTTCCGGACGCTGCGCTTCGAGTCGATGATGTCGTACATCGCCGGCTGGGTCATCGAGGGGTCGTCGCCCTCGTTGTGGCCCCGGCGCCGGTAGCAGATCATGTCGATGACGACGTCGTTGTGCCAGCGCTCGCGGTACTCGACCGCCAGCTTGGCCACCCAGACGCACGCCTCCGGGTCGTCGCCGTTCACGTGGAACACCGGCGCGTCGATCATCTTCGCGACGTCGGTGGAGTACTGCGACGAGCGCGAGTGCTCGGGCGCGGTGGTGAACCCGACCTGGTTGTTGATGACGACGTGCACGGTGCCGCCGGTGCGGTAGCCGCGCAGCTTGGCGAGGTTGAGCGTCTCGGCCACCACGCCCTGCCCGGCGAACGCGGCGTCGCCGTGCAGCATCAGCGGCAGCACGGTGAACCCGCCCTCGCCCTTGTCGAGGATGTCCTGCTTGGCGCGGACGATCCCCTCGAGCACCGGGTCGACGGCCTCCAGGTGCGACGGGTTGGACGCGAGCGACACGACCGTCTCGCCGTCGCCGAACATCCGGAAGTACTTGCCCTCCGCGCCGAGGTGGTACTTCACGTCGCCGGAGCCGTGGGCCTGGCCGGGGTCGAGGTTGCCCTCGAACTCGCGGAAGATCTGGCTGATCGGCTTGCCGACGATGTTGGCCAGCACGTTCAGCCGGCCGCGGTGCGGCATGCCGATGACGACCTCGTCGAGCTCGTGCTCGGCGGCCTTGTCGAGGATCGCGTCGAGCAGCGGGATCACCGTCTCGCCGCCCTCGAGCGAGAACCGCTTCTGCCCGACGTACTTGGTCTGCAGGAACGTCTCGAACGCCTCGGCCGCGTTGAGCTTGGAGAGGATGTACTTCTGCTCGGCCTGGCTCGGCTTCTGGTGCGGCACCTCGAGCCGCTCCTGCAGCCACGCGCGCTGCTCGGGATCGGCGATGTGCATGTACTCGGCGCCGATCGTGCGGCAGTAGGCGTCGCGCAGCACGCCGAGCACGTCGCGCAGCTTCATGTGCTGCTTGCCCGCGAACCCGCCGACCGCGAACTCCCGGTCGAGGTCCCACAGCGTGAGCCCGTGGGAGAGGACGTCGAGGTCGGGGTGGCGGCGCTGGCGGTAGTTCAGCGGGTCGGTGTCGGCCATGAGGTGGCCGCGGGTGCGGTAGGCGTCGATCAGCTCCATCACCCGGGCGGTCTTGTCGACCGCGCCCTCGGGGATGTCCTGCACCCAGCGCACCGGCTCGTACGGCACCCGCACCGAGCGGAAGATCTCGTCGTAGAACTCGTCCTCGCCGAGCAGGAGCTGGTGCACGCGGCGCAGGAAGTCGCCGGACTCGGCGCCCTGGATGATCCGGTGGTCGTAGGTCGACGTCAGCGTGATGATCTTGCTGACGCCGATCTCGGCGAGCTTCTCGTCGCTCGCGCCCTGGAACGGCGCGGGGTACTCCATCGCGCCGACGCCGATGATCGCGCCCTGGCCCTGCATGAGCCGCGGCACCGAGTGGTTGGTGCCGAGCGTGCCGGGGTTGGTGAGCGTGATGGTGGTGCCCGCGAAGTCCTCGGCCTGCAGGTTGCCGGTCCTGGCCTTGTGGACCATCGCCTCGTAGGCCGACCAGAACTGCGCGAAGTTCATCGTCTCGCAGCCCTTGATCGAGACGACGACGAGGGAGCGCGAGCCGTCCTTGCCCGGCAGGTCGATGGCGAGCCCGAGGTTGACGTGGTCGGGCTGCACCACGACCGGCTTGCCGTCCACCTCGGCGTAGTGCCGGTTCATCACCGGGAAGTCGGCGAGCGCCTTGACGACCGCGTACCCGATGAGGTGCGTGAACGAGACCTTCCCGCCACGCGTGCGCCGCAGCTGGTTGTTGATGACCACGCGGTTGTCCGCGAGCAGCTTCGCGGGCACCGCGCGCACGCTCGTGGCCGTCGGCACGGACAGCGAGGCGTTCATGTTCTTGACGACCGCGCCCGCCGCGCCGCGCAGCGGGATCGTGGTGCCGCCGGAGAGGTCACCGGCCGGCTGCGCGGGGCGCGCGGCCTGGGAGGTGCTGCCCGCGGGTGGCTTGTCGGCGGTGGCCTTCTTCTTCGCGGCGGTGCTGCCGTTGGAGGCGCCACCGGCGGCGGGGGGCGTGAGCGCCGTGCGGTCGGCCGCCCGCTTGCGCTCGCTCGGCTCCGCGGGCTCGGCGGCGGGGGTGGGCGCGGGAGCCGTGGGCGCGTCGGACGGGGCGGACGGGCGCCCGGGCCGCTGGGCCGCCTCCTGCACGGAACCGGTGCCTGCCGAGTCGTCGACGGTGGCGGCGGCAGCGGTGGGGCGGTAGTCGGCGAAGAACTCGTGCCACGCGGGGTCGACGTTGTTCGGGTCGTCGAGGAAACGCTGGTACATCTCCTCGACGAGCCATTCGTTCGGCCCGAACTCGTCTGCTGGACTGGACGTACTGCTGCTGGACACGCTGATGACCGCCTTGATCGGATCGCATCGACATCGCCGAGGACTGCACGCCAGGTTAGTCCTCGCGTTCAGAGGGCGGGTACCGCACACGGGAGGTACGCGCCTGCACCGGTCAAGGCGTCGGTTCGGTGAACTTCCGCAGGCCTGCAGGCCCGAACCCGGCCAGGCCCGCTAGGCCGCCGGGAGATCGCCCTCGGCGTCGACGACCGCGGTCCGCACGGCCGTGGTGCTGATCACGGTGCCCGCCCGCAGCCCGGACCGGGAGTCGGTGCGCAGCGTGTCGCGTTCGCCGGCGAACTGGCCGTCGGACGGGTCGAGCAGCAGCTCGGTGCGGGTGCGCCCGGCGTCGTGGACGATCGCGAAGCACTCGTGCCCGTCGACGTTGCGCGCGTCGTCGGTGAAGCTCACCCCGGGCAGCTTCGACAGCGCCTTGAAGAACGCCGCCCGCAGGTCCGCGGGCACCAGCGCGGTGCGCAGCGCCGTGACGGCCGCCGCGAACGGCCCGAACCAGCTCCCCGGGTTCTCCTCGATGAGCCGGTCGAGCAGGTCGGACGGGTCGCGGGGCAGCCGCTGCAGGAACTCCGGGGTGGGCGACTGCCAGCTGCCGCGCCGCGGCAGCCGCGGGCGCGGGCAGAACGCGGTGTCGAGGTCGAGGCCCAGCTCGTCGGAGTCGCGCGAGGTGTCGAAGTCGCCGTAGCGGGCGCGGAAGCGGCCGACGGGCGCCACGTCCTGCAGGTCGAACCCCTCCTCGCGCGCCTGTTCCGCCGAGCCGGTGAGCCACTCCTGCGCGCCGGTGAGCTCGCGTTCGAGCACCCACTCCTTCTCTGGGTCCGCCGGGATCCACTGCCTCAGCCGGTGCTCGGTGAGGTGCTGGTGGGGCCCGAACGTGCCGAGCCACCACGCGTGCGTCTCGACGAATCGGTACTGGTGCGGCGCCACCGGACGGTCGGACACGGCGATGGCGAGCTCGGTCAACGCACGCTCCCTGCGGTCGGCGACGGTCCCTCAGAGTGTGACCCAGTAACCGTGCGTGATCGATCCGCCCTTGCGCAACGATCGCGATCGTGACGCGGGCGACGCGCGGCGCGTGCGTACGGTCACCGCGCGGGGATCTTCAGGAGATCCACTCCTTGACCTGGCCGAGCACCTTCGGCACGTCGGAGGAGACCGGGTTCACGTGCAGGTGCGTGATCCCCGCCTCGCGCAGCACGGCGATCCGCTCCTTCACCCGCGCTGGCGGGCCGATGAGCGTGGCCCGGTCGATGAAGTCGTCGGGGAGCGCCGCGGCTGCCTCCTCCTTGCGCCCCTCGAGGTAGAGGTCCTGCACCACCCGTGCCGCGTCCGGGTAGCCCTGGCGGGCGAACACGGTGTTGTAGAAGTTGCGCCCGCGCGCGCCCATGCCGCCGATGTACAGCGCGAACATGCCCCGGGCCAGCGCGCGCGCCGGCTCGAACACCTCCTCCTCGATCGCGAGCACCCCGCCGCCGGTGATCTGCAGCGGGCCGAGCTCGGGCGCCCGCTTCGCCGTGCCCGCGTCGAGGGCGGGCCCGAAGACCTCGCGGAGCTTCTCGGGCACGAGGACGTGCGGAAGCCAGCCGTTGGCCAGCTCGGCGGTCATCTCGAGGTTCTTGTCGCCGAGCGCGGCCACCCAGATCGGGATGTCCGCCCGCCGCGGGTGGTTGATCAGCTTCAGCGGCTTGCCCAGCCCGGTGCCCCGGCCCTCCGGCAGCGGGATGGGGTAGAGGCCGTCGTTGGTGAGCCGCTCGCGCCGCCACACCTTGCGGCAGATCTCGATGACCTCGCGCGTGCGCGCGACCGGCTTGTCGTAGGGCACGCCGTGCCAGCCCTCGATCACCTGCGGCCCGGACGCGCCGAGCCCGAGGATCGCACGCCCGCCCGACAGGGCGTCGAGCCCCGCGGCCGTCATCGCGGTGAGCGCGGGGGTCCGGCTGTAGATCGGCAGGATCCCGGCGCCGATCTGCACGCGCTCGGTGCGCGCGGCGAGGTAGCCCATGAGCGACACCGCGTCGAAGCTGTACGCCTCCGCGACCCACACGACGTCGAGGCCCGCCCGTTCCATCTCGACCACCGACTCGGCGTTGCGGACGGGGTCGTCGCCGTAGGGGAGCTGGGTCGACAGCAGCATGGGCGGTGATGTTACCGGCGAGTCACCTCGCGTGGGGGGTCGTAAGGTGCCGGTGTGAGGTTCCGCGTCGTCCCGGCCGCCTACGTGTTCCTGCTCCGCGGCACCGGCGCGGGCACCGAGGTGCTGCTGCAGCTGCGCAGCGGCACCGGATACCGGGACGGGCACTGGGCGGCCGCGGCCGCCGGCCACGTCGAGGCGGGCGAGTCCGTGTTCGAGGCGGCCTGCCGGGAGGCCGTGGAGGAGGTCGGGGTCAAGATCGACCCGGTCGACCTCGAGCCGCTGACCGCGATGCACCGCACCCACCGCAACGACGACCCGATCGACGAGCGGGTCGACTTCTTCTTCGGCTGCCGCCGCTGGGTGGGCGAGCCGCGCCTCGTGGAGCAGGCGAAGGCGGCCGGGCTGGGGTGGTTCCCGCTCTCCGCGCTGCCCGACCCGGTGGTCCCGCACGAGCGGTACGTCCTCGAGGCGCTGCGCGACGACCGCTTGCCGACCATCACGACCTTCGGCTTCTGACTGCGGCGCCCCCTCTTCTCGCCCGCTCCCGCAACTGGATACGGTGACGATCCCCACCCGCGTGCAACCCCCGTGCCGGCGGGTAGTCACGACCACTCGGAGTTCCCCATGAGCTCTCCATTGCAGGTCCCTCGGATGCGCGCCGCAGCGCGTCGCGTGAAGGCGGGTGGCGAGCGCTTCCTCGGGGGCGTGCTGCCCGGAGCGTCCGCCCGCAGGCTGCAGATCAAGGCGTTCGCCGACGAGTGGGCGGCGGCCAACCTGGAGGCTCGGCGCGGCACCGGGCCGCTGTGGATCGTCCTGGGCGACTCGGCCAGCCAGGGCATCGGCGCCACCCGGCGCGAGACCGGCTACGTCAGCGTCGTGCACGAGCGGTTGCGCCGCCGCGACGACTGGCGGGTCATCAACCTCTCCCGCGCGGGCGCGGGCATCGCCGACGTGCTCACCCGCCAGCTCCCCGAGCTCGTCGAGCTCACCCGCGACCAGTCCGCCGACCTGGTCAGCTGCATCGTCGGCGCCGAGGACATCGCCCGCCGGGTCCCCGGCCTGGACGTGTCGCTGCGGCAGCTGCTCGCGTCGCTGCCGGTCGGCACGGTGGTCGGCACGTTCGCCCGCGGGTCGCGCAGCGGGCTCGCCGCCCGGCTGGACGCGATCACGCGCGAGGAGGCCGCGCGGCACCAGCTGCGCGTGGCCGAGCTGCCGCCCCGGTTCGGGCCGGGCGTGCGGGGCCGGGAGCGCAACCCGCTCGGCGACGTCGAGCACGCCGGGTGGGCCGACGCCGTCCTCGCCGCGATCGACGGCCCGCCCGTCGAGGTGGCCACCTCCACCGACCCCGAGCTCCCGGTGGTGCGCGCCGACGGGGCGAAGGAGCCCGCGGGCGCGGAGAAGGCCGCCGACGGCGCGTCGGCCGACGACTGACGCGGGGCCGGACGACCTGGTGCAGGAGGACCGGACCGGCCGGATCACCGTCCGCGACCTGAGCAAGCGGTTCGGTGCCGTGCAGGCCGTCGACGGGCTGACGTTCACGGTCGAACCGGGCGCCGTCACGGGGTTCCTCGGGCCGAACGGGTCCGGGAAGACCACGACGCTGCGGATGATCCTCGGGCTGGTCACCCCGACGGCGGGGGAGGCGCGCATCGACGGCGTGCCGTTCGCCGAGCTGCCGCAGCCCGCCCGCGCCGTCGGCGCCGTGCTGGAGGCGCAGGGCTTCCACCCCGCCCGCACGGCCCGCGCCCACCTCCTCGCGTGCGCCGCCGCGATCGGCGTGCCCGACGAGGCGGTGGAGCACGCGCTGGGCACCGTCGGGCTGGGCGAGGTGGGTGGCCGCCCGGTGGGCGACTACTCGCTCGGCATGCGGCAGCGGCTCGCCCTGGCCGCCGCGCTGCTCGGCGACCCGCCCGCGCTGGTGCTCGACGAGCCGGGCAACGGGCTCGACCCCGAGGGCATCGCCTGGCTGCGCACGTTCCTGCGGGCGTTCGCCGCGCAGGGCCGCAGCGTGCTGATCTCCAGCCACCTGCTCGCGGAGGTCGAGCAGACCGCCGACCACATCGTCGTGATCAACCGCGGGCGCTGCGTCTACCAGGGCTCGCTCGCCGAGCTGCGGGGCTCCCGCGACGCCCGCGTGCTCGTGCGCTGCGCCGACCCGGTGCGGCTCGCCGACGCGCTCGCCGCCACCGGCGTGCTCGAGATCGACACCCTGCCCGACGGCTGGCTGGGCATCGCGGGCACCGACCCCGTCCACGTCGGGGACGTGGCGCTCGGCGCGGGCGTGGCGATCTACGGGATGGTGCACGAGCGGGTGGAGCTCGAGCAGCTGTTCTTCCAGCTCACCTCGGAGCCGTGGCAGCCGTGGGGGTGAGCGCGGTCGCGGCGCCGGTGCGCGCGGAGGTGCGCAAGGTGGCGTCGACCAAGCTGTGGTGGGGCCTGCTGGTCCCGGTCACGCTGCTGTCGAGCATGATCAACCTGTTCGGCGGGGTCTTCACCGCGGCGTTCCCCGAGTCGGAGCGGCTGCCGCTGCTGCTCGGGTCGCTCGCCTACGCGCTGGGATTCACCGGCGTGTTCGCCGCCGTGCACGGGGTCGTCGCCGCGGCGGGCGAGTTCCGCCACCGCACGATCACCACCACGTACCTCACCACCCGCGGCCGCGCGCCGGTGCTGCTGGCGAAGATGCTCGTCAGCGCGGGCGTGGGCGCCTGCTACGCGGTGGCGACGGTGGTGACGGGGATCCTCGCGGGCGTCGCCGCCGACGGGGGCGCCGGGTTCCCCGACGCCGGCCCGCTGCTCGCCACGATCCTGATCGGGACCGTGGTCTCGGCGCTGTGGGGCGCGCTCGGCGCCGCGTTCGGCACGGCGGTGAGCAACCAGGTCAGCGCGCTGGTGTCGCTGCTGCTGTACCTGATGGTCGGCGAGCTGCTGCTCGGCGCGGTGCTCGAGGCGGCCGATTCCGCGGCGGTCCGCGCCCTGTCGTCCTACCTGCCGGGCAACGCCGGAGAGATCGCGATCTACGGCATCCCGGTGCGGGAGATCGCGGGCCCGCAGACGGCGCCGCGGCTCGTCGAGCTGCTCGCGGGCGTCACCGACCCGCCCGGCTGGGGGGTCGCGCTGCTGGTCGTCGCGCTGTGGACGGCGGCGGCGGGCGCCGTCGGCGGGTGGGTCGCCTCCCACCGCGACATCACCTGACCCGCCCGGTCAGATCGGATTCAGGATCCGGTCGAGGAACTGCCGGGTGCGGGCCTCGGCGGGCTCGGTGAGCACGCGCTGCGGCGGCCCCGACTCGACCACCACGCCGCCGTCGAGGAACAGCACCTGGTCGGCCACGTGTTGGGCGAAGCGGATCTCGTGGGTGACGACGACCATGGTCCACCCGTCCGATGCCAGGTCCTTGATCACCCGCAGCACGTCGCCGACCAGCTCGGGGTCCAGTGCCGAGGTGGGCTCGTCGAACAGCATCAGCTTCGGCTTCAGCGCGAGCGCCCGCGCGATGCCGACCCGCTGCTGCTGGCCGCCGGACAGCTGGAACGGGTACTGGTCGGCCTTCTCGGCCAGGCCCACCTGATCCAGCAGCCGCCGCGCGTCGGCCACGGCTTCCTCCCGCGGCCGTTTCTGCACCACCACCGGGCCCTCGATGATGTTCTGCAGCACGGTCATGTGTGGGAACAGGTTGTGGTTCTGGAACACCATCCCGCTCTGCAGCCGGAACCGGGTGAGGGTGGCCCGGTCGACCTCGCCCGAGAAGTCCACCGTGAGATCACCGATGGTGATCACCCCGGTGTCGGCCCGGTCCAGGGCGTTCAGCGTGCGCAGCATCGTCGTCTTCCCCGACCCGGAGGGCCCGATCACCGCGGTCACCGAGCCCGCGGGCACGTCGAAGGAGATGCCGCGCAGCACCTGCAGCTCGCCGAAGGACTTCTCGACGTCGCGAACGGTCAGCAGGTCGGTCACTTCGCCACGTACCTCTCCAGCCTCGTCTCCAGCCGGATCTGGCCGAAGGACAGCACGAAGCAGATCACCCAGTAGTAGACCGCGGCCACCCCGTACAGCGCGAAGAAGTCGAACGTCGGCGCCGCGGCCAGCTGGGCGACCCGCAGCAGCTCGGTGACGAGGATCGTCGAGGCCAGCGACGTGTCCTTCACCAGCGAGATCAGCGTGTTCGAAAGCGGCGGCACCGCGGTGCGGGCCGCCTGCGGCAGGATGATGCGGCGCAGCGTCGTGGCGTAGCCCATGCCGATGGTCTGCGCCGCCTCCCACTGGCCCTTCGGGATGCTGAGGATCGCCGCGCGGATCACCTCGGCCGCGTAGCCGCCGACGTTCAGGCTGAACGCGATGACCGCGGCCGGGAAGGGGTCGATCACGATGTTCAGCTGCGGCAGCGCGTAGAACACGATGAACAGCTGGACCAGCAGCGGCGTGCCCCGGATGACCGAGATGTACCCGCGCGCCGCGAGCGACAGCGGCCGGATCGGCGAGATCCGGGCGAGCGCGACGAAGAGCGCGAGCACCAGGCCGAGCACGAAGCTGATGGCCGTGAGCGGCAGGGTCGTCGTGACCGTGGCCTGCAGCATCGGCCACAGGTTCCGCCAGATCAGGCCCCAGGTGCTCGCATCCACTACGAACCGCTGACGTCGACGCCGAAGTACTGCTCGGAGATGCGCTTCAGCGTCCCGTCGGCGCGCAGCTCGTCGAGGGCGCGGTTGACGTCGGCGATGAGACCGCTGTCCTTGCGCGCCGCGAACGCCTGCTCGCTCGTGTCACCGGTGGTGCCCGCGACCTTCACGCCCGCGTCGCCCTGCACCTTCTGGTACTCGGCCACCGCGAGCGAGTCGTTGACCGTGGCGTCCACCCGGCCGTCCTTGAGCAGCTGGACGGCCTGCACGAAGCCCTCGACGGCCTCGACGTCGGCGCCCGCCCCGCGGGCCACGTCGGCCCAGTTGCTGGTGGCCGACTGCGCGGTGGTCCTGCCGGCGAGGTCGGCGAGGCTCGTGATGTCGGTGTTGTCGGCGCGGGTGACGATCACGCCCTCCGACACCGTGTACGGCTCGGAGAGGTCGTAGTTGGCCTTGCGCTCGTCGTTGATCGCCACCTGGTTGGCGACCAGGTCGAACCGCCCCGACTCGAGCCCGGCGAAGATCGCGTCCCACGGCGTCTGCACGAACTCGACCTGCTTGCCGAGCTTCTCGCCGACGGCCCGCGCGATCTCGACGTCGTAGCCGGTGAGCTCGCCGTCGGTGCCCTGGAAGCTGAAGGGGCTGTAGGTGCCCTCCGTGCCGACCCGCAGCGTGTTCTCGTCCGAGCCGCCACCCCCGCACCCGGCGACGGCGAGGACGGCCAGCAGCGCGGTGGCCGCTGTGATGATCGTGGAACGCACCGGGATCTCCTGTCGGTCGGGCCGCCTCGACCGGCGGTCAGCTTGGCACGAAGTACCCGGTGCAGCGCGCGTGCCTGCGGCGGTGTTCCGATCCGGGCGCAACGGTCACCGATTCGTGATCACCGCTCGCCCGTCGGTGCGGCGGCTTAGACGTCGTTTCAGAAGTGGAGGCCTGGTCCTGTCCGTGACGTCGGGGCTGAGAGCATCGAGGGCATGCCCGCGCCGCGCGTGTCCGTGAAGACGAAGATCTTCGAGCTGGAGATCGTGTTGGC